>Ga0154002_1000336_pt1 | contig 13531 bp, 3 predicted proteins | sample TSNY086MetaG_FD_102276 | JGI IMG/M metagenome (GOLD analysis project Ga0154002, IMG submission 102276) | Attine ant fungus gardens microbial communities from New York, USA - TSNY086 MetaG | ecosystem: Host-associated > Fungi > Mycelium > Unclassified | place: USA: New York, Robert Cushman Murphy... | reverse complement strand
CGCTTCATCGAAAACAGGCCCTTTCTCTTGATAGAATTCTTTCTTCTCCCATCTGGAAACCGACATGGCAATATGTATAATCAGACCCACCAGGGTATCGATTTCAATATCCTTTCCAGTGGCTTCTCTAAGTCTGTGAAACATATCCGAGAGCTTCACAATGACTGTGGATACCTTATAGGCATACTCTTCTTTGATCAGCTGTGCATTCTCAATTGTAACAAAGCCTGTATTTGCCTTCAAAAAGTAATCCAGTTCTTTTGACGCTATGCTAAGTTGGGAAGCCTCCAGGTATTTCGTCAATATACTTATGATGACATCCCTTAAATAATTTTCCTGCTTTTGGTGGTCATCAACCACTTTCATTGATTTATTGCCGGAAACATAATCACTGATATTCCGGATATCCAAAACACTGATAATCGGGCTTACACAAAACACCGGCAAATTTAAGTCTGGCAGTTCAACTGTACTGATAATAAAATCCACATCATTGAACATTTCCAAATTTTGATTTATTTCATATACTGAAATAATTGATCTGATTTTCAGGTTGGGAATATTATTCTTGATTCGATTATACAAAACCTTAGACAAACCTTTTCCTTCATTGCAGACGATCATAACTGCTTTCTCATTTTGCTCCCGGTTATGATCTTCATAAGCCGCTATATAAATTGTGATTGCTGCAATTTCCTCTTCCGTTAACGCTACGCCTTCTCTGCTTTTAAAAATTTCAGCCATCCTTGAAGCTTCTTCATAGATTTCCGGATAACCTGCCTTTGTCTGGACAAGCAAAGGGTTTGAAGTCATGATTTGAAGCTTCCTTTTCCTTAAAATAAGGTTTAAATACTCATATAAGTCATCCTTTAAGTCCTGGATATGGTTACCGCCTATATAAACCACTTTAAAATCTTTTAAATGTTGAAGCATTAAATCAACCGTGTCTTCCAGCCCGGCCCGCCTGTATTCTTTATCCTTCTTAACAAAATCGACATTACACTTGACCAGCGTTAGAATTATATAGCTGATTTCAAATTCACTGCATCTGATTTCATAATCATCCTCCAGCTGTTCACTAATCCCCCAAGCCAATACAAAACGTTTTGTTTCTTCATTTCGCTCAATCTCGGTAATATTTTCTTTTTTCACAGTGAAACCTCTGGCTAATCGCTTTACTGTAACAACCATGCTGATAAAGAGTATCAGCGAATCCGCATCAGAAACCAATATGCCGTTCTCTTTTCTTAAGATGTTTAACATCTCATAGATTGGTTCTATATCTATTCCTTTCAGATAATTAAATGCCATGGAACAATCCGTAGCTATCTTTTTTATTCCTTTAAAGAGCTCAGTGTGAAGTGTATTGTAATTATATATCCTGTTTTTTATCAGAATTTTTATAATACACTCAATAATCTGATTACGTATTACGACCTCTTTTCCGGAAATCCAATATCCGGATCCTTTTTTACCCTTTATTTCTAAATGAACCTTTTGTAATTTTTCTTCCACGTCTTTTAATTCGCTGAGGATCGTAGTTCTGCTGACCATCAAATCCTTTACAAAGCTTTCACTGGTTATTATTTCATCTGCGAGCATTAGTTTATTGAAAATATATTCCTGGCGTTCCTGCTTATTCAGCACCGTCTTTTTTACATCATCTTTGTATAACTCATTTAAAATAATGTGTTTACATTCCTGCGCGTATTCTACATAAATACTCGTTTTGCTTTTCTTCAAAGCGCAGCCTTTATCTTTAAGCCATGTATTAATATAATCAAAATCATAATGGATCATGCGCTTACTTAGTTGATACTTGGCCGCCAATTTATTTATCGTAATATTTTCCTTACTTTCAAGAATGTAATATAAAATAGCCTCCTGACGTTTCGTCAAGTTATACATATACTTTAGCCCCCTCAAGCCTTCCGTAGATCACTTTTATAACATGAATTCATTATATCCAAATAACCATAGTATAACAATGCTAAATGATTTCACATTTTTTTGCAATATTTTTATATTTTGCACTATACTTTAAGTTTTTTCAAATCGCTATTTTTTTATGGTTATTCTAAAAAAAGTATAGTAGATAAAAAAAGAAAGGAATGGGAAAAATCCCATTCCTGTCACTTTATGCACCTTATACAATTCTGCTTATCTTTTTACGGCATTCTTTGAAATACCCTTTTTACTTAATAATTCTCTGTAATACTTTAGCCGCTTTGGAGGCACTTTGACAGACACTTTCTTACGAATACCTTTAAATGCATTTTTACCGATACTGCTTATTTTGGATGCTTTGATTGTAATATTTTTCAGCTTTTCACAACCGCTGAAAGCATTTCTCCCAATCTTTGTCACATTCTTACCAATTGTTATTTTGGTTAATTTCTTGTTTTTCAGAAATGCATTTTTCCCAATGGATACTATTTTGAATTTATAACCGTTAATGCTTACACTTGTCTGTATAGTAAGGCTTCGGTAAGTATTTTTATTAACCTTTACTAATTCCACCGTACCATTTTTCTTTGCTGATTTAAGAACCTTATATTGGAACTTTCCAACTTTATACTTTTTACCGACAGCAGGTATTGTTTCTTGCTTAATTAATTTATTGTAATTTTTTCTTGCTTCTGATAATACCGTATAATTAGTAACTAACTTCTTTTGGTCATTCGTTAATGCTGCATAAGCTTTTTCGGCTGCCTCAATTTTTCCCTTACTGCTTTTTGTAACATGTCCAATCGCATTAATCTGGTCAATGACTACCTGAGCCTTCCTCTTATTCTCTTTTACAGTGTTCGCCTTTGCCTCTTCTTCCAATTTCTGATATGTTTGCTCCGCTGCCAGCAATATGGCATATGAGTTAGGAATTAATGCTTTCTGATTTACTGATAAAGTATTATAACCGGCTTTTGCCGCATCAATCAATGCCCTGGAAGCAGAAGTATATTGTACTGTGCCAATTGCCTTAATCAAATCCATAACTGCTTTTGCATCCGCATCCTGTTTAAAGATCGCACTTACCTGTAAGTTTTCCTGCACATCAATGTCTTTCCTGGCTGCAGTTACTACACCATCACTCCATCCTGAAAACAGGTATCCTTCCTCTGCTATTGCCACAACTTCCTTCGTATCGGTACCTTTTTCTAATTTCTGCGTTGCCATCCCCTGAATACTGCCGCCGGCTGCAGCTGTATAAGTAACGGAAACTGTTTGCATATTCCCCCATTTTTCCATCACATTCACATACTCGTCCCGGGTAATCCCAAGAACGCTTCCATGACGTTTTTTCAGCGCTCCAAAATCATACTGGCTTCTTGTATAAAGATTCCATTTACTACCTGTTGTATCTGAAATGTCAGTGGTAGTAATCGGAATATACCCGGCGTTCACATAATTATCTACGTAAAGCCCCCATTTCTCTTCCCCATTGAATTTAAAGAATTCCGGTCCCTCTATTACGCCTCCTGTCAGGTTTAATCCTGATTCTGCATAAAATGCTGCATATCCCTGCATGCTTTTATGTAAATCTGTTATAGTGGAAATCACCTTCCATTCTCCTAAGACTGTGTCCGACATTTCGATTCTCATAATAGCATCTGACGAAACCCTGAAATATTTATCCCCTGCCTTGATCATACTTGTATCTATGCAGTGCCAGTCACCCCGGTCTATATATTTTTCAGCTTTCGTAAAGTGAATAAAATCCCGGGTCTTGGAATAATACACTATTTGATAGGAGTTGTCTCTTTTTCCTGTCATTGAAGCCCAGAATACCACATATTCTCCCGTCAATTCATCATAAATAGCTTCCGGAGCCCAGACACAGCCAACGTCTTCATATTCAGTCATGCCAACATCCACCAGGCGGGCTTCTGACCAGTTTATTAAATCGTAAGATTCCCAAACCAGCATAGATAAACTTCCATCAAATTGTGCTTTATCCCATCCGGTAGTCTGTACTTTCAGATCAGTTGCGATTATATAAAATTTATCCCCTTCTGCTGAACGAAAGATATAAGGATCTCTGACACCCTTATCACCAATATTCGAAGTCAATACCGGCTGACCATTGTTTAAATCAGTAAAATGAAATGCATCTTTTCCTGCAGCTAAATATAGTTGCTCACTAGAATCACTCGGAAAAAATGGAAATATATAACTTTCCAGCTCTTCCGGCTCCGGCCTTTTTTTCACCATTACTTTTATTTCTTTTGTGCCCGTTGACTGGCCCAGCTGAATTGTAGCTTTAAGAGTCACTTCCGTATCCTTGTCCTGTCTTCTCACAAACCCGGCCGGCATATTGTCATAATCCTCATTCACAATTTCCTCACTTGTTATTACATCCGGATGTGAGCTTTTCCATGTTATGCATGCACCATACATTTCTGCAGGCAGGTTAATACTTTCCCTTATATTTTCAGCATTCGCTATGGTAAGCGATTCCTTTACCCAGTTTATGACCGCTGCTTCATCTGCGTAATTTACTGTCACCTCAAAGCTGACAGTCTTTCCGGCAAACGTCAGAGTGAGTCTCTGTACACCATTTTGCATATTATCAAATCCACTGACAGAAAATTCAGAGGTGTCTCCAAAAATTTCCTTAGTACCATTGCCATATGCAGCCTCTATGGTCAGACCGGTAAGATCCAGGGGTTCTCTCATATCATATACTGTTTTGTCGGGTCCTGTTTTGATTGCTATGGATTCTATGGTTCGGATTGGAGACTGGCTCTGCAATTCCTGTATTTCCTCAATACTAAGTGCACGATTATATACGGCAAACTCATCAATCCAGCCATTAAAATATTCTCCGCCTGCTGTCCAGTTTGCCTTACCAATTTGAAAAATGCTGCTGCTTCCTAAAATAGCTTCCATTGTATAAGTACTGTTACTGCTTGTAGCTGCCCCGTCTACATAAAGTGTTGTTTTACCCGGCTCTACTACAATCACCACGAACTTCCATTTATCACCGGAGGATCCGGTAACATTATTGTTTGGTCTTGAGCCGCTATTATTATAACGTTCTATGGTTATCCCGCTGGATTTATCTATAACTCCTATATAATGTTCCTGACCGCTATTCTGCCTTTCATTATTTGGTGCCGCAAAAATGGACCAGCCATTTGCCGCAGCCGTTGCCTTACTGTAATAAGCAAAGGTTGCCGACGTTAATCCGGAAAGCAGACTTCCTCCATTTTGATTCGTTACATTTAACCAACTGCTGCTATTTCCTTCCAGTTTTAACGCTTTTCCTGAAATAGCATCGGATGTCAATGCCATTTCTCCTGCCCGCTCGGCTTTAGCGCCGGCACCGGAAAATCCCGTTGCTTCATCATCAAACGTAAATTTGGCTATTAATCCCTCATTGACTGCCCTTTCTGATGTATTCGCCTGCGAATCCACAGCACAGACCGGAAGTGAAGTCAATAGAACACCAAAAATCAACAATGCTGCAAAACCGGTTCTTCTTTTCCTGTTCATAACTATTCCTCCTGGTATCTATAATCTAACTTGTCGTTTTAAACATCTAATCTTGATTTCTTAATCAGACACCTCCCTTGCTCTTATTTTACTTCAATACTTCTTGTTTTGGAATATGCCCCGTATACCTTCTTTCCGTTTACTTTTTTATAAGCTCTGACTTTGAAGTAATATTTCCGGCCACTCTCCAGCTTTTTCACCGTACTTTTGATCTTGACTGCTTTCGTAAGTGTACCCTTTTTCTTAAATCCACTGGTCTTCTTTGTTGAAATATAAATCTGATAACCTTTTGCGCCTTTGATCTTATTCCATGTCACCGTTGCCTGACCGCTATTAAAAGAATTTACCTTTATAGATGGCTTTTTCAGCATGGATACCTTGACCGCACTGCTCATTGTACTATTATTCCCTGCGGTTGTACTGACTGCAGCCACTTTATAATACCAGGTCTTTCCTGAGGCTGCTCTCTTGTCCTTATAGCTGTTCGCAGTTACTGTTCCGATCTTCCGGAATCCGGAAGCTGCCTTTTCTGAGCGGTATACGTCATATTTTTTTGCACCGGTAACTTTTCCCCAGGTTACCTTTACGGCCTTTGCAGATGTCTGTACTGCTTTTACAGACCTGGGTGCTGTCAGTTTTACAGTAACCTTAATGGCTGCCTTCACACCGGACCCATCCCGGGCCGTTGCCGTGATGGTGACCGTTCCCACTGCTTTTGCTGTTACTTTATTTCCGCTAACCGCTGCAATGGCACTGTTACTGCTGGCAAAGCTTACTGCTTTATTCATTGCGTCTATCGGTTCAACCGTGGCTTTTATCGTAAAGCTTTCTCCTGGTATCAGATTCTTGCCTGCCGGAGTTAACGTGATCTTAGTGGCTTTGATAATTTTCTCAAATTGTGCTGTAAATGTCACATCATCTATAAGGCCTGTATCGGTCCTGGCTGCTGTTTTCTTCCCATCACTCCACTGCTTAAATCTGTAGCCATCATCTGCCACTGCCGTCACTTCCGTAGTGGTTCCGTTGTCCTTTGCAATCCTCTGATCAGCAGTTCCAATGATGGAACCTCCGGTACCGGCTTTATAGCTTACTATTACTTCCTCCGTAATTTCCAATTCAACAACCTCTATATTATCTATATATACAGACCTGCCCTCCGAATCATAGTAAGAAAAATTAAGCAGGCTGTCATTTGCACCGGTATCTGCCATCGCTTTTCTGATATCCCAATACTCCGGCTCATCTGTTCCTTTTTCCCAGGCCGTCAGATATATATAGTCATCAAGAATCATGGTTTTACAGGTATACCATTTTCCAGCCTGAATTGATTTCCCGTCCACTCCCTCCTCATTCTGACCTTTTTGTTCAATTGCGAATGCCGGCGAATAACTGGGGCGTATATCCAAAGTATATTTCGTTCCCGCACCAGATTCTCTCAGCAAATTATACAATCCATCATGATTTGACGATCCGCTCGGAAATTGGAAATCAAAGGTTGTAATATTTTTACCGAACCTTCTGCTGCTCCCGTCTCCACTAAGCCAGGTCACCTCCAAATTTGGATTGTTCCCCTTTAATTCCATCAGCTTCTGTTCATTCTTTGTCTGTATTGAAGCTTTGGCCGGCACTGAGACATCCCATATGCCTGTCTGTAATTCTCCATCTGCTGCCGATTCAAAATCTTCCCGGAGCAGATAATTTGACAGAACTTCTCTGGGTCTTATGCCAACATCACCATTAGAATATTTAAAGTCATGCGTTTCAATTCTTATTTTGCCGACACTGCCATCCCGAATCTTTAAACGTATCTCATTCTCTGACCATTGTATAATATCTTCCTCAGGTATTAATTTGCTTCTTGCAGTTGTTTGAATATATACACTGCCCACCTGCGAACCCAGATTATTCCCCGAAATATAAGCTGTGTCATAATAGGGCTCATAATCAATTGCATAAATCTTTGGTTGATCATCATATTCCTCATAATTTTCCTGAACTCCCGCATTATCGATAATCATTTGTACTGCTGAAGTCAGAAACGTATTATACTGTTCTGAGGGGACTGTTCCCTGAAATATATAATTTGTTCCTATTTTATTGGCGCCTGTCTGGTTCTGTCCAATACTATAAGTACTGACTAACACATTATTTGAAACCGTATAGCCGGATGTCCGTTCATCCAGATAAATACCATTGGCACCATAATCAGCATCCTCCGGAAGTAAATTATCATGCAGATAGTTCTCCTGCATGCTGGAATCCGGCGTCTGGTTTGACAATGTATAGATAGCTCCTCCATCACAGACAATTTGATTTACATGAAATACTTCATTGCGGTAAATTGTGTTATTTTGCATGGGATTCGCTGCACTGCTCCATCCAAATCCAATAGAAATTCCTGTATAGGGGCATTCTGATACGGTATTATTGGCAATCGTAACACCCTGCACATATCCGGCCCCAATACCCACGGCTCCTTCATATTGTGTTCCAATATTCCTGATATAGTTATTCAGGATTTTATTATTCGTACATATCTCCCTCTTGTCTTCCGGATTAAAGACCGTATGATAATCCGTATCCTCATCCACGGCAAACTGCCCCATAGAGATTCCATTTCCCGCAATATCTTCAATCGTGCTATTAATTAACACCACCGAATCCGTCCCTGCTCTAAGTTCAAAGCCGGTTCCTCCCATGAAGCGCGCAACAATTCCATCAAAGCGTATGTTTTTTGCATTTTCTACAAGGACTCCGGCTTCAGCGCCTTTTACCGCTACATCATTGGTTGCATAAGTAGCTCTGGTAACATACTGACATGCCTGTCCTCCAACCAATCCCTCTTCACTTGCCTGCATCCAGGTAGAATGTTCAAATGTAATACCTTTAAACCGTATATTTTTAACAGGATTATCTAAAGTTCCGCTTACCTTCACGACATTTTCCAATTTTGGCACAATTGCTGTAGTAGAAGCCATATCCTGACCTTGAGGCGCTTTGTAATATAAAATCCCTTTCACACTGTCAAGATACCATTCCTCATCCTGATCAATGAATTCATATGCATTCTCATAATAAAAAGCATAGTGGGGGCCACCCGTATAATTGTCCAGATTTGGATGCGGTCTGTTAAACACTCTGTTTGTTTCCGGATCCTGCAAAGTCACAAGAATACTGTCCCCATCCCAGTCAACTTCCTTAGACGGGCTGCCATAGTGGCGGTGAGGTGTACTGGAACAATCATACTCTACTCCCTCTTCAATTTCTTTAATTCTCAATATATTCTCACACCATCCGGTAAATATATGCAGTTCAACCTGATCCAGATTCCCTGTCTGACTTGTGATTGTGCCATCGTCTTTTACAAATACTCTTCCCCCTTCGGATTGTATCTTGGCAGCCGCATTGCTTTGATTATACCACCACTCCGGAATCACGTCTCCATTGGCATTTAAGCGGTCGGCACCAAGTATTCTGCTGTCGCTGTCAAACACTCCCGGATTCCCGGTACGTGCGCGAACCGCTTTCTGATCATTTATGTATAATTGCCTGAAATCCAAGTTCCTGGGAACCGTTGTTTTATATATATTTTTACTGGCATCATGCATTCCCCAACCGTTATCAAGGACAATTCCGCCGCTGATCACCGGGGAGGTATCTTTATAAGCCTCATACCTGACCTGATACCCATTAGTTCCGGAATCTTCTGAAGTAAAAGTAAGCGTTTCATCCAGAAAATAAGTCCCTCCCATAAGATAAACAACAATATCAGAAGTCATTTCGTCATTAATGGCAGCAACCTTTTCTTTTGCTTTTTCAAGTGTTGCAAGTGGCTCTGATTTACTACTTCCACTATTAAAATTATTACCATTTACGGATACATAGAATTCAACTACTGCTTCTTTATTTTCCATTGCGTCTGCTTCTATAGATGGATATACAGTAACAATAGACAAAATTAATATGATACTTAAAAACAATGCTGTTAATCTTCTCACTCTACTTTCCTCCTGTTATCTATTTTCATTTTTGCCTCTGCTAACCCATTTTTTATATCTTCTGATAAACAGATGTAATCCTGTCCACTTAATAGCGGACAGGATTTCGGAATCTGCGTTTACTATTTTATATTCAGGAGCTTCCTATAGTTACTATATTTACCATACACCTTTTTTCCGGTAGAGTCTAATTTATAAGCTCTTACTTTAAAGTAATACGTCTTGCCCTTCTTTAACTTTGTAATGGTTTTTGTTGTTTTCTTAAATGATATTTGTTTTTTCCCTTTTTTAAATTTCTTATCCAAAGCATAAAGAACCTGATACCCTTTTGCTCCCGATACTTTTTTGATTTTCAGGGATGCTTTTTTGCCCTTTTTGTTCGTGACTTTCAAAAGAGTTGCTTTTGCCACGGTTACCTTCTTCCACTTCGCTGTTAATTTAAGATCTCCGGTCACCGCACTGGAGAAATTATATTTTTGACTTCCATTATACCAGCCTGTAAAGTTATAGTCTTTTCTGGTTGGATTCTTGGGCATCACTGCTTTTTGACCTTCCTTAACCTGCTGGTTTTGAACCTTGCTGCCACCGGATGATGCAAATTGTACGGTATAGGTCTTGACGACTATCGGCTCTGCTTTCCAAACCGCCGTAAGCACCATATCCGCTGCCGGCATCATAAGGATATCACCCGCCTGATAAGTAGTTGTTCCGTCACTCCAGCCGACGAAGGTATAACCGTTTCTGCTCAGTGAAGAATCCGGAAGCGTTACCGGGTTATCTGCCTCGCTAACTATATCCGATGGCAATGTACCGGTTCCGCCGCCATTGGCAAATGAAATGGTATAGGTCCTATTTGCTTCCCATACTGCCGTCAATGTAACATCTGACGATGGTATCACAAATTCCGTACCTGCCTGATAAGTAGCTGTTCCGTCATTCCAGCCGGCAAAGGTATAATCGATTTTACTTAATGACGAATCCGGAAGGGTAACTGTAGTACCGGCTTTATCAACTATATTTGCCGGCAGCGTACCGGCGCCGCCTCCTTTTGCAAATGTTATTTTATATGTTTTCTCCCAGACAGCCGTTAACACAATATCACCCGATGGCATTGTAATGGACTGACCTGCCTGATAGGTAGTTCCTCCATAGCTCCAGCCTTCAAACACATAACCTGTTCTGGTCAGACTGCTTGATGGAATCACATACTCTGCACCAGCTTCTACGTAACTGCCTTCCGGTATTGTACCGCCGGTTTTTTCAGCAGCTGCAAATGAAACAAAATAGTGATTGGCAATTATCAGATTGTCTATTGCGGCTTGTAATTTAACTATTTCAGCCTTGGCGCCTTTCCCCTGGAATTCCAGTTCTGACACATTCACAGCCTTTGCTGCTGCGATTGCCTCCTGTAAGACCTGATAGCTGTCCTCTCTGTAGCCTTCCGCCTGATAACCTTCTGCCTCAGTAATCAGAGCTTCAAATGCCTGCGTTGCGGCCTGTATATCATAAATAATGATATAGGATACCACCGGGTCCCAATATGTTGAATCGGGCTTCCTGAAATCTATAACTACCTCCGAGTCCAGTCCGGAAGACTCAATTGTATAATCCAGTGTAAAGGGACCATCGCCTGCCTGAATACTTGAAGACGTAAGCTTATTTTCTCCATTTTTATCAGTAGCGTAAATATCAAAAACTCTCGCTGAATTTTCATTCGGAATATAGATCTCAACATCATACATTCCTTCCGCTAATGTAAATGTGTAACCAAAGTCCCAGCTGCTAGCCCCAAAGCGGCTGCTTTCTTCTTTTGTCATCCCCTCGACCGTATTATGGAATTTTACCGTTTCTCCTTTATAGCCCCAGCTATATCCGGTTCCGCTGTCTACTCCATACGCCTGGTCCACTACGCTATTATACGTTCCGAATTTATCATTTCCATTCAATACTGTGGGATCATATGCTCCTGCATCTACAAAATATGCGATAACAGGATCAACATTTTCACGTAACGTTTTTCTTACCAGTGCATCCATTGCTGCCTGCAACTCATCCCTTACCGTACAAATATAATTTGTTGTATCAGCCTGAAGATCAATGCTTTCTGCATTCTGGATTGCAATCTCTAAATTTCCGTAGCTTTCCTCTGTGTAATCTGCACTACTATAAGACTTCGCATTTACAAGCAATGCATCCACTTCTTCCTTGGCAGCCGCTCTGTCGTAAATAATAATATAGGAAACAAGTGGATCCCAACTGCTTGATGGATTTTTCGTTACTTCCAAAGTAACTTCCGTACCTGTTGCCTCAAGCACATCCCCAACCACTTGCACATCTCCTTCCGGAATTTCGGCAGTTTTTATTTCGGAAGCAATCTGCTGCGTATTCTCTCCTTCTGTAACCATAACATCCACAATTCTGGGACCCCAGGGATAATGAGGAATTCCAACTTCAATATCATAAACTCCTTCTGATAACTCAAATTTGTAGATGACATTATTATCTGTTACTCCACAACGAAAACTAAGCTTCTTATCCATACCATCTTCATAATTACTCAATGCCGTCGCCTCTGTTGCTTCATTGACACCCCATATTTTCCCTGTGCCAGGGTCTTCACCATATATTTGATCCGTTACACTGTTGTTGACGCCAAATTTATCCCCTGTATTTATTGTGGCAGGGTCTTTATCTCCCACATCTACAAAATATGCGATAACAGAGTCTACATTTGCTTCCTCACCATTCTTAGCTTCCGCCTCCATGCTTTGCGGAGGTAATATTCCTGTTAACATTGAAACTATCAGTAACATTGACATTACTATTCTGGTAAATCTTTTCTTCATCTTTCTTCTCCTTTCATCAACTAACGACATAATTAACCAGACAAATAGGCAATACTAAATTTTATTTCTATTTTATCCTGGCTGATCTTACAGCGGAATACGCACTGCGGTAGGTCTTTTTACCAATCTTCTGTACCGCTCTTATCTTGTAGTAATACTTCTTTCCTTTCGTAAGTTTCTTGTTGATAAACGATATTTTCTTTCCGCTTACCGTCTTCACTTTCTTATATTTCCCTTTTTTGCTGTTTGCACGGTAAATCTCATATTTCGTCGCTCCAGCTACCTTTTTCCATTTTAACTGGGCTTTACGGGTTTTTGCTTTTACCGTCAGAACCGGTTTGGAAAGTGCCGCTTTCCTCTTCACTATACTCGAATAACTACTGTATACCTTACTTCCATTTATCGTCTTGTATGCCCTTATCTTATAATAATAGGTTTTTCCTTTGGTAAGGTTTTTGTCAATGTAAGATACTTTTCCTGCACCTACCGTAGTTACTGCTTTATATGCTCCGTTCCTGCTATTTGACCGGGATACCTCATATCCGGAGGCCCCGGTTACTTTCTTCCATGACACCTCGATTGAAGTTGCTCCCATACTGGCAGTCTTAATACCTGTAGGCGGCACTATTCCATGATCCACTGCTGATAATACCACTGACACTACATTTGTATAGTTGCTGTAATAGGCTTTACCGTTTACCTTTTTATAGGAACGCACTTTGTAATAGTAAGTCTTTCCTGCTGTCAGGCCCTTATGGATATAGGAGCTGTCAGTCGTGGATACAGCCATTTTATAAGCAGCATTGGCAGCATCCGCATACCACACTTCATATCCAGCCGCATTACTTGCCTTCTCCCAGCTTACTTTTATGGAAGTGCTGCTGTCTTTTGCCGCCTTCAGGTTTGCAGGCGCATTTACCGATATGGGTTCAATTTCTTCCTGACTGAATGTAATTGTGGCTGCATCACCGGCATTCATTTGTAAAACAACATCTCCTCCACTGTTAATAACTACATTGTCAATTCCCTCTATCAGCGCATAACTCCAGGAAACTCCTGAAGAAAGCGTAAGCTCCTGTGCAATATCGGAACGGATGGTAACAGTACTTACATTTTTTGTCAAATCCCAGCTCAATTCCTCTACTTCCGCCCGTGTTCTCGCCATCAGTCCATTGACAGACCCTGTTACCCATT
>Ga0154002_1000334_pt1 | contig 13535 bp, 14 predicted proteins | sample TSNY086MetaG_FD_102276 | JGI IMG/M metagenome (GOLD analysis project Ga0154002, IMG submission 102276) | Attine ant fungus gardens microbial communities from New York, USA - TSNY086 MetaG | ecosystem: Host-associated > Fungi > Mycelium > Unclassified | place: USA: New York, Robert Cushman Murphy... | reverse complement strand
GCAAAATCAAATATTTTCGCAATTGTACCGGTAAACTTAATATCCTGATTTCTTAATTTTTGCACCAATACCACCGGATCTCCCACCTTCAGGTAAGGTTCCACACTGGTCAGAACATTTGCTTCAATCACTAATTCCTGGCTCCGGTTAATGACCACCGCCACCTGGCCGGCCTGTATGGAAGACAGTTCTTTTGACGGCACCGTCATGACAACGCCGTCACATTCAGCTTTCATGATACAGTCATCAATCTGCGACTCGATCTGGGCGATGGTGATTCTTTCCGTCTCGATAAGTGATGACAATTGTGAATAGGTACTGTCATAAAAGCGGGTATTTAACAGTTCTTTATCAATCCCCTCCGCCTTTAAACTTTCAAGGTATTGAAGACTTTCCTCATATCTGTTTTTTGCTCTTAGGTAGCCTGACTCCGCCACTTTATACTCAGCCTGCACCTGTTCCCATTCGACCTTGGATACACTGCCGGTATCATACAGTACTCTGGTTCCCTGAGCGACGGTTTTAGCCGCCTGATACAGCGCCTCGCCGGAGAGCATTTCCTGTCTGGCCGCATCCAGATATTCCTCGGGAGATGTGGACATCAGCTGATTGATACTGCTTTGATCCAGCTGGGCCTGATAGCCGGTTAAGGCACTTTCATGGAGTTCTTTTTCATACCGCAGATCCCGGTCATCCACAGTGAGCAGCACATCCCCCTGCCTGATCGCCATATTTTCCGATACTTCTACCGATTTAACCGGTCCTGATACTTTTGATAAATGATAATACTCCTGCCCCGATTTTACCACGCCTTCTTCCACGTAAACATCTGCTATGTTCCCCCTTGAGGCCGTGACGGTTTCTGCTTTTATCCCCCGGGTGCTGAGAATAATGATGGCAATAGCCCCGCATACCCCTGCCCCCGCGGAAATTAAAATCAACGTTCTTTTTTTTATTTTCAGCATAAGACTATTCCCTTTCTTTTAAAATGTCGGAAGGATGAATTCTTTTTACGACTCTCACAATGGCATAGCTTGATATTACGATAATTAAAAAACTGATCAAAAAGGCAATGGCATATGACCTCGGGTGGATCTTTAAATCGATCGTATACAGATCCGACACAATCAGCTTCTCAATCAAAAATTCAAGCCCAAAGCCGACCGGTATCCCGGCTAAAATCCCCAGAACAAAATAGATTATTTGTTCAAAAGAAATCATCTGCCAGATCTCCTTATCCGTAACCCCCAGAATCAATAATGTGCCAAACTCAATTCTCCGTTCTCTGATACTGATCAGGGAAATATGATAGATCAAAATAATTCCCGCTGCTATTGCCATGAGCGAAAACATATTCATCATTGCCATCATGCTCTGCATTAATGTCTGATATCCCGCTAAAATTCTTTTTGCATCCACAAGGTAGTTTACATGGCTTGTTTCCATTAACTGTTCTTTTACCAGATTGATTTTTCCATTTTCTACTCTTAGTAAAATGGTATCGGCTGCCGTTTCAATATTAAAATAACGGCTCATACTGTTGATATCAATATAACATCCGCCGCCCAGGCTCTCATCAATAACCGCCTTTACCGGCAGCTTGATTTTCTCCGGCGCCAGAAAAACATTGGACACCTCGATCATCTCTCCTGTTTTTATATGTAGCTTCTCTGCTGTCTGACCGTTAATGATCAATCCATCTGCCGGCGGTTCAAAAAATGTGCCGTGAATATCCATAATCCGATATAGTTCAGAACCTCTGTTTAAGCCATACAAGGTGGTAAATTCGGTCAGATTCTCATGTCTTAATTCAATGCCGTACATAGCAATGGCTTCACTTTTTTGAACTCCTGCAAGTTCATATCCTGATTCTTCTGCTCTTTTAGCGGAAACATATCGATCTAATGAAACCTGAATATCATAGATCTGCACTTTATCAAACTGATCATAAAACATTTGCTCTGCAACCCCTGAAAAAGATAGCAGGACAGATAACATTCCAAAGGGAAAGGCAATGGCCAGGATGATTACAAAGGTCCGCAGAGGAGCTCTGGCAATCGAACGGAACCCCATTTTCTGCATGACCTTCAGCCTTTTCGTCAGCCCGGCCGGAAGAACCAGCTGTCTTCCCGAAACCGGCGCCGCTGCTCTCATAGCCTCTGCGGGGGTGATGGAGATAATTCCCTTTACTCCTGAATATACGGCATACATACTGGTGGAGACGGCAATCACCAGGCCGATCACTCTGGTATCCAGATAACTGTGGTAAGTGGTATCCGGAAGGTTGAAAAAACCGGCATACGTTTTAAACATAAAATTTCCCAGCGGAACAGCTAATACACTGCCCAGGACAGCACCTGCCAGCCCGATCCCAATGCCCTGGCGCATATAGCTGAAAATCAGTTCCCGGTCCCGATAGCCAAAAGCTTTCATCGTTCCAATGAGGCCCCGGTCCCGATCAATCATTTTCTTTAATACAATCGATAGCATAAAAACCGAAATGGCCATAAACATGGCCGGCAAAAAAGTACCTATGGATGTTAATTCGCCAATTTCTCCGTCAAGCATATTACAGCTGATCTGGTTTTCTCTGTCACAGAGAACAGTGACTCCGTATGGCTCTAACCGTTCCAGCAGCTGATACCTTACATCGTCAAAGGTATATCCCGGCTGCAGCAAAAATCCCAGTTCATTTACGATTCCCGACAGACCGGTCAACTGTTCCATATATGCTTTATCAATACAGGCAATGTCATAAATTTCCCCGTCCGGCGTCATCGCTCCGCCAGGCGGAATTGCATAAATATATTCCGGTGAATAACAAACGCCTGCCAGTGTAAAGTTGATAGACTCCCCTTGAATAAACAGCTTTACCGCCTCCCCCTCCTGATAGCCATATGCCGCCTTCATTTTGCTTCCCAGATAAAGGCTGTCGGCAACCGAAGCGTTTGGGGGAGAGATCTCAATTTTATTAATTTTATCCGACTCATCATATGCCAAAAGATGTACCGTTACAATCTCTTTTTGTCGGTCCGAAAAAATCCTTACATCTCTTGAAAGACGGCCAAATGACATCTTAATTCCCGGTATATCAGTTAAGCTTTCAACCTCTGATTCAGGTATTGCCGAAACAGCGGCAAAGACATCCGCCAGTTGATAGTCCTGATAATATCGGTCCATCTGATCCTCCAGATTGTGCAGAGTGTCCATCATTGCAATATAGATGAATATTCCCAGGGCAATAATGCAGGAGGCACCCAGATAGGAACCCAGATTATATCTGACGGATCTGATAATATGCTTCCAAAATGTTTTCATTACCAGATAACCTCCTCTGGCGAAACCGGATTTTCGTTTTCCGTAATCTTAACCAGACAACCGTCTTTAAAATAAAATACCCGGTCAGCAATATGAGCGATATCTTGATTGTGGGTGATGATAATCACGGTTTTTTCATACTTTTTGTTAAATTCCACAAGAAGCTTCAGGACTTGCGCTCCGGTTGCAAGATCCAGCGCTCCCGTGGGCTCATCACAAAGCAGTAACTCGGGATTCTTACACAATGCTCTTGCGATCGAAACTCTCTGCTGCTGTCCCCCTGATAACTTGCCCGGAAAATGATCCGCCCGGTCTTCCAGCCCCACCTGACTCAGCAATTCTCTGGGATCTAATGGCTGGGGTGACATTTCTGCCGCCACTTCAATATTCTCAAGGGCCGTAAGGTTGGGCATTAAGTTGTAAAATTGAAAAATGAAACCAACATGCAACCGCCGATAATTTGTCAAACCTGATTTGTCCAGTTGATGTAACGCAATATCCTGATAAAAAATCTCTCCGGAACTTACCGTCTCAATTCCCCCCAGTATATTTAATATGGTACTTTTGCCTGATCCGCTGGGTCCCAGAATCACAATCAATTCCCCTTTTTGTATTTGAAATGACAAATCACGCAATGCATGAACGGTGATTTCACCCAATGTAAAATCTTTGCATAAATTCCTGGCAGCAATCAATATGGATCCCCTCCTTCCTGTGCATTCCCTTTCGCCGCGCACACGAAAACGAGCTTTAGCTCTATTTTCATTATATAATATCCCTTTTTTAAAGTCAACAAAAATAGAGCTTGAACTCGATTAATATATTTGTTACTATAGAAACAGGAACGAAAGATGCTGAAAGGAGTGATTTCCATGCCCAAACAAAAGAGAGCAATTCAGACCAGAGAAGATATTATTGAAACGGCAGTCAAAGTATTCTCCGAAAAAGGATATTACAATACCAGTACCAATGAGATCTCAAAAGTAGCCGGAGTATCCATCGGTTGCTTCTACTCCCATTTTAAGGACAAAAAGGAATTGCTTATAGAATGTATGACTCATTATTTTGATCAAATATTTAAGGCTATCTATTATCCTGATATTTCTCCAACCGATTCAAAAGAAAAGATCATAACATGTATGATCAAAACCGTTTTTCATTCTCATCAGTTCCTGGCTGATTTCCACAGAGAAATCAGTTCTATGTGCCTGACCGATGAAGATGTTAAAAAAATTGTTCTGCAGTGGGATCAGGTCAGCAGAAAAAAAACATATGAAATCCTGTCTGAATGGAAATCTCAAATAAAAGTATCCGACCTGAATATTGCCGCCTATATCGTGTATAATCTGGTGGAGAATATAGTTCATACATCCGTATTTATGGAGACAGAGTATTCGGAAGAACAGCTTACAAAAGAACTTGTTACGCTGATCAGTAATTATTTGTTCTCTGGGTAATGACAAACCGGTGGCTTCTCTGTTGACAGAAAAGCCGCCGGCTGCGGTTTTATAAATTTTTCATGCGATAGTAGTACTTTTCAATAAGCGACGAATTATGCACCCCGATCTCAGGCTCATTGATGCGTCGGCTGCCATGGTAGTAGACGTCGGGGATGAATCCTTCCTGGGTCATAAGTTCCACCGCTTGTACTAAAATGGCGTTGATGGCAAAGATGGAGGTCAGCGTAGAGGTCGGTCCCACTTTCATGGGCAGACCCTTCATTTCAACCGTACCGTCCCCCATGGACGAACAGTTGGATACGACCACGTCGGCATAATCCATCAGATGTTTTCCGCTGCTGTGCCGGGGTTTGAGCGTCTTCGAGTACGCCGCGTTCGTTAGTACGATGACTGGGACGTCCCGCTCCCTGCAGGCAATGGCAAAGTCGATACTCATTGCATTATTGCCCGAGTTCGATACAACGATTGCCACATCGGGAGGGGTAATCTTGTGGTAATCCACAATTATATGGGCATATCCCTCGAGCTTTTCGACCGCTCCTGCCTTGGAGATTTCACTGTCTCCTGTCGCCGTGGCTTCTAATATCCCCTGGACGTTTGCGAGTGTTACTGCCCGGACGAACACATCATCAGCCATGGTGTGGGAATGTCCGGTACCAAAAACCCGGATGATCCCATCTTTTCTGGTAGCGTCGGCTACAAGCTGTGCCGCCTTCATAATATAATTCTGCTGCGTTCTTCTAATTTCCTCAAGCTGCTCCAGATTTGCATTTAAGTATTTTTCCCATGCTTCCATATTTTTTTCCTCCAAAGATCAAGACACTAAAATTTGTATTCCCAAGAAATGGTTCATAATTGCAATGACAAATGCGAAAACAAAGATACATCCGATCACCTTGAGTGCCGAAAACTTTTTCCTAAGCAGCCATGAGATACCCATTGTGGCAAGAAGCGGCAAGAGCCCAGGCATAATGCCGTTCAAAATATCCTGCAGCGACATTTCCTTTGGTCCCGACACGAAATTGATGCCTGTCTTGATGGGAACCCATTCAAATATCAGAACACCCAGCACCATAAGGCCCATAATGGCCGAACCTTCGGTGATCTTCTGAAGAATATTGGTCTCCTTGATGTCTTTTAGCATGTTGGTACCAAACTTATAACCGTAATTCAGCGACCACCAACGCCAGGATATTTGAAGCCCATTGTAGATAACAAGGAACAAAATGGCACCGAGAATGCTTTCTGTCTGCAACGCAATGGCAGCCGTGATTCCTGAGAGCAGCGGGCGGAACGTCGCGCCGATCAAAGAATCGCCGATACCTGCAAACGGTCCCATGAGTCCGACTTTTATGCTGTTGATACTATCCTCCACGTCGATGCCCATTGCATTTTTCTCTTCCAGTGCGATAATGGTTCCGTAAATCGGAGGATTACCCCAGCCGTTGGAGTTGTAAAACTCGAGATGGCGCTTGAGCGCCCGTACCCGGTCTTCCTTGGTGACGTACAGTTTTTTCAAAATGGGGGCAAGAATCCACACCAGCGCAAGCGCTTCAAAACGCTCGTAGTTTAACGTCGATGTCTCGCCATAGCCCCTTAAGTTCACGCCGATCAGGTCTTTTTTGGTAATCAATGGCTTATTCATGTTGTCCATTACGTTCCCCCCTTATCTACCGCTCTCTTCTCCCTGCGCTCCATATCCTTCACATGCATCAGCGCCGCACAGACCCCCAGCGCACTTACACTGATCAGGCTTCCCGAGAAAAATGCCGCCAAAATAAAACCAATAACGAAATAGATTTTGAAGTTCTTGGTATCCATCATGTTATAGAGCATTCCAAATCCGAGCGCCGGCAAGATGGAGCTTGCAATCTTGAATCCGTTAATAATAAACGGCAGTTCGTTGTTGAGCAGGTTAATCAGCCATTCTATCGCACCAACACCAAACAGCACTGCTAAAAACGTTGGCAGGAAACTTTGTATGGCCCACAAACCCATGCCAAGATAATGCAGCCTCGCAGTCTTATCGATATCTCCGGTTTCGGCTACCTTATCAGCCATATGCAGTATTCCCGCATTAAGCGTCCATACCAGCATCTGGGTCAGTTGAGCGAGGACTGCGACCGGCACCGCAATGACCGTCGCCTCGGCAACATCCAGCCCGGCGAGGATCGCAAGAGCTGTTGAGATACTGGTAGCCGCCGCCGCATTAGCAGGTATGGCGGCACCAATGGGGATGGAACCGAGATAGATAAGCTCAATGGTGGCGCCTATGATGATACCCATCCTTAAGTCGCCCAAGACAAGTCCTATCGCTGGTCCGATTACGAGCGGACGCCCGAACATGGCTTTACTAAAACCATATGTTGTGAATTCGCACAATCCGGCTACCAGCCCAACCGTAAGTGCTGTGAAAATGCTTGACATATACACGTCCTCCTTGGAAAAAGGTTTAAGAGTTTCAGCTTTTGCCTGTAAAACAGATCCGGTAGTCTTCCAAACGTATCATCCCCCCCTTAATACTTAATCATGCTGGATAACTTTTTTTCTTTATAGTCGGGAACGACCTGGTACGAAAGCTCCACGCCAGCATTCTCAAGCTTTCTAAATGCCGCGCAGTCCTGTTCGTCGGCAAACAGCGTCACATCGTACTGCTTGCGCTCCCTCCCCTTTTTCGCAAACATCCCACCAACCTGGATAGCGGGTATTTTGATGCCTCGTTCCAAAAGATCCACAGCATCCTCCACCTCTTTAAACACAACCAGCGTGTTCGTTCCGTGGAACTTTCCGGCGGCGATGAGATCGTAGGTATCAGCAGGCGATAAGACATGCACCGTGCAGGTCGGTGCCACCAGCTCAAGCAGAGAAATTTGCAGCTCGTCTTTTGAAACTGCATCATTGACAACAATATATTCGTCGATAGAAAAGAGCTTGCCGTACTGCGTACTTTGTCCGTGCAGCATTCTTCCGTCTATCCGGTATTGTTTGATCGCCATATCTTTCCCTCCTCGTTTTCTTTTACGTACGGTTTTTTAGGATCAGGTTAACTGATTTAATTGCATCTTTTCCGGTCTGCATAATCTGTTCGCAATCCAGTGGATCATCCCGCATTTCCAGTGCCCTGATCAGCATGGGAAGATTCATGCCCGTGATTACGGAAAGTTGATCGTCGTCCTTATGCATAAGCAAAAAGGCTGATGAAACGTTTGAAGGAGTTCCGCCGTAAAGATCAGCAAAGACCAAAACGCCGTCACCGCAGTCCAACTCCACAAGCTTTTTCTGCATTTCTTCTTTGAAGTTGTCAGGACTGTCACTAATGTCCAGACAAAGATAATCCATCTGCGCCATTTTGTTTAGAAAAAAATACTCCAGTGTTTCAAAAAAACTCTTTGCGAGGTCACCGTGACTCACCAACAAGATTCCTTTCATAAGGTTTTCCTTTCTTTCAGATATGATACAACCGGTCAAAATATTTCTGATTAATCTTTTCGTTAAACTCCGGGCCGCCGTCAAGGTTAGAACTCATAAGCACCGGCGGAATAAATCCCTTCGACAGCATAATCTCTATCGCCTCAAGTATCATCGCGTTCAGCATGACAGCAACTGCGACGCTTGATGTACCACACACCTTGATCGGAAGATCCGGCACTTCGATTGCGGCATCTCCGTCAGTCACGCAATTATCTAAAATCACGTCAGCATACTCCCAAAGGTTCTTGCCGGCGCTGTGCTTGCTGCGCAGCTTTTTACTCGCTTCCATCGATGTGACAACTACGATCTTTGCTTCCGCCGATTTGCACTTGATGGCTACCTCGATGGGCAGTGGATTCCTGCCTGAATTTGAGATAAGTACAACCGTATCTTCTTTTTTGACATCGAGCTTCTGGCAAAACATCTCTCCCACTCCCTCAATACGCTCGTAGGCTCCCAGCGCAGGCTCTTTGATCCACTTGGCGGGGACGAGTCCACCGGCCCTGCTCGTGATTTCGATTGCGCCTGCCATCGAGTGTCCGCATCCAAACGCCTGTAAAAGTCCGCCGCTTATAATGGAATCCGCGATCATTCCAGCCGCCTTTGTTATGTTTTTGGCCTGAGTTTTCTCTACTTTTTTCAAAAGCTCCTCAACGACAACATAGTACTGGTTTCTCATGATTTCTCTCCTTCATTTGTTCAACAAACCGTTTTGTAATCGAAATCGGACTCGTAACCGCCTTGCCAATACCTCTTCAAACGTCGCAAGATCAGCCATGACGATCTGGTCAGGATACTTTTCCTTTACTTCAGCAATAAACTCACACCCATACTGTCCCCTTGCGTTTTTCCGGTTGGTTCCGTCGATTGCGATAATCTCGCAGTTTAAGGAAACAAGAATCTTTCCCCTGATTTGTTCTAAAACTTCGTACTGCAATGTATCCCTCCTCGTTGGCTTAATAGTGGGGGCTGAATATCCGCCTTATACAGTCACAAAACTTCCGTCTCTCCCCAGCCTGACCTTAAATATATACTGATCTCCCCGGTAAGTGGAAAACACGTCTTCAAATGGCTTTCCATCCTTTTCATACGTAACGCGTGAAATCCGCAAGACCGGAGAAAACGGCTTAATCGTGAGCAGCTCCGCTTCTCTTTTATCCGCGCGGTCGGCATAGATACTCTGCTCGCCGTTTCCGATATCGCACCCGTATTTTTGCGAAAGAATGGCATATAGCGACTCCTCCGCATCGTATTCCAACCCCGGAAACCGATGAAACGGCAGATAGGCCTTCTCAATAGCCATGGGATTTCCATCCGCCAAGCGCAGGCGCACCAAAAGATACACTTTTTGCCCCTTTCCCAGCTCCAGCGCCTGGGCCACGCTATCAGGCGGTTCTACCAGTTCCTGAGATAAAATCCTGCTTGAGGCGCTTTTGCCTAATAGACGCATCTCCTCACTGAATCCAATGAGGTGATTGAGCTGCATGTTAGTTTTCTTGTGCGCCACAAAGCTTCCCTTTCCATGGATTTTATAGATGTGTCCGCTTTGGCACAGTGAATCAAGCGCTTTGCGCACCGTAATACGGCTTACGTTAAAAAGTATTCCGATCTCCTCTTCTGTGGGCATCTTTTCATCAGGCTTCAGAATCTTTGAGTCAATCATTTTTGCATAATATTGAAAAATCTGTGTGTGCTTTGGTATCTTTTCCATAATGCTCCCTGTTTTAGTGTTTTTTATTATAGTTGTCATAACAACACAGTGTTGTTATGACAACATAACAATAGCATACCCTCTATTTTTTGTCAAGAAAATTTGAGCTTTTCTCCCTTATGCATAAAAAAGCGAATGAATAATTGTCTAAAACAGCAATAGAATTATTGCAATGACTAAAAAGAATGTTTAGAACATGGGGAAATTGTGAAAGTGATGAAATCACATTATGCGCAATTGGTTCCGGTGGTAAAGCGTGTTACTTCTACTCTCACGAATAAAAGTAACACGCTTTTCCCCCGCTAAATCTCTTCAATGTACTTAAGACCTTCCATCTCACTAAAACTCTGAATCAAATCCACATGCAGGACTTTATAGCCGATCTTAAGTGTCATAATGACAACAATGCCATCCCGATCGATATCTTTATTCTTGGAAATCTGCAGATCTATCATCCGCATATCCTCTTGCCGGCAATGTTCCACAAAATGATTCAACGCTTTCACCGAAGTAAAATTCATATACAAATGCATAACCCCGGACTTCGCCGTCAGCAGATAATCAATCTTCTGTAACAAGGTCATCACCAGTATAATGGCAACTCCAACCACAATCGCCCCTTCATAAAACCCAATGCCAATCGCCACGCCAATACAGGCGGCAGACCAAAGCCCGGCGGCGGTAGTCAACCCCCGTACCTGGCTCCTTCGGGTCACAATGATGGTGCCGGCACCCAAAAAACCAATACCGCTGATTACCTGGGCCCCTAACCGGGACGGATCTCCCGTTGCAAAAACGTTGCAGATATACTGGTTAGTCATCATTACCAGCGTGGCCCCCAGGCATACCAGCATATAAGTCCGAAAGCCGGCCGCCTGCTTTTTGATCTCCCGTTCCATACCAATAATCCCACCAATAATTAATGCCAGGAACACCCGAATCACAATTGTCATAACACTCAGTTCACGTAACTCTGCCAAAATACCACCCCTTTTCCACTATGTCAATGTGTATATCATAACATAAATATGTCGTTTTTTCCAGTTTATATCACATTCTTTACCTGACTTAGGTCATAGGCGGGATTCCGGCGGCATTCCGGTAAAAATCATAAAATATACCGGTAACGCATACTCATAGTAAGAAAGCACAGAGGGGGAAAGTATATGAATGGGATGCAGTTACCGGAAGAGCTTCCGCTTGAGGATTTTATCGCTTTGCCGGATACCATTCCTTTAATTGTCCGAGACGGTTCTTTGGGAACCGAAGCATTCAGGCAGTCGTTTAATATTCGTAAAGGTACTGGTTTAGACGGCAACTATTCCATCGATTACGTGAATCGCAGCGAAGTAGACGCTATAACAGCGGAAATAGGCTCGGATGTAGTTAATATGTTTCCAATCGTATTGGGACTCCTGGATCAGCAGAATCTCACGGCCGCGGGCATCATGCAGGTACAACGGCACCCTTACCTCGATCTGCGAGGCCAGGGAACTCTGATAGGCTTTGTTGATACCGGCATTGATTATACGAAAGACACCTTTCAATATGAAGATGGAACCAGCAAAATCAAATACATATGGGATCAGACAATCCGGGGAAATGCGCCCCAAGGTTTTTATTTTGGCACGGAATACCAGGAGGAGCAAATCAACAGCGCATTGAGAGCGGAAAATCCTTGGGCGGTAGTACCTCATCGGGATACGGTAGGGCACGGGACATTTCTGGCATCCGTTGCCGCCGGCCGTGAAAACGACGAATATATAGGTGCCGCACCCGATGCGGAGATCATTGCGGTAAAACTGAAAAAAGCGGGAGCATTTCACTATGAACAATTTTTGGTTCCGGAATGGCAGGAAGACGCGTATACTTCCAGCGACCTCATGCTCGGCATTCAATATATCGTCAATAAAGCCGACGAGCTGGGGCGTCCGGTTGTCATTTGTGTCGCCGCAGGCTCCAATTTTGGAGGCCATAACGGGTTCAGTCCGGCAGAAGAATTCCTGACAACAATTTCCAGCATAAATGGGGTTGCTATTGTATGCGCCGCAGGGAATGAGAGCCAGGAGAGGCACCACACCAATGGCAGACTTACCAGCAGCGGGGAATCGCAGAACGTCGAGATATCTGTCGGGGAACGGTCAGAGGACCTTTACCTGTCTCTATGGAACGGAGCAGCAGATCGGATTGCCGTATCGATCACTTCACCTACCGGCGAAATAATTCCGAAAATGCCAGCCCGGTCAGGGGCCAGATATACAGCTAATCTGATCCTGGAAAGATCCAGGGTTACGATGGAATATTATCTGCCTCTTAGAGCAAGCGGAGAACAATTCACCAGAATTAAAATCATTCAGCCGACACCGGGGATATGGACAATTACGGTACACGGAGAGATTGTATTAAGCGGGGAATATCATTTCTGGATGCCACTTACAGGTTTTATTGACCCGGATACTATATTTCTTTCGCCCACTCCTAACTACACAGTCGTCATTCCCGCTACCGCCACAGGGGTTATTACCTGCGGAGCATATGACAGCCGGAACAACTCCCTGTACTCCGACTCGTCATGGGGGCCGACAAGGCTGCCGACGGTGGCCCTGCATTTAGTTGCTCCGGGTGTCAATGTAGGTGGCATCTTCCCCACCGGCCAAGGCCAAATGAGCGGAACCAGTGTGTCAGCGGCAATTACCGCCGGCGCGTGTGCCCTTATGATGCAGTGGGGGATTGTGGATGATAACGAAACGTCTTTATCTACAGAGCGTATCAAGGCGTATCTGATCCGGGGATGTGTTCGCGATATGTTAACAGAATATCCCAATGATCAGTGGGGATATGGAAAACTGAACCTGTATAATACGCTAAATATTATGGGGCCAGGCATTTCCTGATTCAACTCAATTATTCTGGTTTAGTCTCTGAATATGCTGGCACCCCTTTTAACTGTTCGGTATAAAGTATATTAACAGCTTTCATCCGAAAAGAAAGAGGTACATCATGGCAATAAAAATATTGATTGATCAAGGGCACAATCCCAGTGGTTCTCCTAACAGCGGTGCTGTCGGCAATGGTGTCTATGAATCCGAAGTTAACTACGAAGTTGGCATCTACCTGCAAAACATGCTAAACAGTGACGGCCGCTTTGAAGCCCGTGTATCCCGCCCCACCCCCACTACCGTCCTGGGTTACGACAACAACTCCAGCCTGGCCGCGCGGGTCAACATGGCCAACAACTGGCCGGCTGACTATTTCGTCAGCATTCACTGCAATGCCAATGTTTCCCCCGCCATCAACGGGACGGAAATCTACATCTATGAATACAATACCCAGGCCAATTGGCTGGCCTTTGACGTATTAAACGGCATTACCCGGACCGTCGGAACCAGAGATAACGGCATTCGCGCCAACCCCGGACTGTATCTATTGCGGCGCACCAATATGCCTACTATCTTAGTGGAACTGGGCTATGTTACCAATCCTTCCGACGCAATAAAACTTCGCGATAATACTTGTCAATTTGCTTTTGGTATCTATATTGGGTTGATTGAATATTTTGGTTTTATGTAAGATAT
>Ga0154002_1000331_pt1 | contig 13613 bp, 13 predicted proteins | sample TSNY086MetaG_FD_102276 | JGI IMG/M metagenome (GOLD analysis project Ga0154002, IMG submission 102276) | Attine ant fungus gardens microbial communities from New York, USA - TSNY086 MetaG | ecosystem: Host-associated > Fungi > Mycelium > Unclassified | place: USA: New York, Robert Cushman Murphy... | reverse complement strand
GGACTGATCCATGATAGACTGGCGATATCAGATGCATGACCTTGATCAGATTTCTTGGTCTGCGCGCAACCGAATAGAAATTTTGTCTATATAGTCGAACCATGGTCATCGCGTTGAGTACAAAATACATCCCTCTTGCATTTCCAATTCGATGGCTGATCAGTACAAACTAACACCAGAAGATTACGTTCGTGACCTGAAGAAACTGTCAAATGCACGTTACAGCCAAAGTACGCTGTTCCTTATTCTGTCATTGTCGAAGCAACGGCTGAAGCCTTTTCAAGTCATTACCGCTACGCTGATGCTATATGATTTTATTTATCATATTCCCCACCAGGTGAGACTCACCATTTATACATACTCATTCCTCACATCTCTTCCCTCCTAGGTTCAGTACCTCCACAGGCATGTTTCCCATTTGATGGCCAACTATTGTCACTGACATATTTGAGCTCAGGAGGAAGTGGTCAAAACTCCATGTCATCTATTTTTCTGTCTTGATAAGTAACTGGGCAAGCATCATGTAAGTGTAATCCCTTACTTGATTGAATGAGACGACTGATCCAAATTCGCAGAATGCGTTCATATAGTATGAGGCAATCATCTGACATAAATCAAATGCATATTGACAACAACTTCACCAGATGACAATAAAGCCTGGGCATCGAGATCAGTACGACACTAATCTTAATTCAATTTTGATATATTCATTGACTAGGATGTCTTAGTGGTATAGATCAAATGTCTTTGCTGCTCGCTCTGACCTACCTCTTTGCCAGGTGTATTTTTGGACCATTCTTCGTCGAGTGAGTTTCATCATGATTCTCAAGGACTAAAATAGCTGATGTCAATAGATTCTTCACATTGTTGAATTCATTGGTAGTAAAAATTCTGCTGGTCCTCCGCCTTCGAGCAATTTGGAACAAGAATTTGACTGGTGAGAGAGCTAGAAACATGTGCCAGTAGACTCTATATATTGATTTTTTTGGATTCTAGTCTCACTAATTCTCTACATCATAACGGCAGGTATGTTTCGTAGAATTTGATTTCTGATTGATAAAGATGACTGATTGTCGAAATTAGCTGAGGTTCTGGTAGGCTTTAAACACAGTACGATGCCTAACTCACCAACTGATCGTATTTTTCAGACTTCGATGTCTGGGATGATAGTTGAAGTATATCTCGAATCCATTGCCGGAATGTTATACCCTCTCCATAGTTGCTGGGTGAGTACAGCGCCTATTTTGCTTGTCTACAACCGTGTTGCCAGTGCCCTTCAGTATGTGTTCTAACATATTTTGCTGACTTGCACAATCATTCTCACACAAAAAAGAATTACCAGGGCGATAGCAACCGCAATCGAAGTCCTCTTGACTTTTATCAGGTTTACCATGACATATAAAACACAAAAGGTTTTTGGTAATGGAATACGCGGCCATATTTCTCACATGAAAACCTCGACTCGTTTATTGTATGTGTTCTACCGCGATGGAACCTTGTTATTCATATCGTGAGTCGAAAATTAGATATTATTAATTTAAATAATGGTCTATTTATTCAGTCTCTTGGGTAAGCCCTGACTATAAAACAAGTGGGGTAGAACTCATTCCTTTTTTCAAAGTCATCTCATGCCTAGAAGTCGCTTATTTCTTCCTAGCTCCATCTAATATCATTTTGACTGTCCTAGCCTAGTATGTTGTTATTGTTGCCAGTATTCCCCTTACTGACCCTAATGATTAGCTCTTCATGCTTCATTTATCCCTTTATTGTAAGCTAAAATCCTTCTTCCCTGTATCTCTATCATCATTGCTAATCTGCGTGTTGCTCAGGTGTCGCGGTTGATATTCAATTTACTTGAAGCAAATTGTCCCTTGGAAGAAAGTATAGATTCCAGCACAATCGAAACCCTCAGGTTCTGTCATACAGAGTCTGATAGGGACAGTGAAGCAATTATCTCGCGAGGTGATAGAGGAGCTACCTCCCTGAGTGATGAAATACATGAAGAGGCAAGATGATGGGTAGAATCCATTTGGTGTTGTTCATCCTAGTAGATGATGTTGGATGTAGACGACATGATAACTATTTTTTTCTGTTCATTTCCCACCGCATGAGCAGCGACTTGTAAAGGGTTGAGCAGGACAGTTGATACCAATGAAACAGGAAGATGATTCCTGGATGACAGCAACTCGAGGAATCTGCTTGAGTGGATAGATGATACATTATTTATAGTTGAGAGCAAAGCAAGAATGGAAAATCTACACCATCAACAACTCATGGGCCATGGAAATTGTGTCTTATAGATCGTGGTCTTTGTAGAGCAGCAGTCATGGGTCGATTGATAGAATCAAACGAGGCATTAAAAGATGAACATATTCAAATGTCGACCTTGGTCAGTAAACATTTGATTTATTCTCATACGTTTTTACGCTGTTCCAGTGGAAAATTTACTTCGAGTCCATTCTAGGCGTACACAAGGCAATCTAGCCGCTTCCAGTACGGCGTGGCTGAAGATTACAATGGACCTCCATAACCAGTTTGAAACTCGTCACAAAGTATACAAAACTCTTGTCTCGTCCACATGACACCCCAAAACAGCTTTCTGATTCTCTCTTCTGAAGAATCTGGTCGTCACCGAGAGTAGGATTAGAAGAACCAACTGACATGCAATAGTGGCATAGATCCCCATAAGATAACGAGGGAAGTCAATCTGCCGGAAGACTGTCGTAGCAAAAATACCACCTAATCCTCCAAAGGAGACTATCATCGCGGTGGACACAGCGCGTTTAGAATGCGAGATGGTATTATTGGCTGACTGAGAACAAGATACCCGGTGAGACGACATCTTTCCAAGGTATCATCAAAAAGTGACACCTACATATGCAAGTATACTAGGAATACAACCAGCAGATCCGGCATTGGCCATAAAGATACCTTATGAAGATGAGCCACTCTCCTGAGTTCCCCGATATCAGGGTCATAAAAGATGGCATACCAAGATACCTCAATGACACAGAGTGCACAAAACCCATCAGAAACAACCCGAATAGGGTAAGGCCAGTCTGAAGAGCAATAAAAACTGCTCGCTGTTTATACTTATCGGACAGCCAGGAGAAGAACATGATGCTTATAGCCTGGATACCATCCGACTTTCAATAAGAAAAAGGGCATGAGTCCCAAAGAATGACGCACTGCAGAGACATATGGGGGTGCGCTCTGGACCCAGCATAGAAATCAGATTCAGGATAACATAATCAAAGTCCCATAAAAAAAACCTACCAATAGTAAGGACTGTTGAACAGACCATCCCATGGAACGAAGTATAATCGTGATGAAGAATCTGATGGATGGTGCATCAATACCAAGTGGAATAGTATCTACTGTACCTACCCAATGGCATACGCTGGAACTGTTGCGCAGAAATACATCAGGCCTGCGACGATTATTAGGACTTTTTGTATCCCAGATGTTCATGAAATAGGACTTACCGAACGCCCACATTCTCCAGTCACAAAGATGCAGGATGGTCTTCCTTAAAGTTAGCTCGTCAGGGATGGAGTCACCACGATCTCGTTCTACACGCTCAAGCACAAACTTCGTCTCCTCCTTGGTCAAGAAGGTGTTCTGATCCGGAAAGTCGGGTATGAAGAACCAAGATACGACGCCAAATACAATGGTAATTGCTCCTTCGATGATCTGACCAACAGGAAATAAGGATTTTAGGGCAGCTTCAGTGGATTTGGAGCGTACAAAGATCCAGGCCCAAACTGGAATGTCCCGTTTCTCGCCAAGGAGAGTCAAGACATATGCAAAAAAGGGGCTAAAACCGCCTGTCAAGATGGACACAAGATAGAATGCGCCAAGCCTTCATAATCCAAAGGAGGGCACAAAAAACACGGAAACCTCAGGGAAAAGCAAATTTCAGAGGACACGATGCGTCTTACCGCTTTTGTACTTCATGTCGAGTATACCTGGGGTTCAATAACAGCATTAAACACATCGGAATTGCCCAACACAATGGAGTTGTCTCACCAAGTCGTGATGACAAATACCAAAGCAGGAAAGAAGCCGGCCTAGTGTTCGCCCTCAGTGATTGATGTTAGAGGGCGGATAAGGGCATCTAATACCTCAAAAGCTCCGAGCAACATCCTACAGAGGGCGAGATACTTCCAAGACTGCACGAAACCCATTGCTAACTGAACGGCCCCCCATGAAACAACGCAGAATGTCAACCAATTACTGACCCCGAATTTACGAAGGATGGCAGTACTGGGAAATTGGCTGATGATTATGATGACACATTAGCATTTCACTTAATCCTGTTAGGCACTCAATGTAGATTGATGCCGGGGATCAGGGATGATTGAGCAGCACTCACAGAATGGTGTAAGGAATGAAATAGATAAAGGATACGATGCTGTATCGGGACCCCCTGCTAAGCTCCTATGCAAAACCCTTGAGCAATTCTTTTGATGACACCGAAGCAAAACTGGAAGGACATACCAAATCACGGTCCATCCCTGCAGTGCGTGCAATACTAAGGTTAGTCCTATCAATCAGTGCAATAGCATACAACAATCCCAACAACGGCAACATTCTGAAATCAATACGACGGCTATGCAACGACCGAAATACATGATCAATTGTGACATTAGATAGAGGGCCCATTAGTCCTAGGCACAAATGTTATGTGGAGTCGTGGCCCGCAATGACTCACATAAGTCGATTTCCCTGAAGTAAATGAAGTGAGCATTGGTCCTCATCAAGTCGTCCTTCAATGTTGCGAGCTTTCGTATTTACTCGTAAAGCAGTGTCCACATCAGGCGTAAAATTCTCGTAGTTATTTCCGACAGACATTTGACACCCCGTACTATCAGGAATGAAGGGCCTAAGAGCACTGATAAATGAAACTCAACGCTCCGGGTTGGGAGTGAGAACTCGGAGCTGAGGCTATACAAGGGACAACTAGTCTCCAAGACCTTTTATCAGCGACAACTGGCGCGATGCGGAGTTTTAAGAGATAGAACTTTGTTCTGTGTGAATAGCTTTTTATTCATAAAAGGTAAGGAAGGCGCCATATTCAATTGCAGCGGACGCACCTGGCCGACGTGGTCCAGTCTTATTGAGGTAAGCCCCGAGCGCTGGGTAAGAAGCAGGTCAAAAGAGCCCTTTGTGACTGTAGATCAGTGAGATAGGGCATCTGAGGATCGCATTCTTCACTTTACCTGACATGCGATGCTGAACCCCTGGGTCGTCGGCAATGACCGAGAAAAGGTTCAATGGTTCTGCAAGCACATGACAGGCATATTTGCGCTACTCAAGGAGAACTCATTGCAGCCTGTGAAGTGTGGTCAAATCCATTGCAGGCAAGAAGCGTCGGTCCTTAAAGTGGGTCAAGGTGCGCGAAGTTGCGAACTTCGCTCCATGACTTTCCACTGCTTCGTTACCGTCTCGGGAATTTCATAAGCCATTTGTAATCGGAACTTTTGAGGACCATGTCAGACTTGCCTCGTTTAATGGACTAGTGTCGTTGGGGTTCAGTCCATCATCAGAGGTGCACAATAGGATTACTAAACACCTTACCATCGGGCCGAATCCCAACACTGATTACAGAATGTAATTTGAGACTTGGAAAGGCACCAGGGCTAACACATTGCAAAAAGTTTTGAAGGTGGATGACAGTGGGCAGAAAAGACGTCGATCGAGAGTCAAAGCAACAAGGCACAAGCGATGTCTGGCTGATTTTATGGGGATTCACAGAATTTGCGTCAAGCTGTAATGGAAAGTGAGCGTGGCGAAGCTTTAGGGGGAACGAGTCGCCGAAGAAACCGATGATTCCGCGAGATACCAGATACAAAAATAGGAAGCCGATACATGATAACGAGAACGGATGTCCGATCTGTACGCAATACAGAGAAAAATGAGTTTGGGATAGGAGAAGAATGAATACAAAAATCCACCATACAATACAATACGTGAACTTCCTAAGCAGCTATTTCTCTTTCTGAGTTCAACATTTCTGAGATCTCTCGTTTGACTCCCTTTTCTTGTCCTTGTCCTTGCCCTTATCCTTATCTGTAATTGAGGAGCTCGGTCCTTCATCTTGATATAACCCATGCTGGTCTATGTAGTCTACTACAGCATTTGGTAGGAGGTATCGCACAGAAAGTCCCCTCCTCAGGAATAGACGGACCTGTAATCAGGTATAGCGATATGAGCGGCTAAACTGTTCCACGAAGTCGATGAACACACCTTGGTGCTGGAAACGTCATTTTGAATCAGTTGTGATATCAGATAAATATTGTCACGCCAGCGTGCTAGACTATCGACAGCCTGGTCAATCCCTGTCCCAGCTCTTTCCACAATCAAGCATCCATATCGACCCAGTATGTGGTTCAGCTGATATTGACGTAAAATATTTGACTCGTCTTCACCATGAATCGACGTACATCAGAATAGCTCCACACTCCCGGCTCACTCATCGTTGCAATGAGATCTGAGCCTGCAAGTAGCATGGGCCGAACAGTTCTGTGTTCGCCCTCTTGTGTTGTGACTCCTCCAAGGATGGTGTTTATTTCATGATCGAAGTGGTCAAGTACAATTGCCGTGCGCTGATATGATTGAAAAGCTTCCCAAGAATCCACCATCAGTAAATTGTTAGATTCTTCGGATGCAAGTGTGCACATGTTGACTCTAGATATGAGGAAAGGTCGACGCCGTTGGAAAACCATGAGAGGATAGCGAGAAGATACATATATCAGTACGCCATTCAGACCATAATCAGAATGGAAATATCAAATGGTTTATCCGCTGGTCGGAATGCCGAGCCCGCAAAAACAAGCAGGAAAACGACAGAAAAGATGATGTACTTACCGGTGTCGGGCGGAGAGAAGTCCGGGTTTCTTGTACTCCTCGCTTACCGGACTCAGATAGGCGCCAACAATTTCGAAATCGGTATTTTGCCTGACATAGTCTCTTGCCATTTCAAACATGCGAAGATGAAGATATGTGACTGGGCTGAATGAACCACATGCGACGAGGACGATTGGTGTTTTCTTGGGGTCGCGGAGGGTACGGCGAAGGCGGTGGTGAGGGAATTCATAGTTTGGTGGGTTTGTGAATGATTCTGAAAGGTGGACATTTGGCTGGGCCATGATGGGAGAGGAGTATTGTGCGGAATTAAATATAAATAACTAATAGACTTCGGATATGAGGTATCATTCCCACGATCGCAAAGGTCCGGTTCGTCTAGCCGATGACTAAATCGATGCTGGGACAATTTTAAACCAGATTCGGGCGAAGGGAAGATAAGAATATTCTTGAAATACTTGGACCACCAGAGATAGGCGGCACCTTGATTGGTTGTCTCCTATTGGAAGATGAAGTCATCCACTTTTTCGCTTATCGTTAGGTCATGATGACGATGACATCGATACCATTGAGATGGATCTTATACTCTCGGCGACCCACAATCTTACCGCTACTTTTTCCATTTCCACTAGTTGTCCAGATCAGAGCTATCTGGACAGACTCGTGCTCTAGCGAGCTTCAAGAAGGGTTTTTTTAAGAATGAAAGTCAATTACAGTTCTAGCCTACAATATATGCAACTTTGCTACAGTTTATACAGTAGAATGCGTCACCAACAGTAAGAATTCCTAAGCCCTCGCTAATGTTTCATTCATCTTGCCTTCCTCTGAATGTTCCTTGGGTTTGCTTAAGCACCTCTCCATTCTGATTTCCCATCCAGTGCCCCATTGGACCTGATATATAAGTCACTACCTAGATACACTAGTTGTGTTAGAATTCCAAACACGGTGGCCTAGTTTACTATTGGTCTTCTACTATAATCAGAAAGGGACCCCCTAGTTTGGTGGCAACTTAGAATGAAAGTCGATAAAACCGAAAAATTGTTGAATTCTCTTGCCGATTTTTCTTGCTGCATAACAATGAAAACAAGGTTGCGGAGGGACAAGCAAAAGACAGGTTCTTCAATCTCAAAGACATAGAAAATACTAACCAGCCATAGATAATGGGGTGGAATGTTGACACTACCAGATTACCCGTTGTTTGATGAACATAAAAAAGGTCTGTTCCACATTACAGCAATGTGTCTTCTCTGAGACAGGACCACAATTATTGCATCAGCTCTGAGAACGCCAGGCAACATTACCCAGCTTGATTGTCTTGTGCAGGAATTGCCTATGTGCGGCAGAAAGAAAAAAGACAAAGGAATGCACCGTCACGAAATGGAACCAAAATGTTCCAAGTAAAGCACAGCATCGCCATTCCACTGAATTCCATGGCGACACTATTAAAAGAGATCACCGCACTGGATCATATTGGTGAGTTCCACAGAATGCATACCAAAAGATTTTTTTCCACTTTTGTCAAGACTGGTTAATCATACAACACAAGTATATAGGCTGGCATCGCATTCTCCCCTCTCTCAGTTGCTTAACCCGCCGAGGTGAAGTTTATATCTGTATTAATCCATGTACTTACAAACATCCTGTGGACATTTCTTCTTTGATAGATAATGGATAGTCACTTACCACGGTGACCACTGAGACATTTCTCGTTTAATACCAATTCCCGGCCCTTCTGAATGAGGATAAGACAGAATATGATTGACGCAGGGGTCAATCACAAAGCATCGCGACGCATCAGAAATTTCCATAAATTTTCTATTTAAGTCTATTGTGAACCCATGTCGGAATGCAGTGCTTTTATGGGTGGCACAAACCGACGTTCCTGTTTAGTGATTGTTGATAGTGTAGCTTGGACCCACTTTTGTGTCACGTCCACTATCTTCATCTATTGTATCCAGCCCTACCGATAGACCACAACTCATCAGTTATTTGGGTAAGTAGTATTAACCCTGCCATTAGTTACGGTTAGTGTTGAATCGGGCATTTAGGTATAAAATGACATATATTTTCTTTGTGGCAATCACTTTACCATCATTCCCTTCACAATTCTGACGAGTCGACTCTACGCCCCTAATTTTCTACAACGTCCAGCACATCTTCATGGGATCTCAACCGAGTACTAGAAGGTGCAAAGGCGGACGAAATCGTCTGTCTTACATGAAAGTTTTGGACTATGATGAGAAGAGGAATCCAGCGAGGGGAAGTATGAGACGTAAAACACTCAAGGTCTTCAGATTCGCATTTCACTTTCATACCAAAGAAGAACGAAAGAAACAACGCAGCAAGAGGTCGTGTGTACGGTATAGTGCCAGCATGCTGCATGATGAACAAAAATCGATGCTATACAGAAATCAAGATAACCCTGTTAGCACTTTCTCATTTTTTTCAAGCTGACTTCCTAACAATCAGTTCGAACAGCTCTATCGCTCTCACCGTTACTACTTTCAACACGGTACAATAAAAGGGCTATTACTACAGCATTTCTCAAATGTTACTCCTACCTACCGATCAATCGCGAGATACAACTCTGTTGCTCTAGAGAGGAACCAACCAGGGATCACGACCATATCAAGCCACAGAGAACGCCGCCCTGTGGCACCGATGCCACCAGTCTTACAAGCCCTCCCTCTGACTCGTTTTTATCACCTAAAGCCCAAAATAAGTACCCTAGAGAGCCAAAAACTTCCTGCTTGTCAATCCAAAACGAACTGTTCATCGTGGCCACCGTTCAGAATCGCGAGGTCCTCCCTCCCAGTTAGTTCATCACAAGGTAGACATCGTGATCATAGGCTGTCTATAACAAATATCACCGGAGTAAAAGTTGTCTGGAGAATTGCAACGACAGAGGGGAGCAGAGGGCACCAAAAACAAGAAAGTTACCTTTCACTTCTGCGAAGACTACCCCCACGGGGCTTTACGAAGCCAAACGAAGACATTTACGTGTCAAGAGGGACTTCTGGGTGAGAATGATTGTTACGATGTTTATTAGTGACAAATTCAAATTTAAACGTACATCTATACTTTTAAATGTTCGTATACATATATCCAAAAGATTACAAACAATCACAAAATTAAGCAATCTTGAGGCATGAACAAGCACTAGGCAAACAACATCCTGTGAACTGGAAAAGTCCGAAATTTGGGAAGAATTATGCAAACTCATCAAACAGCTAATCCGCGTCAACAAGAGTTCCCAGCACCGGCGACTGGACTGAGGTAGCTTCGTATGCGGGTGGCCTCTCACCTGCCTCGCTCTGCTGCCCGGAGACCAGGTTTTCAAAAAGGGTATTTGCAATAATTATATCATCAGAGCGTCTTAATGAAGCCATTGAAACTGGGTCCACTGCCTGGTCATCCGCTGCGGAGACATTGGAGTCTGTTGAGTCGTATGAAGCTGTATGCTCGAACTTTGGCCGATACATGCTCGGACGATGATATGATTCTGCTCCAGAGTGAAGATCTTGGGGCGTGCGGCAGGGACAGCCCTGAATAACGTGCTCAACCCGGTGTAATGACTCGGAATAACGAGGCAGAGAGGACCATTGTGGATTGCACCGACACTAGAAAGATGGTAAGACGAGTATTCTATCTGCGTCACAGAAAAAATTCACAGAAAGAATATGCACTGGCGTCTGCACAACAATGTCGAATAGTTTCCTTCGCCCATCTTTATCCAACGACTGGTTATCGCCTCTTTCCAACCTGAGGATGATCTTCAACGTATGACTAACGACCATATTTGCTCGTTTGTTTTTATTTGTCGGCATTATCATCGAACATGAGTCCGGAAGTTTTAGATCTAGATGGAAACTCCAAGGTCCAGGTCCCATAAAACTCGAAACTAACTCTGAGATTTCGGCATTGTTCTCGAGCTGAGAAGACAATGCTGTGAACAAAGGGGACTCATAAAATGCTTCAGGATCATCTGATTCTAGAGGCAACACATGTGAAGCGTTTCTTCCCTCGTTACGGATGCAGAGAAGTTCAATGCGAGAGGAGGGATCTGCGCGAGCGAGTTTGCACATGTTGATATAGTATTCGGTGTGCTCTTCAGTGGATGCGGATTTTCCAAAGTGTAAGAGAAGGAAGATGATATTAAGATGAGCTTACCTTCAAGGTATACTGCAATCCTATAGACTTTCGCCTTTGATAGAGGCATCAAAGTGAAAGTCACAGGTAGTGTCCCGCCAATATAAAAACTTCGACCAGAAACAGCGATGAGATATTGCAACTGATGATCCCAGTGTCGCTCGATGATGATATTCTCTGTCTCCTCGATATCATCATCTGTTGGGGATGAGACCACGATTACAGGACGCTCAGCAGTGTACTTATGCCTGAACGCTCCTGGGCGATGGACATGTGCATGTAAGCGCCATGAAACAGCGCCGTAATCACAAAGCATTGTTGGTGGCGAATCTGCTGGGATCTGAAAATATATTGGATACGTATAGATGCCTGGAAATACTTGCAGGTTATTTCCATTTTCATAGATCAAATCAAAAGAGCTGACCCTTCTTGAACTCTTTCCAACCTCGACCTGCGTCTTTGTGCACCTTGGGATCATCTAAGTGCAATATCTCCCCAAACTTGTCAAATATATGATGCTCTTTGAAACCCTTTGGCCTCAATGTTCTACCCTCGGCCTCCGTAAATTGTGGAGCCGGCAGTTCCGCGTTAGATCGCCTGTCCCTTGTCCGTCCTCTCACAACACTACTATGGTCATCTCTCGAAAACTCTCGAGAGCGTGGAAGTTTGGGAGAAACAACATCCATCAGAGCTTGCGAGACGCTCGCTAGTTTGAACCGGTTGAGCCTTACTCGATCGTGATCAGACGTTAATGATCGGGGTGTGAGGGAACCTCTGTTCACATTTCTCGGACTGCCAGCCTGCTCTGACGTTGACATGTAGTTATCATCTGATGCACCGTCCGTAACGTGTCGCGCGGAAAACTCGTGTCGTGCTGGACTGTTGGTTTGTGATGGGGTCAACGCAGGCGAAGCTATGGAAAGGATTAGAATGTTAATTACTAGGGAACCAAGGTATGCTTCTCACTCGGTGTATAGTGTCTTCTATCCAGAGCGGTACGAAATTCCTCTAGACTGTGGGCGGAATTCGGGTCTTGGCTAAGCGGATGTGGGGAAGAGAGGGCAGATTGGGGATTGCTTGATAAAGGAGTAGAAGCCAAAGCAGAATAAGGTGGAGCATCAGAGAAATATTCACGCTGAGAGACATAGTTGGATTGGTAGTGAGGAACATCAACACTGGCATTGCGAAATTGGCGTGAACCTCGCGAAGCCAAGTCCCCGTCGGGGGTATGATTACTGTTGACACCCTCCTGATAGGCATGATTTCTGGTGTGTTGGGAAGTATTAGGATGTTGCTCCTCCCAATCGTCGTGATGTAAATCATGATCCTGCGCCGCAATACCGGGTCCTATTGAGGCAGCCCTACGAGAATGTGCCTTGGAAGCCTCAAAGAAAGTGGTATATGCACGGAAAAAGCAATGCTCTTCAGCAACTTCAATCCTACGAGCTCCAATGCCTTTGAAGAAGAGTGGATGAACCAGGATGTATAAATAATCAGATCAGAGAAATTACGAGCTAACCTTCGGGCCATGCCGTTTCCGTCTTCCCCACTAACTCAATCTCTATCCTAGAAATTTTGGTCGGTTTTGCGAGAAACAAAATCAGTAAGCCACGTAGGATAGAAGGTTTGTCTTCTGAATGGGTATTGCCGTGTATTGAATTGCTTGAACGTAGAAAAACAGCAGACTCTGTTAGTCGGACATTGAGTGAATTCTTGCTCTTAGATAAATCTTTGTCCAGAGGTTGGCGCATGGGACATGCAAGACTTGTTCAAAAGTAGATGAACGGGGCGGGGGCGGTGGATTACTAGTATAAATTTTTGGAAGAACAGGTGATGCCGGAATCTGATTCTCACGGAGTTTTATCACAAGCTTTACTAGGACAGACAGAATGCTCCTTGTTTGATCAACAGTCTATCATGCTACTGATGTCTTCTATCAAATTTATCTTGGGCCCCCCTTTTTTAAAAAAATCATCAGTTTATTACATGGTGTTTGATAGCAGTCTGTGGCAGATAAGTCCAGTTGAATACATAGAGAGAGAGAGAAAGAAGAAAAGGAAAAGAACAGGAGAGGAGAGAGGAGAAGAGAGGAAAGAAAGAGGAGAAACACTAATCATGGGAGACAGAGGCTGATAGCTACACTATCAATACTGTCCTGGAAGCAAAAAGCTTGAGGATTGTCCTGTAGAAACTTCACTATCGGAGGGAATACCCAATCAAGTAGTAGTTCATGTAGCAAGGACATTTGATATGGTGTCTAGTTTCCTACTATTGTACAGTGCGATTGCGACAGAGATATCTAGTAATAAATTAGTAAGCATGGGTAAATGGAGTGAAGATTATCAAGTCTAAATTTTTATCAATCCTCCCTAGGTAAATCAAAATCAGCTCAGCTCAGGAATGTATGTGAATGAAAACATACTCTGCAGGTTCTCTCCGAAGAAATGCAACATCAACGATCGCAGAGAAAGCTGCAAACGCGAGACCACCACCAAAAGCTGCTTTAGGTCCGGAGTTCCGCGCAAGAACGCCACCAGCAAGAAATCCTGACGATATCGAGTTCCAAATGTCATTCTTAGCACGATACTGGTTTTTTT
>Ga0154002_1000327_pt1 | contig 13636 bp, 6 predicted proteins | sample TSNY086MetaG_FD_102276 | JGI IMG/M metagenome (GOLD analysis project Ga0154002, IMG submission 102276) | Attine ant fungus gardens microbial communities from New York, USA - TSNY086 MetaG | ecosystem: Host-associated > Fungi > Mycelium > Unclassified | place: USA: New York, Robert Cushman Murphy... | reverse complement strand
TGCCAAAGAGCTAAAATTTAAATACTTTTTTTAAAAATTTCTGTTAATGATAGTGTCTAACATATTAATTTATTTAATACACTTTTAGAATCTCTGGAATTCTTTTCTCAAAAAAATAGCTAAACAGGGGAGGGGTGGGCTTCAATAGAATGTGATATTGAAAAGGATATTGATCAATTATTCAGTTAATGATGAATTTTATGTATATATTGATATGTATGTATCTGTTGCATAGATGAATGATGTATATATTTGGTTAATTATAATTGTAATAGGTTGTATGTTTCGTATAATTGATGTTAATGTCAGAATTAAGTTATTAATTATAACTAAGATAGATATATAAAGTGTTATCTATGAAAAACTAATAGTTTTATTTAAAATACTGATGATGATATTTAGGCTATATGTATGTTATATATGTATATATGTTAATAGCTAATGGATGAGGTATTGAAATATTAATGGTTTTACTAGTAATTTTACTTAATAATTAATATATATTTATATAGATGTATAGTAATGAAATATGTTTAATTAGTTGTAAATTACATATGATGATATGTTATGTATTTAAGTCTTATACAAGTATACCAAATATGTATAATATATACATTAATTAATAATATGAGTTTCAATAGAAGATATCAGTATATGTTAAAAATATTAAGATAACATAGTAATGCTATTATTAATATGAATTAGCAAGTAATATATCTGAATGTATGGTAATTGTTTTTCTAGAAAATGTTCTATCATATCTTGCTATGTTTATAAGGTAATTATACCTTGTTAATGCTATAATATATATATAATTATATGTAAAATACAATTTAATGGATTGTAATTAAGTTTTACAAAAATGTCTATTATTAATAATCTCAAAACTGTTATATTCTCTCTCGGTATATAGCAACATATGTATGTAAGATTGTTATTCATACCTAATAATTGTAAAAATACCTCGTTACAATTCATATGTAATATCTTTATCCCTGTTACGTCATATATGACTATATTTAACTATATAAGGTTATAATAAGTATATTTATGTATAGTAGGGTTTACTTACCTATCAAAAAGGATTAAAAATCTAAATAAGGTTTGATAATAAAAAGGTTACATATCATACGTAGTTAGTTGATAGTAGTAGTTTTACTACAAAAAGATAAAATTAAAAAGTCTAAGCAGGTATACCTTAATTTTATTAAAAAAAAGAAATAGTATTGATCCTAATTATAGTCAATATACTGCGGAAAATAAAATCTGTTAAATTTAACATAAGTTTTATATACTAGCAAATATGAAGACTACTGAAAGTAATCAGGTAAAGTTTAGAGTTAAGCGAAGTAAATGATATGAAAATTAAATTCATAGGATGATTAGGAAGTTAAAATAGTTTAAAACACCCACTTAAATATCAAAGTAAATAGCATCTTTTGCTATCACAATAGGGTCAACCTAATTTATGTTATAAATCTGAAGTATATACTTCAATTAAACAGAGTACTAAAATAGTATCATCTAAGTAAGATAAAAAAAAACATCTAAAGCTAAAATAGGTTAAATTTCTAGGTTTGGTATAGAGTTTTAAGGTCTAAAATAGTTTCATACTCAAATTTAGTCAAGGTAAAATCTAAGGCAGTAAGGTATGTTTAAAAATAATAATTCAATTATGAATATAAAAAAAAAGTTTAAAGTAGTAAAATACTGTTATTTAGCATAGTAAGCCAAGTATCAAACTTAATTTAAGATAATTGTCTGATTAAGTATTCAATATAATAATTATATTATTAATAATTCTACTTCGAGAAATAGCTAGCTAAGTAACATAAATTATGTTAGGATATTTTCAAGTAAGTAGGAGTAATGCTCTTTTGCATAGAAACACATTAGTTTAAATTTTAGTCGAATTAGTTTTATTAACCTAATATTTTTAGGGTTAGTTAACCATAATCAAGTGTCAATTTAATTTGACTTTTAAAGTTAAAGTTTATACAAAGTAAGACATAAATCCTTAACAATTGGATTATAAAGTTATAATTAGTAAGGTAAAATAAGTCATGTTCTAAATTGGGATTTAATACAGATATAGTCAACAATCAAGAATCAAATTTAAGAATAAAATAAATGTAGGAGTACGGATAATGTCTAAATTTCTAAGTTAAGGTTAGTTTATGTCCTTAATAAGGATCTTTATCCTCCGGTAATAAGTTAACTATTAAGCTTAATTAAAGTTAGTATTAATAAGTAGCAATAGAAAGAGTATAACTAAAATTAGTAGGTTAAACCATAAGACAAAATATGAATTAGCATTAATCAAATTTAATTAAAATGATTTAATTTTAGTAGTTTTTAAGTACTTTAGTATACATACTTGTAGATATTTATATCTATCTAATAATTAAAAATAAAGTTATTAACAGATATATCAGCATACTAATCTTTAGTTTATATAAAAAATAAAATATTAAAATAAAATTAATATAATAGATATATATCAAAGTAACTAGATATAGTAAGTATAGTTTAAATATAGACTTTTTTTTACCTCTTAATTATTTTTAATTTTTTTATTCAGTTTAGTCCATATTAAAAGGCACTATATACAGTCTTAATAACTTAATGCTTAATATACAAAAAATACTAAAATAGTTTATTAGGTACTGCCAGGTGGAAAATCTAGTTAAATGTAACTTTTTTGTTTAATATGTATAAACATATAACTATCTATCTCAAACTTAAAATTAAGGTTAAAATCAATAAATTAATTATACTAAGATAAATTACAATAATTATTATTATTTCTTATACTCTAAGTATAAATTATACATCTAATGTATTATAAAAAATAGTATATTATGTATACCTTTCATTAGTAAGTAATATCAAAAGATAACATTTTTATTATAAATTTCAAAAATTAGATTTTTTATTCAATCTTTGGGTGTTAAATTAGAGGCAGCGGTGTAAAAACTTATTAAGTTAAGAAAGACCTAAATTAGGTAAAGATCAAAACGATTTAACAAAAGGATATCACAATAGGAAGAATGGGGGTGACACTTAAGATTTTTATTCAGAATTGAATAGCTAAAAAGAAATACATATATGTTGAAAACTAAAAGTTAAATTAACTCAACTACAACAAATGGAAAAAGGTCTAAAGATTTCTATTTATATTTAAATTAATTATCAATTTAATGATAAAAACTTATGATACTTATTTAAGTATGTGTGCTTATTAAATATAAGAATTTAAAATTTTGTTATAAAGGATTTAATCCGGTAAAATGCGATGTTAGAAGAAGAAATGAGAAAAAAGTAAGAACTAAAGTTAGTCAAATATGTCTAAGAAAGGTTTTTAAAAATAAGGATTTTATCTAAATAAAAGTAAAATTATGGTACTATTTTAGTAGTAGTTTAGTATTATTAATTGAATAAGTTTAAGATAAAGTATAAGTTACATGTTAATAACTATAAGTTATAGTTAACTTTGATAGTATTCTATCTAATCCGGGTTAAGTATTTAATAATAATCTTATATCTTAGTTTGTTTTAATTTAGTTTTATGAGGTATTTAATAGGCAGAGTAGTTATCAAGTTTATAGCATAAACCTTACTTAATTTATGTAAAGTAATAAAAATTTTTATTCTGATTACTTCTTAATTTAGTTTTTATAGTTAGAGTAAAACTACTTATGTACACATACTTTCTTTTTTAGAAAAAATCCAAGATTAAGTAATCTTTTTACTAAATATATTAAAAATAATATAATCTTATTAGTAGATAGATATAAATCTATTTTAGGTAATTTAGAATTTTAAATAAGTATTGGTTTTAAGCAGACTTTGATTTCTTTATTAGTTGTGTTTTATATTCAGTTTTTTTTCTTCTTAAGACTTATTCATTACATTTAACACCCCAAAATTAAATAATTTATGTTAATTACTTGATTCCTTTACTAGCTTAGTTAAGCTTAACTTCCTTTTTTTTTAGATAATTATTATGTTAGTTAGATATTTCTATCATTAGATATAAGCTTAAAACCATCTCCTTACTTTCAAAGCTGTTTTTCAAAAGAAACTTGATTTATTCAGAGTTTTTTAATTTTCTTTTACTATAATCATACATTTTTGTTTTATTTGTTTCGGATTCTTTACTTATGAAGTAGAGGTAATTTTTAAGAAAGATGAAATTGTAAACTTGATCCTAAAATCAACATATCTTATTCATAGCTAATTTATAGCTGATTTTTTCAAATCTTTTTCATAATACCTTTACTTTAAAAAAGCATCTTTAACTGCTTAAATTGAAAAGTGTTAAACTATAACACCAATCTTTATATACTTTTTACTTAGTAACTAACTTTAGTTTTTAAAAAAATTGTTAAGAAACCACTATACGAGAATTGTTTTTAGATGATTGTCTTTTTTTTCTTGCTTATGTACTTTACTAGTACTTTATACTTTAGTTTTTGTGAAACTTTTTAGTTATCTACATTTTTCCCGCATCCCTTTGTTTAGCGCTGTTCTTTATTAACCTTTGAATTCCCTTAATTAAAATTAATTTAATATACAATAAGAGATTTATAAGGTATAGCTTACAAATATAGAATATTCATATTATAATAATAAGTAGTATGTATATATATTACATAGTATTTTAGTAGGAATGGTATATGTTTATTATTAGTTAATAATTATAGATATTATAGTTAATATGTTACAAGGTATTATACATATGTTATACTGGCCATGGAAGGTAATAAATATATTATATTAAAAATAACTTAATTAATTGTATTAAATTGGAAATCTATATTAGATTAGTTAAATTTCTTTATAGATAACATACTGTTAGGAAAATACTATCAATAGTTTTATTAGTAATTTGTAAATAAGATTAATAATCTCTAATATTTGGTATATTTACCTTTTTAGATATAATTAGTCTATATCTTTATTGCCTATTACGTACTTTATTACGTTTTTTTAATCTTTTTTATAAGTCATATGACACAGTTGTAAGATTATTTTCCTTATGAGTTAGGACGGACAATTCAATAAGGGTTTTAACGTGATAATATTAGATATTAAGTTGTAAGTTGATACTCAAAGTGCTAGTCTGATTATGTCCTTAGTTAAAGGGATTAAGTACGTATTATGAATATATCCTAACTTATTACATCTAATAATAGTATTTAAATAATTTTATTAATTTTATAATGTTTACTGCGCTTAAAAATAAAAAATAAATAATAATTTAATTTAAAAACAATAGTTAGATTACTACAAGTAGGAAGATAAGTTAAATTTGCTAAGGTAGGTAAATAAGAATCATTATCCATAAATGGATCAGTTATGTAGTTAAAATAGTTTATTACACACAGTTAAATTGCTAAACTAAACAAATTACCCTCTTTGCTAGTAGTATAAGTAAATGGTAATTAAGGTTTTTAATTTAGACTAAAAAGTCTACTATTATTAGAATAAAAATGTAAATTATATTGGTATGTAGACCAAAGTATAACTTTGAAATAGGTTTTAAAAATATTTTTTAATCTTGAGTCCATCTAGAATTAGCAGGCATCGAACAGTCAAACTAAAAGTTCTAATTAATAGAACATTGTCCATATTTCTAATGATTGAATTATTCATACTTGTTTATATGTTATACATTTTTTGTGTATATTTATATACATTATATAACTACTAAAGTGTATGTAGGATAAAATCTAGTTATATTAATATTAATCTTGAGTTAGAACCTATAAATATCAATTCAATAATTATAAGTTATTATGATCCCGAATGGAGATCCTCTGTGTGTAAAGACAAGCTATGTTATTTTAACTCTTTTTTTTAGTTATCCCTTACATTTAAGCTTCAACTTTGAACTTTTTTTCTGGTTCTATCTTAGTTTACCTTTGATACCCTATTTTGGGTTAGTTAGTAAGTTAGAAGTATTATTACTTAAATTTTCCTTAAAACCAAATCCATAGTATCACATTTAAAGAGACAGTATTCAAAGTTTGTAAAAATTTTTAAATTTAGATAATTGTCCTTTGCTTTTAAAAAAGTATTTGTAGTCAGTTGTTCTATGTATCTTAAATTTATTTAAAAAAATTATCTTTAGATAAAGGTGAGAATAAAAACTTTTTTTTTCATATCTTAGACATTATTAATTGTGAGTAGTAACACTGCACCTTATTCAATTTCTCAGTACTTTCATACTAATTACTTAGTTAATTTTCATCTTTGAAAGCCAATCCTTATTGCGTAAGATAAATTTTACCTTAAATTTAATAATTAAAAAACTGTTAAGAAACTATATAATAATATTATATATAATATATTTATTTATTAATTTTTAATTTTCTTGTTGTGGTATATTAGCCTTATTCTTGAATAACATTTATATATATTATATAACTTTCAACGAAAAATCTTTAAATAAATTTTGTGATTGTGGCTTCGGATTGCAAGTTTTTAAAATATTTTATTTTATCCTCAAAGGGTAGCAACTAACAGTTGAACAGTGGTACTAAGGATCAGATTTTTTAAAAAAAGATTAATTCTAATTTTTACTGTCTCCCTAGACTTCGATTCTTTTGTTTACATAATCTATCAATTTTTATTTTGATATTTTCTATTGCTATTCTCCTTTTTAGATGCTAATTTAACTAAAATTATAATTAATTTATATTTAATTCTTATGCTAAATTTTTTAATAAAGCTTAGTTTACAGTAAACTGTATAAATTTATATTATTATTTTTATATAAACTCCATGCCTAAAAAAAAGAGTTTAAAGTTAAGAAATATTTTACATTGTAGTAATATTATTTACATGAGATATATTATACCAAATTAACTCTATTAATGAGAGTATAGTTTTTATTCTAAATAATTTTGATAGATATCGTCTATACTTAGAATACAATTAAGAAATAAATTATATGTATTTTATATTTGTTTAACTTATTCATAAGTAGTTTCATACTTAAACATTAATATGATTATTATTATTCTATATTAGTTATTTTAAAACTTAAAAAAAAGATATTTAAATCTAGTATATAGATTAACCAGTTAGTCCTTTAACAAGTATACATACTTAACTTTAGTTAAATTAACTACTATTATTTAGTAAATAAAAATATTAACTCATAACTAAATTTTAGTTAAAATGATAATTACATATGTATTAATCAAAATCAAGAATAAAAACAAATTTTAAAAAAAAATAAGAATATAAAAAGATAAAAATATCATAGAACCTTTCAGTAACATTTAAACTTAGTTAGTAGATCTATATTAGATCCGTACAGATAAGATTAATAACAAAATTAAAAATTTAAGATAAATAGTATGAAAACTATATGTAATTAAATACATTAATTATATTAATCATTATTAATAAATAAGAGATATTTATCTCTATACAGAATTCAATAAATAAAAAATATTTTTAATATTAAATTAACATTCAGTTGTATTTCTTCTCTTCATCTATTTTAAATTTTCATTAAGCAGATATTTAACTTATCTATTCACATTTCATTTCATTTCCACAGATCATTCACATATCTTTTCATGTTATCTTTAACATTTCTTTTTCTACAATAATAATTTTAGGTATTACAACTAATCTATAAAGATATCAATTAAAGATAAACAAAATAGGTATTCCACATACACATAAAATAAAACAATTAGTTAAGAATTTATTTTTAAATATAGGGGAGTAATGAAACATTCTTTGTGAACAATAAACTTGACAAGAGAGAGAATATATTAAATATATCTAATTAATTTTAACTCTGATAATTTGATTTTTGATATAATTAGAATGTTGAGATATTATATTTGATTAAGTTATACTATTGAATAGTAATCTAATAAGGGATAGAGAGAAGGAGATTATAGAGATATAGTTATTTATATGTTTTATTTATTTATTATTGATAAGTATCAATGTTTATTTAAAATTGTTTAATTTTTATTTATCATTTGGATCTTTTTTGCTTATTCTGAGAAATCGATAATTTATAATTATTTTTAATTATTGTTACATAGTAATCTTTTTTATTCCGTAAGTATTTTTACTGTAGATTTGGATATGAGATTTTAGTTTGCTGCGATTACTATTCAAGTGAAACAATAACCTTTTTATTTGTAATAGGATTCAAGTAGATGATTTTAAACAGAATGTGTACTTCCCTTTTGGTTCTAATAGTAATTTTGCTTTAATTAGATATCTATTATTTATAAAGGAGATATAAATTACTGGAATATAACTAAATTTAAGATTGAGTTTAAATGTGGAGAAAATACCAATTATAAATAATGTTTTTAATGCTAGATGAAACCTAAAGGTTTTAATTATCTTAATTGTAATAAGTTTTAAAGAGTTTGGTGTAATACCTAAATTTAATTTTATTTTATCGCTACATTTAGCTTTATATCTAATAGATTTATTTCTAATTGATATGAATGTAATATATATGTTTATTGATGTATTAAGAATATGTTGCTTACTGTATCATTTATGATACTTTGATGATTAATTAATTTGATTACTTAATTGTTTAATTGTTTATGATGTTTTAATTGCCTACTTACTTGTTGAATTATATTCATAATATGTTGTAATTTTTATTGCAATGTAAAGATGTTTAACAATATTATCTCTTATTGAAGAAATCATAATAAATATTGATTATATCTTCATTATTAGATATGTTAAAATAATAGTTAATTACTAACTAAATTTAGTATTTGATATAATTATCTTATCTACTATTGTAAACGATGTTTAATGCTTAAATTATGTTTAATAATAGTTATTATTAGTAACTTGATGAATAATTATCTATATATTTAATATATATATTATCTTATTTAGATGTAACTCGGTTACTATTTTTATTCTGTATTTATACATACACTCTAAATATCTTTATTTTTAAATATAGTTAAGTTTTATTTACAATAAAGAAATAGTTTCCAATTTAATATAATTATATTTAAATACTTAATTAACATAAGATATGTAAAGATACTTATCAAAAATATATAGTATATATACTAAAATTTTAATTAATGACTCTAGTTAAGTTTCAAGTAAGTTGTTTAACTCCAAAAAGATACTGCCTATAGCAAAAATTTTACATCAAACTACAAATAAATACAAATTATTAGTATGTAAACATTCCAATATAAAAATTTAAAAAAATTAATCTTAAAACCTTATTGTTTAAGTCAAATATGACTGTTAATTTAACTGATTTATGTTAGCTAAAATAAGCAAACAAGTAAACTTTCCAAAGAATAAATATATTTCCAATGATTAAATTACACTTTCCATTATTATCTGGATAATTAAGATACTGCTTCAAATTAAAATTAATATATGTTACTTTAACATCAAAGTTAATAAAGTATTTAACTAAACTTAAAGCATATTATCCAATATTAGATAGAGTTAAAGTGTAAGTTAACGATTTATATCGTAGTTTAAAGACTAAAATTTAAGTCTTCTTTTGTATCTTACTACTACCTATCTTAACTATTAATTTAAATTTATAATTACTATTTTATTTATTCTTTAATATACCTATCTCAAAATAAATTTATCGAATTAGGTTAGATTTAAGCTACAATCACATCAATTCAAATAATATATTAATGTATAATAAACACTATTTAGTAGTAAAAGTCAAAATCAATCTTAAATAGGTTATCTAAATATATCTAATATTCTCTTGTACTGGACTTATTCAATTTTTGTTGTTTTAAAAAAACAATGTTAATTTTAACTAAAAAAACTTATTCATATAGTATGCTGTTCTTAACAAAAACTATATTTTATATTAAAGTTAATCTGTATTATGACTTAGATGTAAGTTAAAATAATTTATTTACATAGATATGCAATTCCTACCATACAAATAGATTATGTATTTTATACAAAAATTAATTTAAATATTTAATTAAATAATTTCCCTATCCCATTACATACTATAAATAAGTAAGTTTAACTAGTTTAACTAAGAAGTTTCAACAGTTAAAAAAAATCCATTATGTACCTCCTAAGTACTAATCAAAAATTTTAATTTAATTTAAAACTAAAAATAGTAAAGAACAACATCCGGTAAACTAAAGTTTAGTTATTCAGAGTTTTTTCTAAAAAGGTATATAAATATATGAAAATATTCTTAGTATAATCAGACTTAAAAAAAATCTAAAAAAAAGAGTTATAGTTTACTTTTTAAAGTATTAATTATCATAGCAAGGGACACTCTCCACCTTATCTTAAACATGTAAGATATAATATAATATATTTATATAAATTTTATTTGTTCTTATTTGTGCCTTTCCATTCCTTTTCCCCCCCCCTCAATAAAAAAATATTTTAAATAAAGTTTAAAACTCAATTATTTCTTACCTAATTAATATCTTATATTTGATATATTTATACTTAAGTACTTAAAAACTTTTTTGTTTGGTTATTGCTAATACATATTTTGGTTTATCTTACTCAAATCATTATTATTATTTATTTTAATTCCTAGTAATACTAACCTTAATTAGGGTTAACAATTAAATTATAGGTAAGTACCTATATATAGATACCCTTAAACAGGAGCAATGCTAACTTTTTTAGATTATTAAAAATAATCAGATTTATTAGAGCTTGTAAATAATCATATATTGATATTTTCTGTCTTATTTACTTATGCTTTACTATTGATGGATGGCTAAATCTTTGTTTTATCACATTTTTTATCTTTACTTAATTTTACCTTACTAATTTTAACCTTAAACACCAAATTTTAAGGCCTTACTTGTTTTTTTACTAATTTAACTTGTAAAGTACAACAAGCCTTGAGTATGGCTATCTAATCATTAAAAAAAATTATAGAAATAATAATATTTTTATTTTAATTTATACAAATGTATTACTATACAATTATTAGTATATACATACTTACTTTATTTATCTAACTTAGTTTTTTTATAAAGCTATTTGACGTATTAAACTTTTTAGTAATTTAATAAATAATTTGATTAATTATTGAAAATTTTAAGATAAACAAGATTGCTAATGGGATAACTTTACTTTAATTAAGATAACCAATACCCGTAATTTTAAGTAAACTAGGATAAAGTTTTTAGACATATTCATATATTTTAGGAATTATTTTTAATTGATTTACTTCCCTTCGGATTTAAACCATTCTATAACTTAAAAAGAAGTTAATACATATTTTAATTTTTTATAGTTTTATTACTTAATAGAAGACTTTTTCTAATAAATTTTTTATTAAATTAATATTAGTATCATATTTTACATGTGACTTATAAGCACCAAAGATGCAAATTTAGCATAGCAATTTAAGTGGGTGTAATAAATATTTTTTATTCTATTTATAATAATATAGTTTTAATTCATAATGGTTTTCTTTCTTAACGTGCTATTTGACACTAATCTACATAGTATCTAATTATAATAATTAACTTTAATAATAATTTAATTATTTAGATTTTTATTAACCGCTATATATTTGCTTTCCCTTTATATTTTCCTTAGCTTATATCTATTTTGATCTGACTTATACGTTATACATATTTAGAACATTTAAAGACTTAACTTATTATACTAGGAATATTCATTTCTAATACTTAATTTATAATTTATTATGCTTAAACTTCCCATTGTTTTAATTACTTAATAAGTATATATTAATTAGGTATTATTGACTAATACATATTCAATTGACTAACTAGAATTTTTTAAAAACTATTAAAAATAAGTTACGTAATAAGAACATAGTAATAGTCTTTAATTTAATCCTATAAATTTAAATCATTCTATTAAGTATATAATATATATTATAAATAGGAATTATAGGGTAAAGTATAAAGGATCTTAATAAAGTTTATTTCATTGTAAATTTTAATGTATGAAATAGTTGTATTAGTGTTACATATGTTATCTTCATTTTATAATGATATTTGTTATTATATTTAATAATGTTTAAGTCCCTAAGAAATGATGTCTACCATAGAGTGAAAAATAGTTAAAATTTTAACAAAAGTGTTAATTACGAATATATTAATTAAATTAATATAGTTTATATCTTGGAATAAAATTTTTATGTTTAAGATTTGATACACATAAATTAGAAAGATGTATTAAATACAAGTAAGTTAAATTTGATATGAAAGTATCCGGAAATCCTAAGGACAAAAATTAATTAGTAAATTTACCTCTAACTCAAAATTCTCATAATAATATAAATTATCCATTTACTAAAGGAAGGTGATAGTTAGATAAAGTTATCAACGTTTTTAAAACCTTTTTCCTAACCTTTTAATTTATAAAATAGTATTCATAGAATATACGCCAAATTTTAATTAAAATACTATAATAGAATTAATACTAATTAGTTAAAGAAGGTTCTTAGGAAATAACCTAAGGAAGAAACAAATATTCTTTATAAAAAAATAAAAGTAGATATGTACAAATGTTAAGGTATAACCTGGAATATCTGTCTAATGTTACATCATGTAGTAAACTCTGTAAAGAACTGACAAAGGTAAAAAGGGACTAAATTATAAATTAGCAAGTAGTTAGGTAAGGATGAAGTTTAACATAAAATAAAAGTTACCTTTAACTCATAATAAATATTAATAAATATCTAAAGTTTCAATACAAAGGATGTAACAGTATAGTAAAATCAAGTATAAAAATATTTTACAAAAACTCTTAATAAATCAACTATCTCTCTAGTTATATTGTTACTAATAAGGTTGTTTTTAACCTTTAAAATTTAAATATAAAATATAATATTAATATTAACTAAATATAACAAGTAGGAAATAATAGTGGAACATAATTAAAAACAAAATAAAAATTATTAAATTAAACTAGTTAAAGATGAGCAAAGAATGGAAAGGCATAAGTAAGAAAAAGCAAATAAAACTTAAAAAAAAAACTAGAGATGGAACAAAGCCTCACGGGCAGATCGCCTAAAGAAGGTACGTGTCATTCTCCCAACATACGGGTCAATCTGACTACAATCTGTAGGAAACTTATAAAATTGATTTACTATTTATAACTCCCTTTGTTATAATGGCATTCGACACTATGTAGTTTTTTATGACATCATTTATGTATAATTGTCATATTCTGTATTTTGTGTCTCTCACCTTTTTTTTGATAGGTTTAATGTGGTGTATTTCTAAGTCTTGAATTAAAAATGTTTTTTGGTCTTGTCGAATTAACTTATTATTACAAACTGAACATATTCCATTTTGTTTTTTCATTAATTTTTCTTTCATAGAACCATAATATCTTTGACTTTTTAAACTTGCTTTTAAGTTAATTTGTACCACTTTCTTCTTTTCAAAATGAAAGGCGTGGATCGCTTTTAAAGATTTAGGAATTAAGTATTCCATAGCTGTCATTGTGGTAACAATATAGGTAGGATCCACGAGAAAAATTTTCTTTCCGTTCATATCTTTTTTATATCTAGAATTGGAGTTTGTTTCTCCTCTAAATACTCAAGTACGCTTCTTAAAATGTTGTCCATCATCTCCTTTGAAGTAGAATTTTGCAATTCTTTTCT
>Ga0154002_1000325_pt1 | contig 13661 bp, 16 predicted proteins | sample TSNY086MetaG_FD_102276 | JGI IMG/M metagenome (GOLD analysis project Ga0154002, IMG submission 102276) | Attine ant fungus gardens microbial communities from New York, USA - TSNY086 MetaG | ecosystem: Host-associated > Fungi > Mycelium > Unclassified | place: USA: New York, Robert Cushman Murphy... | reverse complement strand
GCTTTGCATATAAAATACTTCCACTGCTTTATGCCAGTGCCAGGGAACCGAATATTGATCCACTTTTGCACAGGTCGCAATGTATGGAAAATCTGGCGCAAAATCCGGTAATAATTCTTCTTTACTTCCCGCATATAACTCTACATTAGAGATATTTATCAAATCTCTTTCAGCTCCTTTATGGTTAATCCATTTGATGCCAATATTTTGAAAGTAGTACAAAGGTTATCAGCGGATTTACAAACCCCAGCAATGCAATGATAATATTAACATTATTAACGGCAATATTCAATGCACATCCAACTGTTGCTACAGCTACGATGAGAAAAAAGGCAAGGCGTTTCTTTCCTATCAGCAGCCATATATAGCATACTGGGAAGATAATACCAGTAATTGCCATAAGATAATTACCTGAAACCAGATTTAATATTGCTGTTAAGCTTCCTGCTGCGATGCATAAAACACTCCATACCTTTATACCTGTGCCAAATGTTACTTTGTTCTCTTCCATACTTACCCCTCTCTAATCTTTCATTATTCCACGCTTAATCCAATATGAACACCGCCTTTTGCGGTTATATCTCCTTAATTGCAAATCATTTACACGCCAGCTTCCAAAAACTCATCTCTCGTAACGATGAACAAATTGGTAAAATATGGTATATTGTTAAAACAATAACATAGATGAATGTACTTGTCAACTCCTGCAGGCGATATTCTACAATATTTTACAATTTGATTGATTACAAATGACCAGGTCGGCTTTTTTACGACATAAGTTGATATTCGCTTGTCTCGATTCTTGCATATAATGCAGTTCTTATATTTGTTGGAACAATTTTATAGTGTCCACACCAGTGGGAAAAAGGCGAAAAAATGTTCACGACATCATTCATTTGATTATCAGTGTATGTTAATTACTCCAAACCGGCTTTTTGCTTCGGCAAATAATTATTAGGGTAGCGATTCAATGAACAGAATGCTTTCTTGCGCAATTACATCGGGCATTTCATCATGTACATAGTGGCCGCAGTCTAAAAATAAATATCGGCCATTTTGAAATGGCGCAATGTAATCTGCTACAGTTTCTCGCCATCCCTCTCCCACTTCTGACCCATCAGAAATGAAATAATATACAGGGGTTTGAATTGGCTTTTCTAACGACTCAACTTTCTCGGCGTTTGTATATGCAAATTTCGCTTCATCAACCATATTGCTTGTCATAAAGCTGCGCATTACCACAGCTTTGTACATCGCCTTTTCATCATCGGATAAAACATCCCCGGTCATGGCCGGGTCAGTATTATAGACCGCGGGCTGTAATCTAACGAATCCCGCTTGATAACGGACTGAAAGATTTTCCATATTTTTAGCGGCATCAACCAATGCTTGTTCTCCCCAAGTCAAATAAAGGGTCGGAACAGCAGCATCAAGGCCAACAATCGCTTTTATTTCTTCGGGGTATTTTTGCGCCCAATAGAGTGCTTCGATACCGGATAAAGAATGTGCAAACAAAATGTACGGAGCCGATTCGCCTACGAGTGTCAAGGCTGTTCTCGTTTCTTCTAAGACGGTATCAATATCTCTTGGTATGTTCGCTGTTTCACTGAAACCGTAACCAGCTCTTTCCACAACAGCGATGTGATACTGATCGTTCAACTTACTATAGAGAGCTTTGAAATCCAAGGCAGGTGCCGCTGTTCCTGAACCGGACAGGAATACCAGTGTTTCATCTCCTTCGCCCTCGGTGTAAATGTGCATATCATGGCCGTTTATCTCTACTATTTTTCCTATGGGGGGAAATACCCTGCTTTCAACCCATAAGCTTATTTTGTGGAAACCCAAGAATGCTATAATTATTACCAACGGAACACCAAACAGACTTTTTTTGCTTTTGTATTCGTGAGTTTTCATACATCATTTCTCCTCTCTAAAATACTTGAACTTTTATAATGGACCTATCCTGCCCAGAATTAGACTAAAGTCTATTCGCACATGGTGATAATAACATTTAATTTAATGATTGTCAACAACGAATAAGACGTACATCTTATTCGTTGCCATAAAAAAGAGCCGCGCATTTTTGGCGCCGCTCGGTTGTATTTTCTTGTGAACTTCCCGAAACAATATCCGGTTCATTTCATCAACTGTTTGAAAAGGACGGTTCTGCATTGTAATAATACCACGATGCCCCAGATGCAGGTCGCTTGTAAAATAAATCACTTTAGATTCCCTCCATTCCCTTCTTTCCGCATAAGTGCTATCATCTGAAATAAAATCACTATTCGTCAAGCAAACGTACAGCCTCAACTTAATTCGATGTATTAATAACATAACATGCCGAAAAAGTCAGTAATATCAATGGTTTTTAGTTTAATCAGCAGACACTAATTACTAAATGAAATTATAAATACCTCCCGTTTTATATAGCCGCATTGATAATGATAGGGATTGCTGTTTTTACCCGCCATGCGTTCTATGAAATTGACCATTTAGTCAAAGAACAAACAAGGGAGCAGGTGATTGGCAATGAATTACATATAACGGTCATCAAAGTGCAAGACGCTATGATGCAGAGCTGATGAACTTGTGAGGTACCACAGTCCCTCTGTTATGTTTTGTAGTAGCTGATGTACTCCTGTAAAAGCTCAGCATAAGATTCAAGATCATAAACGCTTTCTTTCAGATTTGAAAGGAAGTGTTCTTTATTTTCAAGCATGGTCTGTTTAGGACCAGATACGCTCAAAGCGCAAATGCAGGCGCCGTCCTTGCTGCAAACCGGCATGCCATAGCAGATCAGTTCGGATTCACATTCACAGTTATCGACACCATATCCCTGAGCACGGACGGTTTCAAGGGTTTCACGCAACTTCTGAACGTTTGTGATGGAGGTGGGAGTCCGGGGCAGCAGGTCGATTCCATAAAGCTTACTTTCGTTCTCAGTACCAAGCAAATAGGAAAGCAGGACTTTACCCCCGCCGCTACAGTAAGCAGGGTATTGCGCATCGGTTTTTGCGCGGAATTGGAGGAGTGCATCTCCGAAGGCACTGTCAACAAACACCACATTGCAATCATCATTCAAGATAGTAAGGTAGACTGCCATCCTCGTTTTCTTTGCAAGGTTCTCCAGAACATAGTGAAGAACTGCGAAATCATCTATCTGATTACTCGTGATTTTACCGAGAATCGCCAATCTCATTCCTAAAGAATATCTGGAATCGGCAACCTTTCGGACAAACCCTCTTTTCTCTAATGTATACAATGTTCGGAAAACGCTGGATTTCCCCATATTCAACTTGTTGCTCAGTTCAGTGATGCCCATATCCGGCTGCGTGGCCAATTCATTCAGAATATCCAGCGCATTATTCAGGGAACTGAGAAGATATTTGTTTGGTTCATTATTAGGTGTACTCATAGTAAGTCTCCATAAAAATTGATATGTTCAGTTCATGTACTATAAGGCAACAAAGGTCGTTTCTTATAACGAAAACCGTTTCATAAAGTATAACATACTGGTGCAAAATTGTATAGGCCAAAATAAAAAATTTATAATTTACGATTTAATTTTAGCATAAATGCACAAAAATTGGTGCCTTATTTTTTGCATATTCATGAAATAGGAGCTGGAAATGTTTTTTTGTTGATAAACTGTTGACAAAACATTTGAAAGTTGGTATTGTTAGTTTGTCATTGCGAAACATGTTCCGTATAAAGAAACAATACAAGAGTATTAATAAAAAATTAAGGCGGTTTTACATGGAGCGGTTCTTTAAAAAGCCGGGCCGGTCAAACATCAGCCTTGATTTGTGAACAAGGAGGGTACAAATCAATGGAATATCCTAAGCTGTTTGAAGGAGGACGAATAGGTGCTCTGACTATCAGAAACCGCTCTGTCATGTCTCCCATGCATACGATCCTGGTGGAATCAGATGGTACTCCCAGAGAGAGGATGATCCGCTATTATGAAGAGCGGGCCAAGGGCGGTATCGGTCTGATTATTAATGAGGCTGTCCGCGTAGATGATGTTTTCAGTAACATTGGCTGCCGCCAGTTCAGCATGTCCCAGGATTTTCATACGGTTGCGGCGGAACGTCTTACGGAAGCGGTACATAAATACGACGCTAGGATTTTTGCACAGCTTCATCACAGCGGTGCGACTGCCAATCCTAATTATTGCAGCGGCGGTGAAGTCATTGCCCCCAGTGCAGTTCCGGCAGGTCCGGGCAGGATTGTTCCGCGGGAGATGATAATGTCGGAAATAAAGGAAATCGAGGCCAAGTTTATTGCGGCCGCTGTACGATGCCAAAAGGCAGGCTATGATGGTGTGGAACTGCACGGTGCCCATGGTTATCTGCTTGCAGAAACATTCAGCCCTCATTACAACAAGAGAACAGATGAATATGGGGGCAGCTTTGAAAATCGGATGAGGATGATTACCGAGATTATCCAGGGCATTCGTGCTGTACTGGGAACTAGATTTCCAATTTCAGTCCGGATCTGTGGTGATGAGATGACACCTTGGCTGAACAATATGATGGATCTGGAATATGGTCTGAAAATTGCCAGATATTTAGAGGTTCTGGGAATCGACTGTATCAATATTTCCAATGGCTCTGCTGTCAATCCCAATGCAAATTGTGAGCCTTACTCTTATCAGCCAGGCTGGAAGAAACATGTGGCGAAAGCATATAAAGAGGCGTTGCACATCCCTGTGATAGCTACAAATACTATTAAAAGTCCGGCTTTTGCAGAGGAACTTCTGGTAGATGGCATCTGCGATTTTGTAGGGCTTGGTCGTTCACAGCTCGCTGATCCGGAATTCGTAAAGAAGGCAAAAGAAGGGCGGAGTGATGAGATCAGGCAGTGTATTGGCTGTATGTATTGCCGCGAGCGTGTACTTTGGAAAGACATGTCCGTTGCGTGTACCGTGAATCCCCGTGTGGGCTGTGAGTATATCTATGATCGCCCGGAGAAGAATGGAAATGGTCGTCCTGTTGCGGTGATTGGTGCCGGTGCTGCCGGTATGGAAGCTGCGAAGATTCTCACAGACCGTGGTTTTGCAGTTACGGTCTATGAAAAGGATGATAAGGTGGGAGGTCGGATGAATCTGGCAAATAAGGCGCGTTTCAAAGACAATATTCAGGGTCTGATTGACACCATGGAACTGGAATTGAAAAGACGTGGTGTGACAGTCAAGCTGGGGTTTGAAGCAACCCCAGATCTAGTCAGGCAAGACATTAATCCCATCGGTGTTCTCGTTGCCACCGGTGCTGACTGGCTCATGCCGCCTATCAAAGGGAGAGACAAGGCCATTGTCTGTACACCTGAGGACATTATTCTGAAAAGGGTTCGTCCCAATGGAAACGTTGTGGTTGTCGGCAGCGGCATTACTGGAATTGAGTGCGTGGAGATGCTTCAGGATGATGGTGTGAAGGTTACAATGGTTGAAATGCTGGATCAAGTAGGAAGTGGGGTTTATCCCATCATCTTGAATGATCTGATGGAGCGTGTGCAGAAGCATGAGCCCACTATCATGCACCAGCACAAACTCTTGGAAATCACGGACAACGGAGTTTTAATCGAAGATATGAAGGCTGGTGAGCAAAAGCATATCCAGGCAGATAAGGTCTGCCTGTCGCTGGGCAGCGTTCCCAAAAAGAAATTAGTTGAGGACTTTAAGGCGGCATTTGATAAGGTGGTGGTCATCGGAAGTGCTGTGAAGGATGGGCGTATCAATGACGCTACAAAGCAGGGTTACATCAAGGGCTATGTATTTGAATAACCTCTATAAATACTGCTGCAACCATTAATATAGAGAATTATAGTATGGAAAATTGGAAAAGAGGGTGTTTTATGACAAAATATGAAGGATTATATCAGGAGAAACTGAAAACTCCAGCGGAAACTGCAAAGATGATCCAATCTGGATATGTCTGTGTATCGCCGACTTGTATGGCACAGCCAACTGCAATTCCACAGGCTATAGCTGCGAGGGCAAAAAAAGGTGAGTTGGAAAATGTGAAGCATCACAGTATCATAGCACTTTCACCAGCGCCATTCACTGACCCAGAGCTGCAAGAAAAATACGACTATGTTTCCTGGTTCACTCAGGCAGCCGCAAGATACAGTGTTCAAAATGGATACAGTGACTATATGCCTTGCCATTACAGTGAAGAAATAGCGCTCTGGGACATGCGTGGGACCCCGGATGTTGTATATGCAGTTGTGACACCGATGGATCAGCATGGCTATTTCAGCTTTGGTCTGGTTGCTTCGGAATGTGTGGAACTGATACAACGGGCGAAATACGTCTTTTTAGAAGTTAATCGCAATATGCCTCGCGTCTTTGGCAATAATATAATCCACATCGCTCAGGCAACAGCCGTCTGTGAGTTTGATGCGCCGATTCCTACGCTTTCCCCTCCCCCTGTTACCGAGAAGGATTTGAAAATCGGGCATTTAATTGCGGAACTTATTCCGGATGGAGCCACAATTCAGCTGGGAGTAGGAGGTGTACCCAGCGCTGTTGGAACCTGTCTAAGCGATAAAAAGGACTTGGGTATCCATACAGAATTGTTTACAGACAGCATGGTGGATTTGATTGAAAGCGGTGTTGTTACCAATCTGCAAAAAACCATCAATACTGGAAAAACAGTAGCAGCATTTGCCTGGGGTTCTCAAAGGATGTACGACTTTTTGGATGACAATTCCTCTATCGAGATGCAGCCCGTATCCTATGTAAACAACCCTTATGTGATTGCAAAGCTTAAAAATTTTATTTCCGTTAATTCTTGCATGGAAGTTGATTTTCTGGGACAGGTCTGCGCAGAGTCCATTGGCAGCAAGCATTTCAGCGGCACTGGTGGACAGGTCGATTTTGTTCGTGGCTGTAATCTGTCTTCTGGAGGAAAGAGCTTTATTGCGATGGCATCTACTGCGAAGTCAGATAGTATTAGTAAAATCAAGCCAATCCTTACTCCGGGTGCAGCAGTGACTACTGGAAAAAACGATGTAGATTACATAGTAACGGAATATGGCGTTGCTCATCTGCGCGGCAAGACCGCTGGCGAACGGGCAAAAGCTCTTATCCAGATTGCACACCCAAAGTTTCAGGAAGAACTCTTGTATGAAGCAAAAAAAATGAATTTGGTTGTCTGATTCTTTTTAATAATAATCTGAATTTTATAAGGAGGAAAACATTGATTGCTGCGATGATTTGTAACCACCGGATTTCTATTATCACTGGTCACTATGGTACGGGTAAAACAGAATTCGCTGTGAACCTGGCACTGGCATTGACTGGTGAGGAAAAGAAGGTGATGCTGGCGGATCTAGATATTGTGAATCCCTATTTCCGTTCCCGGGATCGCAGGGATATGCTGGAAAACGCCAACGTCCAGCTTATCTCATCCTCTCAGGCCTGCTCCGATGCCGATATTCCCGCTCTGCCATCAGAGATATTGACTATTCTGGAAAATCGGAATATCCGAGGAATCCTAGATATTGGTGGTGATTCTGCAGGGGCTCGGGTTTTGGCTCGCTTTTGGCCCAAGATTGTCCAAGAGGACTATCAGCTGATATATGTACTAAATGCCAACCGCCCGGAGATTCGGGAACCTCAGAATGCCATCGCTTACCTTCGGGGCATTGAAGCCGCCACTGGCTTGACCTGTTCTGGCATTATCAATAACACTCACCTGTGTGGGGAAACTACTCCCGCTGAGATTCGAAAGGGCGCAGCTCTGACGGAAACGGTCTGCCAGGAAACAGGCATCCCAATTCTCTGCCATGTGGTGGAGGAAAGATTCACTGAAAACCTGTCTGATCTGGAGGAACCTGTATTCCCGATCACTATAAAAATGAAAAAACCGTGGGAATGACCACAGAGAAGGGAGGATTATGTCATTATGACTGCCAAAGTAACATTCAATTCTGATCGCTGCAAAGGGTGCGAATTGTGTACGACTGTTTGTCCTAAATATATCGTTGTCATTGATAAGACTGTGACCAACTGTAAGGGCTATCACCCGGCGATGGTGACTGACATTACCCAGTGCATTGCCTGCGCCAGCTGTGCAAAGATTTGCCCTGATTCAATTATTACCGTGGAAAAATTTTAACGAAGGAGGTTACCATTTATGGAAAAGGAACTTAGGAAGGGTAATGAAGCCATGGCTGAGGCTGCTATTCGCGCCGGCTGTGATTGCTTCTTCGGTTATCCCATTACTCCGCAGAGCGAGATTCCGGAGTATATGTCCTCGCATCTGCCTGCGGCTGGAGGTGAATTCGTCCAGTCCGAATCTGAGATCGCTGCCATCAATATGGTGTACGGTGCTGCCGGTGCTGGTATGCGGGCCATGACCTCATCATCATCTCCAGGCATCAGCCTGAAGCAGGAGGGTATTACATATCTGGCAGGCGCAGAACTGCCTGCCGTTATTATCAACTGTATGCGTGGAGGTCCTGGTCTGGGTACTATCCAGCCAGCCCAAGGCGACTATTACCAGGCCACCCGTGGCGGCGGCAACGGCGATTACCGCACGGTAGTCCTGGCACCCTCCAATGTTCAGGAGGCTGCTGATTTTGTTCAGGAAGCGTTCGATATTGCTGATTTGTACCGTAATCCGGTCATGGTTCTGGCAGATGGTCTGATTGGCCAGATGATGGAGCCTATCGAGTGGCATCCTGTGAAGAAACGGGGGCTGCCCCCCAAAGACTGGGCTGCTGGCGGACGCAAAGGCCGTGCCCACACCAATATCATCAATTCCCTGTTCATCGACCCGGAAGCGTGTAACAATCACAATGACCATCTGACAGAGAAGTATGCTGAGATGGGACAGAACGAGGTTCGCTGGGATGAGAAGGACTGTAAGGACGCCGACCTGATTATCACCGCTTACGGCACTCCCGCCCGAATCGCCCTCACCGCCATTGAAAACCTAAGGGCCGAAGGCATTAAGGTCGGCCTGTTCCGCCCCATCACCCTGTGGCCATTCCCAGAGAAAGCGTTGCATGCTTTGGCTGAACAGGATCATGTGAAGGTAATCCTGGATGTAGAGATGAGCGCTACAGGCCAGATGCTGGACGATGTCCGTCTAGCAGTGGATGGGCAAAAGCCGGTGCGCTATCTGGGCCGTGCCGGCGGTACAATTCCTACGGCAGAAGAGATGGCCGAATTTGCCAAAAAGGCTTTGAAGGAGGTTGATTAATATGGCAATCGTATATCAGAAGTCTGCAGGACTGTCCGATAAGGAACTGCACTACTGCTCAGGCTGTCATCATGGCATTATCCAGAAGCTGGTGGCTGAGGTCATGGAAGAGTTGGGGTTGCTGGATGAAGCTATTGGGGTTTCCCCTGTGGGCTGCTCTACATTTACTTACAACTATTTTACCTGTGATATGCAGCAGGCTGCTCATGGTCGGGCACCAGCCGTAGCTACCGGTATCAAGCGAACCCATCCCAACCAGGCCGTGTTCACTTACCAGGGGGATGGTGATCTGGCTTCTATCGGTGCTGCTGAAATCGTCCACACTGCCATGCGCGGTGAGAAGTTTACCACTATCTTTGTCAATAATGCGATTTATGGTATGACCGGCGGTCAGATGGCGCCTACCACTCTGATTGGACAGAAGTCCACCACCTGCAAGGGAGGCCGCACTGTAGAACAGGCCGGTATGCCTATGCGTGTAGCAGAGTTGCTGTCCACACTGGATGGATGTGTTTACGCTGAGCGGGTCTGTGTAACAGACATTGCCAATATTAACAAGGCAAAGAGAGCCATCAGAAAGGCTTTCGAGAAGCAAATGAACAATGACGGCTTCACTTTCATCGAGGTTCTGTCCACCTGTCCCACCAACTGGGGGATGACCCCAGTGAAAGCCAGTGAGTGGCTGAAGGAAAATATGGCTGCATATTATCCACTGGGTGTCGTCAAAGACTCCAATATTTTTTGAAAGGAGGTGAAATAGATGAAGAAAGAGATCATCATTTCTGGGTTCGGTGGTCAGGGCGGATTGGCCATCGGCAAGAATCTGGCTGAGGCGGGTATGGCCGAGGGATTGAATGTTACTTGGGCACCCTCCTATGGTCCTGAGATGCGTGGTGGTACGGCCAACTGTTCCGTGGTACTGTCTAAAAAGCTGGTGGGTTCCCCTGTATTCTTACATCCAACGGAGCTGATTGCCCTGAATGAGCCGTCTTTAGAGAAATTTGAAGAGAGCGTTCAGTCCGGTGGTACTGTATTTGTAAATTGCGATGTAGTTACCTATAAGGTATCCCGTTCCGACTTAAAGGCTTTGTATATCCCCTGCACCAAAATCGCTGATGAAATCGGCAATCCCAAGGTCAGCAACATGGTCATGTTGGGCGCCTATGTAGCTGGAACCGGATTTTTGAAGCCTGAGACTATCGAAGTCATGATCAAGGAGATGTTTACCGGTGCCAAGTCTAAGCTGGTTCCCTTAAACATCGAGGCATTCCGCCGCGGCATGGCCTATGATAAATAGCCTGTTTTCTTATCATAGAAAGAATTTATTAGGCAACAACTATAATGTGTATTTTGGAGGTATATAATAATGACTTCAAACAGTAAAAAATGGGATGCTTTAAAAGCTGCATTCCCTCGTACAATACCGGTTATGATCGCCTATGGTTCACTGGGAATGATTTTTGGGGTGCTGATGAATGTAGCCGGATTTAATTTTCTGTATCCGACAATTATGAGTCTCACAATCGTCGGTGGTTCACTGCAGTTTCTGGCTGTGTCTCTTCTTCAGGCATCGTTTGCTCCTGCACAAATTGTGCTCATGACACTGCTGCTGCAGGCCAGACATCTGTTTTATGGCATTTCTATGCTAGAGAAATATAAAGGAACCGGTTGGAAGAAACCATATTTGATTTATGTTTTGACGGATGAAACCTTTTCCATCACCTGCTCCGCAGGTATTCCGGAGGGTATTGACAAAGGGTGGTTCTATTTCTTTACATCTCTGTTGGATCATGCCTACTGGGTAATCGCCTCTTTAATCGGCGGATTACTGGGATCCCTGCTGACCTTTAACACGGAAGGACTTGATTTTGCTATGACAGCAATGTTCGTTGTTATTTTTCTGGAACAGCTTATGAAGGAAAAGAAACATTACACTGCGGCCATTGGTCTGATCAGTTCCCTGGTTTGTTTGATTATATTTGGAACAGATGTTTTCCTGATTCCGACTATGATCTGCATGTTAATCTTATTGACTATATTTAGAAAACCGATTGAAAGGAGTGGTGATTTTAATGATAATGAGTTTGAGTGAGAAAATTATTACAATAGCAATCATGGCGGGAGTAACAATGGCTGTAAGATTTTTGCCTTTCATCGTGTTTTCATCCAGCAGACCAACGCCAAAATTTATTCAGTATCTTGGAAAGGCCCTTGCGCCAGCTCTTTTTGCAATGCTGGTAGTTTACTGCCTGAGAAACAGCAATCCGCTGGTGGGAAATCATGGTTTGCCGGAATATATAGCAGTGGCAGTAACTATTGCCGTGCATTTATGGCGTAAGCAGTTGCTCCTTTCCCTGGCTGCCGGAACTGCCTGCTATATGCTACTGTTACAGTTTGTCTTTTAACCAGAAATTTATCGATTGAATGAAAAATTATGAAGGTGTAGATTATGAGTGAAACAGTTATTGATGAAAGAAATCGTGTGACGGCTCAGCGCGTCATAAAAGCGCTTGAATCGCGCCATATGGAAGGATATTATGCCGGATCGAAAGATGAGGCACTGGAAAAAGCCCTTTCTCTGATTCCGGAAGGAAGTGTGGTCGGATGGGGAGGAAGCGCCAGCCTCACGGAAATCGGGCTGAAGGATGCAATGCGTCATGGGAATTATCGTGCCCTTGACGTGGATGCCATTGAAGATCCGGTGGAAAGAACGCAGATGGAAAAACAGTGTTTTATGGCCGATGTTTATCTAATGGGTACAAATGCAATTACTGAAGATGGACAGCTTGTGAATCTGGACGGAATGGGCAACCGCATTGCAGCGCTCAGTTTTGGACCGGAGAGAGTCATTGTGATCGCAGGGATGAATAAACTTGTTTACGGCCTTGATGATGCGATTTCGCGTGTGCGGCATACCGTTGCTCCGTTGAATGCATTTCGTTTTCCGGGCGAAACTCCCTGCAGACAGTTTGGTGTCTGCGGTGATTGCCACAAAGCGGATTGTATTTGTAGTCAGCTACTTATCACACGGGGCAGTATGACTGCCGGAAGAGTCAAAGTGATTCTGGTTGGAGAAAGCCTGGGGTATTAAATGTCAATAAAATAACAAAGTTTTGATAGGCGAAATGACCGCCGTTATTAACAGGTAACATAAAAATCGCCTCCAGTCGATGAAATAAAATATATTCAATCGGCTTCGCCGCAAATTTTTTGAGATTTGTCAAGCCTTTTCGGCGAAAAAAGTGGGGGATTTTAATAAAAAAGGAGGAAATAAGCATGAAGTATTATGTAGTTGATTCTTTTACAGATGAGGAGTTTAAGGGAAACCCGGCAGGTGTTTGTGTTGTTAAAAAATATCCCTCTGCTGAATTGATGCAGAAAATCGCTGCGGAAAATCGTCTGTCCGAAACAGCATTTGTCTGCAAGCGGGAGGATGGCGATTATGATATACGCTATTTCACACCAGAAGCCGAAGTGGATCTGTGCGGTCATGCTACTTTGGGAACCAGCTATGTTCTGGCTCATTTTGTAGAACCAGGCCAGACAGAATTTCTTTTTCACGCAAATAATGATGATTTAGTAATCCGCTGTTTAGGTGGAGGGTTATTCGAGATGGATTTTCCTTCCTGGGAGCCAAAGCCTGTTGCCGTGACAGAGGCGATGCGTAATGCCTTAGGTTTCGAGCCAGAAGGCGCATGGCTGACACGGGATCTTATCTTTCTGGTGAAAGATGCTGAAACCGTACGAAACTTCCAGCCGGATATAAAAGCAATCAAAGCAGTACCGGAAGGATGTGGTTTTCTCCTAACTGCAGAAGGAACAGAAAGTGACTTTGTCTGCCGTACTTTCTTTCCTAAAATTGGTATCCCTGAAGATCCGGTGTGTGGCTCTGCCAACTGCTCCCTGATTCCTTTCTGGGCAAAGCGTCTGGGCAAAAAAGAACTGGTAAACTATCAAGTATCTCCGCGAACCGGTGTTGTGTACGGCCGCGATGAAAATGAGCGAGTAAAAATCAGCGGCCACGTGACACTGTACAGTTCCGCTGAGATCAATATTTCGGAGGTGAATTAAATGAAATGCATTTACACAAATAAAGGAGCAGACCCGCAGGCACCATACTCTCAGGCTATGATTACAGGTAACTTGATTTTCACTGCCGGACAGGTGGCAATGATGCCTGGTACTGGTGAATCCGTCGGCATCACTGTCACAGAACAGGCGGAGCAGGTCTGCAAAAATATCGGCGCAATTTTGGAAGCTGCAGGCTCCAGTTATGAAAAGGTTGTAAAGGCCACCTGTTTCCTGTTAGATATGGCTGATTTTGATGAATTTAACGCAGTTTATAATAAGTATTTCCCGCATCATCCCGCCCGCATCTGTGTTGCTGCAGCGGCATTGTATCTTGACTATCGGTGCGAAATCGAGGTAATTGCGGAACTGTAATGCTTCTTC
>Ga0154002_1000322_pt1 | contig 13701 bp, 13 predicted proteins | sample TSNY086MetaG_FD_102276 | JGI IMG/M metagenome (GOLD analysis project Ga0154002, IMG submission 102276) | Attine ant fungus gardens microbial communities from New York, USA - TSNY086 MetaG | ecosystem: Host-associated > Fungi > Mycelium > Unclassified | place: USA: New York, Robert Cushman Murphy... | reverse complement strand
TCCGGCACTCTCCGGCACTCTCCGGCACTCTCCGGCACTTTTTCAGTTAGATATGGCATTGCCGCACTATCGATAGCATTATTTCGATACAGATTAATTCTAAAATCACCTTCTGCATCAATCAACTCTGGTTCCCTTAATCCGTATTCTCTGCACTCTTCAAGCATTCGAGGAATTCCACTTCCCCATCCTTCAATAATTTTCATATAAGAAAAAACACTGGCAATACCGCGATTACGGATTTTTGAATACCTCTCTTTCATCCGCTCTATTGTCATATCCCTCAATTTTGGCTCCCATACGAATCATACGCAATATAATAAATATCTTACCCATCTGACGCTCACCTTCCAGTTCCAGCACTTTCCCGCTGTCATTTTTCTTCCATTTTATCAGTTCCTGGTAAATGTCTCTTCTTAATTCCATCCAGATCACCTTCCCTCACTAACAATATCCCTATTATATCATTGCACAATACAAAACAAAAGCCTTTCACAAAAATACCGCCTGAAAAAAAGGTGCTAACATACGCTCTCTTTCCAGACAGTATCATCAGGCACACCTTTCAGTATGCCATAAAATCTATTGCGCAGGTCGAAAGCTTTTAGGCCATCATTACTTACAAAGTGTCACAGCAAGCGAAGAAACGGCAGAAAAATGAATTTATCGCAAACAGGCAAAAACCCCAGAAACCTATATTCTATCAGGTTTATGAGGCTTTTAAATGAGAGGCGACAACCAGATTATTTGAACTGGTGATCAGGGTGTTGCAGACACTTGCCTCATTACGCTAGATTCTAGTATTTTCCAGGCTTCACACCATATCTTGAAAATACCCCCCACTTTATTTCCACCTTATTTTAAAGATTCACTGTATTTGCTCATTTACCAATAAAAATAAGGAGCATGTTTCCAGTAAATTATAGTACAAATTATATGATTCGTATATCTTTAATAAATAGATGTTGGTTTTTATTGCAAAACTATAGTAAATTGTTTTATAAATTAGTTACAATCCATCATACTAGTTATAACTACCAAATAAAACAACTTACTAAATTCAAAAGGAGATTATCTGCAATGAAAAAACATAAAATTACTGACTATCTATATGAAGGTATCATCTACAAAAACATTAAGGCAAAAAAACTACAGGAGAAATATTCTGACTGGGTAAGTTCATTAAGTCGCAAAGAAAGGGCCGCATTTAGAAGATACCGTAAAAAAATCACTTTAAAAACCAACATTAATGCAAGGTTGAGAAATGGAGAAATAACTCTTGATGCCACCATAATATCTGCGGCATTAAAAAGAGCCCAGTCACCAGACAGCATTATCGTATACCGCAGTTTAGCCAAAGAAGAGACAACATGGTTGAAGACCTTTTCATCTGGAACAACTATCCAAATACCTGATTTTAAAGGTATGCATGTTAGAGAAGAAATCAAATCAACATATCCTATAAGCAATAGCGCCGCATATATATTTGTGCTCATTCCAAAAGGTGCAAATGTTGCATACATAAACAACTTAACGCTGTTCTATAGACATGAAAAAGAGTTGCTTATAGATAAGGATCAGCGATTTGAGATCATTGATATACAGCAAATATTGGGAAAATCTGTATTTATAATGAAACTGATAACAGAAACCCAAACAAATCGTGGACTATCCTCGGTGCCGCATCTATCGTGAATTCATCCAAACCCTTATGAAAGACAGGAGTCTCCGCACAAACGGTGACTCTTATCTTTTTTATTTCATCACCCTATGCTCCTATTCGACAGATATGTGGACCAAAGCAGATACTATTATGAAGAATGAGTCACACCTTTGCTTATGAATTCATCCTGCTCCTCTAGCCATTTACAACATTAACTGGTTTTCCGGCACAAAATCCCGCCAGATTCTCAACTGCAATATCCATCAACCGCTGACGGCTCTCCTTTGGCGCCCATGCGATATGTGGGGTAATAATACAATTTTTAGACGCTAATAGAGGATTATCTCCACGAATCGGTTCTGTTGATACTACATCCAAACCAGCCGCAAAAACTTTGCCACTGTTCAGCGCATCCGCTAAATCCTGTTCGACAATCAATGGGCCTCTCGAATTATTTAAGATAATTACTCCATCCTTCATTTTGGCAAGATTGTTCTTATTAATAATGCCTTCGGTTTCAGGGAACAGCGGGCAATGTAACGCAATCACATCAGAATCTGCCAGTAAAGTCTCTAACTCCACATATTCAGCAATCGCTTCCCCTGTCGGATTGGGATGGCTGTCATATGCAATCACTTTCATTCCCAATGCCTTTGCAATTCTCCCGGTTCCCTGCCCGATTCGCCCAAAACCGATGATACCCATTGTTTTACCACTAAGCTCAATCAGCGGATAATCCCAAAAACACCAATCCGGACAATTCTCCCAGCGGCCATTATGTACCGCTGCATCATGATGAGCCACATGATGGCAAATCTCCAAAAGCAAAGCGATTGCAAACTGACACACTGCATCGGTACCATAGGTAGGAATGTTGCTTACAATGATTCCTTTTTCTTTAGCATAATTAACATCAACCACATTATATCCAGTTGCCAGAACACCAATATATTTGATATTCGTACAGGCATCCATCGTTTCCTTCGTCAGCGGTGTTTTATTCAGGATTACGGCCTCTGCATTTCCGATCCGCTCAACAATTAAATCTGCCGGTGTCCGGTCAAAAACGGAGAACTCTCCCAATGCTTCAAATCCGCCCCAGCTTAAATCGCCGGGATTTTCGGTATAACCATCTAATACAACAATCTTCATTAAAATATCTACCTTTCTATTATTAGATTATCAGGACGGCTATCTTTCTGAACCGCCTTTGCCGTCCTAATGTGCTGCATATTAAACCAAAAATGGTACAATGAATGATGCTATCAGCAGCACCAGGGCACCACCAATTCTAGATGATATCTGTGCAAATGGCATTAAATTCATCCGATCAGAAGCTCCTAAGACTGCCACATCTCCGGCTCCGCCAGTGTTAGCCATACAAAGACCGGCAGTAATACCTGCCTCGACAAAGTTCATCTTCATCAGTCTGCCGCCCAAACCAGCTCCAATACAGGCTAAAACTGTTACAATAAACGTAATCAGCAAATAGATCGGATTTGAAATCGCTTCCAGAATAATCGGAATGTCAATCGAAGAAAGACTTACACAAACTAAAATCGTCGGTACACCAATGTGTGAAATAAGCCCATACCAGTCCCCTGCTGCGTCTTCCAATTTCTTTGGCACAACACCTGTAATCTTTAAAACAGCTGCTGTTAAAATCGTCCATGCGTATGCGTGAACACCAGCATAAACCAGCTTATTTAACAGGTATCCAAAAATATAAAGAGTTCCTGACATAAGGAGTCCGGCTCCTAAATTAGTAAATGTTGCTGATACTGACTTTTTATCATCCGAAACCTCAAATACTTCACCGGTTCTCATCAATTGCCCCTGTCCTGAGAATCCTTTGAAAAAACGATCCGGATTTTTTCCAAGTGCATTTAATAAAACTGCAATAAGAATTGCAAAAATATTTGCTAAGGTAACGGCCGGCATTAAGGTTGATAAAATGCTGTCTGACCCACCAATTCCATATCCTTCATAGATAGAAGCAATCGGGATTGCTCCGGCACCAATTCCGCCTCCCATAATGGGAATCGCCAGATACATAATCGCTTCACTTGAACCATAGCCTGAAATCGCACCAATGATACCGGCTCCGCCAAGTGAAACAATCAGTCCAATTATCAGCGGCACCGCATATCGGCTTCCTGCCTTAATCAAGATATTTCGATCCATACTTAAAATGCTGCCGGTAATTAATGCTGCAATGAAATACTCAATATATCCCATTGTTCCAGTATAAAATACATTTGTAAAGTCTACTACTTCCTTTGGCAAGATACCAAAATAAACACATAATGTTGGTATAAATAAGCATAACAGAGCCGGTCCACCAAGCATATTCACATATTTGTTCCTCGTTCCCAGCCAGTTTAGCAGACAGCCGACCACCATGGTAAATGAAAAACCCGTCAGAAAATTACATGGAATAACATTCAGATAGGTGCCGGTTACTATAATTACAAAAATAATCAGATAGGCACCCAACGGAATCCCTATAATCTGCATTGCATTTGATTTATTATTTTTCTCTTTCATTGTATTTCCCCCTCTTCCTTATACTCGATAAATATAGTCCAATACAGATCCGTCCCGATTAAGTACGATTGCTGCTACCTGCTCTTTCTTTTTTTCGTTTACTTTTGGTATGCCGTTTATTTTGTCAGCAATCGCCTTTAACTCCCCAATTTCCTTAACCGGCAGCCCCGCTGACATCAACTGTTTTTTCAAATCTGCCCGCTTTGGATTTACTGCCATACCATACTGGGTTACCAGCAAGTCCACACTGCTGCCCGGAGTCGAGATACAGTCCACATGATCAACAATCAACGACAGCCTCGCCCGGCTTAATGGACCAACGATCACGGTCAGTTTCGCACACTCGGCCACATCTGTATGTCCGCCGGAACCGCCGATAATATATCCCCTGGAATCGGTGTGGACATTCACATTAAACTCTGTATCGATCTGTGCAGCCCCTAGAACCACCACATCAAGAGACGATGCTGCCGTGCTTTTTGCAGTCGGGCTGGCGTAATGACTGGCTGTAATCTCAATATGTTTCGGATTGGTGCGAACCGATTCTACCGCTTTTAAATCAAAGCATTGCACATCCTGAATCGCCTCAAAGCATCCTGCCTCCAGCAAATCCACGATATAACCGGTGATTCCGCCCAATGCATAGCTGCCCTTAATCTCTTTCTTCTGCATTATATCTTTTATATAAGCTGCTACAGCCAATGATGCCCCACCTGCTCCTGTTTGAAAAGAAAAGCCATTTTTCAGATATCCTGACGCATCAATTGCTTTAGCTGCATAACTGGCAATCTTTAATGCAATGGGATCCTTCGGCATTCTGGTTGTTCCTGAAACAATACCCGCCGGATCGCCAATAGCGTCTACACATACCACCGTATCTACATATACTTCGGAAATAGAATAATCCGTCAGAGGATATGACACTAAATTATCGGTTATCACTACCACTTTTTCCGCATGCATCGCATCTGCAAATGCATAGCCCAGTGTTCCGCAGGCTGATTTACCGACTTTTCCGGTACAGTTTCCCATATTATCTGCAGTCGGAGCTGCAATAAATGCTACATCAATAACTGATGTTCCAGTTTCAATATCACTCGGCCGCCGGCCATGTGTACGGAACACCACGGGTTTTTTCAATGCCCCTTCTGAGATTGCCTTTCCTACTGCCGGACCAATATAATTGGTTTCCAGCCCAGTCACAGTGCCACTTCGCATATGTCCAATTAAAGGCCTGTGCCCGTCATGAATTGAACTGGCATTGATCGTGAGATCTTTGATTCCCATGGCAGCAATTTCATCCATCACCATATTTAAAACAAAATCTCCACTTCGCAAATGGTGATGGAATGATATGCACATACCATCCTTCAGCCCGCTTGTTAAAATAGCGGCTCTGATATCTGACACTAATTTATTCATAAAACTGCCCTCCTTCCAGTTCCGCGGCTGCATCAAGAATAATTTTTGCTCTCAAAACGATTGGTGCATCAATCATTTTCCCCCGTAATGAAATGGCACCTTTCCCCTGCTCCTGCGCTATGCGGATTGCCTCAAAAATATCTCTGGCATAAGCGATCTCTTTTTCACTTGGTGAAAACACCTGATTCACACAGTCTACATGCCGGGGAGAAATAACTGCTTTTCCTGTATAGCCCAGCGCTTTCGCTAATCTAGCGTCGGCCTCAAGGCCTTCCAGATCCTCCACATCCGTAAAGGGCGTGTCATACGCCTCAATCCCCGCAGCCCTGGCCGCACACACCAACCTCCCTCTGGCATAAGCAATTTCCTTACCCTCCTTTGTCCGTTGGCAGCGTAAGTCGGCTGTCAGATCCTCGGCCCCCAGATAGAGCGCCGCCATCCGTTCTGTTGAGACCGCAATCTCATAAGCCCGTTCAATACCAATCGCCGTTTCTAAAAGTGGGATCAGTTTTGTACTGCCAACCGGAATTCCACAACATGTTTCTATCTCATCCATCTTCTTTACAAGTTTCTCTATGTATTCCGGTCCGCTTACCATTGTTGGCATAATGACATCCGGCTTTAATGGCAGTATTTCTTCCAAATCCAGTTCCCAGTAAGGCGTTTCCAGGGAGTTAATCCGGACGATAATCTCACACTTGCCAAAATCCAATGCTGTCAGAGCATTCTTTACTAATTCTCTGGCCGCATCTTTCTGATCTGGTGCCACTGCATCCTCTAAGTCAAGGATAATACTGTCTGCCCCCAGGAGTCCGCCATTCATCAACATGTTCGGAGTATTTCCCGGCAAAAATAACATGGTTCTCCTCATGATTGTTCCTCCTGAACAGCTCGTTTTATTGCGGTTGTCAGCCTGGCCCGAATTGTACAATCCAGTGCTCCATGATCAACTGCCTCTACTTTAACTGATTCAATCTTCATTTCCTGCAAAACATTTGTCATAACCTCAACAATCGTATCATGGTAATACAGATCCACAGATGACTGTAGGTCAATGCGAACTCCGGTACTATCCGGACTCACCATAATCAAGATATCGCTGGATTCATGTGTTCCGGCAACGGCACTCCTTGAAATAACCATACTGCTCCTCCCTCATCGTATAAATTTGCCTGTTAAATGGATACTGTCAAATGGATACATTTGACACTTAGTACATTAACACTATTCAGGGCAAATATCAAGTGAATTTTGGTTCATAATCACAATTTTATGGTATATCACCAAACATGATGGTGGATTTTTGTGCAAATTGTATCCATTTGACATCTATTGACACTCCTGAAAGAACAGGATATACTTAATACAGATGAAAAAGAAAGGGGTCGTATTCTATGCGCCAAATAAACACACAATTAACAAGAGATAAAGTAGTCGCAGAATTGCGGCGTGAAATTCTTTATGGCAGAATTAAATCCAATCAGGAATTATATCAGGACAAGATAGCAGATGAACTTGGCGTCTCCCGTATGCCGGTTCGAGAGGCTTTACAAGTATTGGCAAACGAAGGTCTTGTCACGGTTAAACCCAATAAAGTGGCAACCGTAAATGAGATTTCCGGGCAATTTATTCATGATCATTTTGAAATCCGTACTTTGCTGGAGCAGGAAGCCATGAGACGTGTCTGCCGCCGCGGTGTTGACTGTACGGAACTATGGAATTGCTATAACCGGGCGCAGGAAGCAATTGAACAGGAAGACTTTAAAAGATTTAACGATTTTAATGGACAAATTCACAGTATTATTTGGCATGAAGCAAATAATATCTCACTGGAAAAGATACTTTCTCAACTCTGGCACACCATGGAAACAGCCAGTTACGCCAGAAAATATGCACAGTTATCAAACGATGATCATCGGCTGATTATCGAAAGTATTGAAAAGCAAGACGAAGAAACAGCTATAAAGACTATCACACAGCATGTCAAACGAAGCTATGACCGAATTCTGGAGCAAATGCCCAATCAGGAGAATTAAAATGAAATCATCAGTGCTGTGGATCTTCCTCATTTCTCAATCCAAACAAAACTCCCAGACAATATCGCCTGGGAGTTTTAGTATATTGTCAATCTATGACTAAATAGTTTTTCACGCTATCGATTATAGGTACTTCGCACGCTTCTCTATTAGATGCGTAATACGCTTTATTCTCCATGAACATATTATTTCCTTCTGTATCTATAGATACAATCAAAGGGCCAAACTCCTTGACCTTAAATACCCACTCACACTCAGGCATTCCCAGCTCACGCCAAAAAGCATCTCCTTCAATTTTTTCAACATGACTTGCAGCCGAAACTGCACAACCACCTACAAATACACAGTGTATTGTCTTATATTCCTTGCATGCAGCACTTGTCTTCAACCCCATACCACCTTTACCGACAAGTACCCTTACTCCAGTCATCTTTATAAAATCAGCTTCATCGGCTTCCATACGAATAGATGAAGTCGGTCCAACAGAAATCAGCTTATTGTCTCCTGGTTTTTCCTTAATAATTGGCCCTGCATGAAAAATTGCACCATCTCTATAATCATATGGGCTGGTCATCCCTTCACGAACTACTCTTCTGTGAACATCATCCCTTCCGGTAACTAATGTACCTGATAGAAATGCTATATCTCCTATTCTAATATCCTTTATATCTTCTGCTGAAACAGGAGTTGTTAAGTAATATTTTCCTTGTCTTTTTTCTACCATTATATAGTTACCCCCTTATAAGAATTAGATTCGTAGCTCATATCACTATGGAATGTAATTATGCCACGTCTGTGCGCATAACATGCTACATTTACACCAACTGATATCGTTGCGGTATGTCTGGCTGATGATTCAATGTGAACCTCCATAGCTACAGTTTCGCCTCTAATTCCTTGAGCACCAATTCCCAAATTGTTAAGACCTTCTTCAAGATCCTTCTCAAGCTTTGCACCCTTTGGATGGGCGTGATGTGTTCCCATCGGACGAAGATAAGCCATCTTAGAAAGCACTGCTGCATTTTCCATATTATGTCCAAGTCCTACACCAACAATAAGCGGTGGGCATGCGTTAAGACCTAAATCCGACACTGCATCAAACACATATGTAACAATAGCTGCATATCCATCGGATGGCTTAAACACCTGTGCTCTTCCAGGAAGGCAGCAACCACCTCCTGCAAAATAGGTACAAATTTCAAGATTACTGTTATCAGGTATAATTTCCCAATGAATCCACGGCATTCTCTCTCCTGTGTTATCGTTAGTATTGCGCTCTTCAAAGTAATTAACCGTATTCTGACGGAGCGGTGCACTGAAAGTTGCTTTCGATGTTGCCTCCTTTAATGCTTTTTCAACAACGCCCATATATGGGAACTCTGCGCCACAATTAATGTAAAAATGTAATAATCCCGTATCCTGGCAACAAGGACGATCATATTCCTCAGCTTTTTTCAGATTATCAAAATACGTATCATATATTACCTTTTGCATCCCACTTGTCTCTTTTTTTCTACATTCTTCCAATTTTTCATATACATCATCGGGCAGGCGTTTACAGGCTATGTTTATAAATTTTTCCATTGTTTCTGCAAGTCGTATCTCGGCTTCTTTATTCGTCATATTATGACCTCCTGTTTTATGTCTCTCTCTGAATCAGCGTGTTAATCTGTTGCAATTGTCCTTGCATCAACTGATGCCAAATATTGGGGTTAAAAAATGGATTATAGTCTTCTGTAATCTGTGCTACCAAAGGCAAAATGCTGACATGATGGGTGTGGGAAGGCAGACAAATATCCACATCCATATAATCTAATCTTTTAAGCCCATCAATATACTCATCTCTGAGGGATACGGGTTGATTCATCCTATCAAAATATTCCCTGGTTAATGTGCCCAAACCAATTCCGCCGTGAATCTCACATTTTAGAACCCGATTATTCTTGTCCTTTACATCAAAAAACATAGAAGTACAGCCTGGTGTATGTCCCGGCGTAGCAATGGTATGGATAACAATATTGCCCTGAACAATGACCTGACCATCATCAAATAATTCGTTTGGCTCGAATTCGCCCATGGTATAGTTACATACTTCTCCCACATTAATCAAATCCCTGCGCCTGTGAAGAAATTCCAAATCTCTCGCTCCCAGGTACAATTTGGCACCGGTAATTTCTTTCATGGTTCGGGCTCCACCAATATGATCGATATGCGCATGAGTCAGCAAAATTTTTTTGATGTCTGTAGGCTTGTAACCCAGTTTGTAAATATTTTCCAACATAAGATAGACAGTCTCATGCATAGCCGTGTCAATCAGAATCAATCCGTCTCCAGTATCAATCAGGTAACAGGCAACCCAGTCGTTACCGCTAATGTAATATACACCAGGAGCCATGAGAAAAGGCTCAGTATAAACCTCCCACGGGTATCTACAACAGCGTTCCAGCAACTGGTTAGCAGTCATTTCGGATTTTGAAGTGTTGCCTAATGACATAAGATATTTCCTCCTTTTTTCGCTTTTTATCTGTTGCTAATCATTTAAAACGCAGGAAGCACAGTCATCGTATATACCACATAAACTGCCGCTAATAAAAGTGAGAACAACGCTCCTTGCTTAATCAGAGACTTCACATCATATCCACCTACCTGTATAGCAACAGGAACAAGCAGGTTAGCCATCGGTGTCATGTAGGAGGCTGTACAAGCAGCAACAATAATGACAAGGAGACCGATTGGATTTGCTCCGATGGAAATGCAAGCAAGAATACAGATAGGTGCGAAAATATTCATAACCGCAGTATTTAGCATAAATTGCGTCATAACAAATGGAATAACAAAAAACACAGCGCCCAGAACGTAGCTGTTATGTGTACCAGCAACCAGTCTGGCAAGCCAATCTCCAGCAACTTGTCCAGCACCGGTTGCTGTCAATGCGTTTGCCATAGCCAGTGTTCCGGCAACCATACAAATCAGAGAAATCGGAACAGCTGACGCAGCTTCTTGGTTTGTAAGAACCCCTGTAACCACCATGAGAACAGCACCGATCAACGCTGCTATCCATGGTTTAATTCCCCATTTATCACCAATAAGAAACGCAATAAGAGTAAGCAGAAAAATAATCAATCCGGCCCAGTCGGAAAAAGGCTTAAGTACAGTTTTGTTATTGTTTGCAAATGCCTGATTGGATATGGGCAAAATTGCTTTTTCCGGCGCAAATTTAGGCCCAACAAAATAACACCACAAAGGACATATAATAAGAAACGGCAACCGTCCAAGCATCATATCAAGAGGTGAAAACACCATATTGACATTATATGCTTCTAAAAAACCAGTAAACATAGCTGACTGCGTAATATTCCCACCCATTGGCAAAATAGCAACTGTGGTTAACAAAAGCATTGCCATTGGAAACATTATCTTAGACGGAGAAATATCGAATTTCTCGCACATTTTATTAAGCATTGGAACCATAATGACAAAACAAGCAATCGGGCTCGTCATAAGATTTGTCAGTATTACACCCAAGATAATAAATCCAAGCCATGCACGCTTAAAACTGCCTCCAGAAACTCGAACAATCCATGTCGCTATTTTGTCAGTGAAACTAGTGCGATTCAACCCAGATGCAACAACAAACATACTTGCAATCAAAATCGTATTTGTATTTCCAAACCCAGATAGAGCAGTGTTAGCGTCAAGGCATCCTGTCAGTACCAGTAAGATTAAAGAAAGCAACCCTGTAATACCCAAGGAGAATTTATTAATGGCAAAACTTAACAGTGTCAATGCAAAAACAATTAAGCAGATTATTGTATTATTCATATGTACCTCCTATTTTTAAATTATCATCTATTGTATATTACTTTAAGTGCATCAAAAATCAATTGCTCTCCTATTTCCAGTTGGATATCTCGCCGAATCAAATAATCGTGATTTGCCCCCATAACCCGCTTCATGCAAACTGTAACACCTGCTTCCATAAGTCTCATTCCATACCTTTCAGTAGCAGCGCTCAATGGATCGAATTCAGCTGTGATTATCATAGTTGGGTAACTTTTTGCAAGCATCTCTTGTGGAGCAAATATCATAGATGCATAGGGCTCATCAGCACGATTAACATCAACATACCAGCTATGATACTGCTGTATTAACTCTGCACGAGCTTTCCCTGCTTCGGACATAGCAAATGGCATTTGTGTATAATCGGACACTAAATCAACAGAAGGATAATTAGCAATAATCAGCTGCGGTTCGAATTCTCCTGATTCACCTGCCATCATGGAAATTGCAAGTGCAAAATTTGCACCAGCACTTTCACCACAAATGGTCAGCGTTTGGCAATCAACATGGAAGCGTTCGGGATTATCCCATATATATTTAATTGCATCGTAACATTCATTGAGGGAATATGGATATTTATGTTCAGGAGCAAGTTGGTAATCTAAATCGATTACAACACAGTTGGCATGGCTACATATATCTTTCGCAAAAACAATATCACGCTGCCGATATCCCTTTACGAACCCACCACCATGCATATTAACAAACATCGGATAGGGCGCGTTCCCATCATTTGGATAAAACACATGAGCATGCAATTCGCCATAGCGCGTAGGTATATACACTTCTTCGTGCTTTCTCACATGAAATTGGTTTAGTAGTTCAGTATCCACCACTACACCTACTGCTGATTTTCGAACTTCTTCAATCGTATACATTTTTTCCTCCTGTTTTTGTAGTATTTGACATTTAACATTTAACATTTAACTTGATGTTAAATGTATTATACGCTTTCGCTTTATGCTTGTCAATATTACGTTAGCATTTTTTACATATATTCAGAATAATATTTTATATTTTTGTTTAAATTCATACGACTTATAGCAATAAAAACTATCCCGAAAGTTTCATGAATATTTGTACATATAAGCCTTCATTGAAATGTATCGGAATAGTTTTTCTTTTGTCTTTTGAGTTTTACAATTTAATACGTCGGAAAAGATGGGAACTGACCATTTAGAAGATAAGATTGCCGCATTCCAAAGTGATGCTATAAGCACCAAAACGTGGGACACAGTTAGCCGAAGGAATGGCACCGCATCCGTTGTGTCAGGCTGTTAACATCTCTTGAGAAAAATGCTATTATTGATTGGTCAAAAAAGAAAATAGAGGATGCCTCGGACGGGTTAACTGAACCGTCCTTTCACTTGGCATTGGAAAAGTTCATCAAGCACTTGGATAAAAATGGTATAAGCGCCGCCGCAATAGGCAGTTAACAAATCGGTGCTGGCCGAGCCATCAGCATTTTGACGAACTGTCTATCAACTCACAGATAATTCACCATACCCACCGATGAATGGATTTATCTTTAATATTACAATTATTCTTCATCAAAGTGTGTCAAGATGTCATTCATACTTCTAATTAAATGTGCTTTCATCACGGACGATGCTTTTATTGCATCATGAGCCAGTATTGCATCTTTTATAATTCTATGCTCCTCGTGGGATATAGATACATAATTTTTTTCATCTGTAAAAACGGATTTGGATGAAGAATTCCATAGCGACGACATCATTCCTATCATCTTAGGATTATCAGTAAGCTCCCATATGGCTGCATGAAATGCCTGATTATAATTTGAATATTCTTCCCATCTTCCTTCTTTTACACACCTGTCAGCGTTATCAAATGCCTCTGCCACAGTTGAAACATCTTCTTTTTCGCTTGCAATCCCAGCAGCTGTATTTTCCAAAATGACTCGCACTTGATAGTAATCTTGTATTCGTTTCCTGTCAACGCCTATAACAATGGCACCTCTATTTGGACGTAATTGTACCAAATCATCTTGCTTAAGAATCTGAAGTGCCTCTCTAACTGGTGTATTGGAGACTCCAAGATTTTGGGCAACTTCATTTAAGTTTATTACATCTCCTGGTTTCAATTTTCTAGCTAGTATTTCCGTCCTGAGTATACTTGCCACCTGTTCACTTGCTGGTACAATCCTAAATGATTTGTCTTCCTTCATTTTTA
>Ga0154002_1000320_pt1 | contig 13725 bp, 10 predicted proteins | sample TSNY086MetaG_FD_102276 | JGI IMG/M metagenome (GOLD analysis project Ga0154002, IMG submission 102276) | Attine ant fungus gardens microbial communities from New York, USA - TSNY086 MetaG | ecosystem: Host-associated > Fungi > Mycelium > Unclassified | place: USA: New York, Robert Cushman Murphy... | reverse complement strand
GTATGCTATAATCCTTATACCTGTTATTGATCATACACCCGCAATTTAAACTTATGATACGAGGAGAAGATAATGGAATTACTAAAAGTCGACAGTGTCCAAAGGGCATTTGAAAAGTTGGCAGCTGAAGTTTCTTCCTGGAATTTAAATGCGCAGCGGCTTCCTCTTAACCAATCATTAGGTAAAGTACTGCATGATGATATCTTTGTTGAACATGATATTCCCGGCTTTTGCCGCTCAACGGTAGATGGATATGCAGTCTGGGCAAAAGATACTGCTGCTGCAAACGATAGTATCCCGGTCTTATTAAATTTGATCGGCCAGGTAGAAATGGGACAAAAGGCTGGTTTAAGCATTGTACCTGGTCAGTGTGCCGAGGTACCTACCGGTGGTATGTTACCCGAAGGAGCAAATGCTGTGGTCATGATCGAATACGCGGAAGCATTCGGTACCGATGGAATTGCCATCCATCAGAGCGTCTCTGTTGGTGAAAACATGGTCCAACAAGGGGAGGATGCATTAAAACACTCATTGCTATTACCTCGCGGCAAGCTTATTGGTCCACAGGAGATTGGTGCTCTTGCAGCGGCAGGCATCATGGAAGTGCCCGTTTTCAAACCTTTAAAAATAGCAATCATATCAACCGGAGATGAACTGGTTTCACCAGACCTAACACCGTCTCAAGGGCAAATCCGGGATATCAATACATATGCGTTGGTGGCTCTGGCAGAAAAAACCGGTTTTGAAGTTGCACACACTGCTGTGCTTGGGGATGACGCCAGGCTTATCGAAGAAGAACTCCTAAAGGCCATGAAAACATGCGATATTATAACAATTTCGGGCGGCAGCAGCCAAGGTAAAAAAGACACCACGCGTGAGGTGATCGATCGTGTGTCCTCCCCTGGTGTGTTTACCCATGGCATGGCTATAAAACCCGGAAAACCAACCATTCTGGGCATTGATGCCAAAAGTCAAACACTTTATGCCGGTCTGCCGGGACACCCTGTATCAGCTATGATCGTCTTTGAGGTATTACTTAGCCATCTCTGGCGTTTTATGACAGGAACCCCCGAACCCATGGCTATCCCGGCCGAGTTAACTGTAAATGTGGTTTCATCCCCTGGCAAAATGACATGCTGGCCGGTGAAATTGACCAAAAAAGAAAGTGGTTATCTTGCCGAACCTGTTTTTGGTAAATCCGGCCTGATTACCACTCTCACAAAAGCGGATGGTTATTTTACCGTTGACAGGCATACCGAAGGGTTGACATCCGGAAGCCAGGTTTACGTCCATTTGTTTTAATGACAAAGGTTTGGAGGAAAAAAATTGAAAAAACGAAATTTATATTTAAAAAATACTCCCCCCGACGAAGCGCTGGCAACGTATTTAAATGAGCTGAGCCCTTACATCGTCCGGAAGGATGAGGAGATAGATGTATTTGATGCCCTTGACAGAGTAACATCCAAAGCCGTTTTCGCCCGGTTCAATTCACCTTTGTATGACTCTGCCGCAATGGATGGTATTGCCGTCATAAGTTCTCATACCATTGGGGCAAGAGAAACAAATCCCCTTGTTCTGCGCCCAAAAGATGACTTTTTAGCAGTAGATACAGGAGATCCGGTCCGTCCCCCTTATGATGCTGTTATCATGGCTGAAGACCTTGAAGAGATGGCGGACGGCACCATCCTGATCCGGGCGGCGGCGACAGCATGGAACCATGTCCGGCCAGTTGGCGAAGACATCGTGAAAGGCGAACTTATCCTGCCCTCTGGCCACAAAATACGTCCGATCGATATTGGCGTACTTCTTAGCGGAGGCATTACAACGCTTGCCGTTATTCGTCGTCCCAAAGTAGCTGTATTTCCTACCGGAACAGAACTGATTGAAGTTCATTGCCAACCAGAGGAAGGAGACATCATTGAGTCTAATTCACGCATGTTTGAAGCGCTTGTTCTAAAGGGCGGAGGACTTCCAACACGTCACTCGATCCTGGCAGATGATTATGAAATCATTAAAAGTGCAATTAAAAAAGCTTCCATGGAATATGATATGATTCTCATTAATGCCGGAAGCAGCGCCGGAAGTGAAGATTATACGGTAGATGTTTTACGTGACCTGGGTAAGGTAATGATTCACGGTGTAGCGATAAAGCCAGGAAAACCGACAATCCTGGCCGTTGTTAATCAAAAACCGGTGATCGGATTACCGGGATATCCGGTCTCGGCATATCTTGCCTATCAGACTTTTGCGGCTCATGTACTGGCGCAGTTAACCGGGAACCCGGCGGAAAACACGACTGCCATCAAAGCGATCATTACCAGACGTTTCGTTTCTTCACTGAAATATCGAGAGTATGTGCGTGTTAAAGTAGGACTGGTTGGCACCAGAATGGTTTGTTCACCCTTAGCCCGCGGTGCCGGCTCAGCGATGTCACTGGTTCGCTCCGATGGCTTTTGTATCATTGATCAGGATTCTGAAGGTGTTGAAGCGGGACAAGAAGTGGATGTCGTTCTCAATCGCGATATCTCCGAGTTATCCGGAACTCTGGTCAGCATCGGCAGCCATGATCTCATCCTTGACCTGATCTCTGACATTATGACCAGACAGTATTCAGATAAGCATTTATCCAGCACCCACGTGGGAAGTATGGGGGGACTTATGGCCTTACAGCGGGGCGAAGCGCATATCGCCCCGATACATTTACTGGATGAAACGTCCGGAAGCTATAATATTGCCATCCTGAAAAAACTATTTGCCGGCAGGGAGATGGCATTGATCAAGGGTGTCGGGCGTGTGCAGGGAATTATGGTGAAAAAAGGAAATCCATTGCATGTTACCGGTGTCGAAAGCCTGCCCAAGACACGGTATATAAACCGTCAGCGGGGCGCGGGGACACGTATTCTGCTGGATTATAAGCTTAAGCTTGCCGGGATAGCGCCCGCTGCTATTGTGGGCTATGATCGTGAAGCTGCCACACATATGGCGGTTGCTGCCGCGATTTCAACAGGTACGGCTGACGCAGGTATGGGGGTACTCTCAGCAGCAACCGCTATGAACCTGGATTTTGTACCAATCGGCGGAGAAGAATATGACTTTGCCATCCCCCTGGAATTCCTTGATTTGCCCGGGGTGAAAGCCTTTATTGCGGTACTGAAAAGCGAGGAATTGAAAGCAAAGCTATTAGAACTCGGCGGATACACCTGCAATCATTGTGGGGAAATTATGATAATCGATTAGGTTCCGGGAGGTGTTTCCGTTGATGAATCATTATGACGTTGTGATAATAGGAGCTGGTTTGCTTGGCTGTTTCGCAGCAAGAAATCTGGCCAGATATAATTGGAATATTGCTGTGTTTGAGAAAAACAGCGATGTGTGCACCGAGGTATCCAAAGCTAACACCGCTATTATTTACCCCGGATACGATAACAAACCCGGTTCCCTCAAAGCCCGGTTTTGCACCCAGGCAATGGCGGACTACGAAAAGCTTTGTATTGACCTGGGCGTCCGCTTCAAGCGCAATGGTTCCCTGATGGTCGCCTTCGGTCCACGTGGAGAGAGGGTTCTGGCAGAAAAATACCGGCAAGGTCTAAAAAATGAGGTGAAACATATTCACTTACTTCACACACCCGAAATTTTAAAAATGGAACCCCTTATGAATAAATCCGTCACGCGCGGGCTCTACGCTGAAACTACAGCTACCGTTAATCCATGGGAGCTTGGGATTGCTGCTTACGAAAATGCCGCTGCCAATGGGGTTGTTTTTCATTTCGAAAAAAAAGTAACCGCGATACAATACAACGACGGACGATATGAACTCTCTGCCGGCGGCCATACCTATTTTACGAAAGCCGTCATAAACTGTGCCGGACTATCTGGCAGTGAGGTAAGTGAACTGATAAACACGCCAAAATTCAGGCTTGATTTCTCGATTGCAGATTATCTCTTATTGGATGATTCCTGCGAAGGTCATGTAAATCACATCATTATGCATGAGCCTGAAGAAAAAGGACGCGGGGCGACAATCGTACCAACGGTTGACGGCAATCTTCTGCTTGGCCCTGCGAAAATCCAAACAGACAACAATACCCATTTTCATACCACCCGGGAAGGCTGTGAAACGGTAGGGAAGATCTCCAAATTTGTATTTCCCGATTTGCCCCTTGATTCAGTCATACGCTCATTTGCCACGATCCGCCCTGCCATATCGATGGTAGACTGCAAAGGCAATGAAACCGGGCAAAGAGTCCATGATCTTCTTATCTACGAAACAGAAAACCCGGGGTTTATTAATCTTGCCGGAATCAGAACGCCAGGATTAACCTGTTGCGAGGAGATTGGCAGGTATGTCCTCCATATGCTTTTGGATTGCCTCGGCAATCCCGGAAAAAACACTGAATTCCGGAGTACCCGGGAGGCTCCGGTCCGTTTTAAAAGCCTGTCCTTTGACGAGCAGGTGTCTCTGGCCAAAACCAATCCGGCTTATGCTAAAATTGTCTGCCGCTGCCGAAAGGTGACAGAGGGCGAAATAAGAGCTGCTATCCACAAAATCCCGGGCAATGTAACTCCGGATGGGATAAAAAGGCGCACCGGAACCAACATGGGAAGATGCCAGGGCGGATTCTGTACGCAAAGGATTATGGAACTAATTGCCGAGGAGCAAAAGACATGGAAAAAAGAGAGTTATTAATCATTGGCGCCGGACCAGCCGGTATTTCTGCGGCAATAGCGGCCAAAACCAATGGCTTCCGGGATATACTGATGCTTGACCGTCTCCCAAAACCTGGTGGAATACTTCCCCAATGCTATCATCGTGGATTCGAGCATCCCCAATATGGCAATCATCTTACCGGACCTGAATATGCTGAAATGCTTTTAAAAGACCTGGGCGATTCTGTTGAAATCCGTACGGATTCAGCTGTGATTGAAATTGCCAATGAAGGCCTTGTGACAGTCGCTGGTGATAACACCATCTACCGATTATCCGCCGGAGCCATAATACTCGCCACCGGCTGTCGTGAGCGTTCCATCGGTTCTTTGCCGGTATATGGCTCACGCCCGGCCGGAGTATTTACTGCTGGCAGTGTCCAAAAAATGATGAACCTTTCCGGCTATCGCGTCGGCAGCCGTGCAGTCGTTCTTGGTTCGGGAGATGTGGGCATGATCGTCGCCCACCACCTTGCCGAAAGGGAAGTGGAAGTCCTTGCGGTAATTGAAAAGGAACAGCGGGTTGGCGGACTGATCAGAAACAAACGGCTGTATCTGGATACACATGGGATACCATTACTAACCGGGCATACCATAACCATGCTCCATGGTAAGCACAGGCTGGAAGAGGTCACTGTCTGCCGGGTAGACAACAACGGAAAACCGATACCCCATTCTGAGTATCGGCTAACATGTGATACGCTGATCAGCTCCGTGGGACTTATCCCCGAATTAGAGCTTATTCGGGATTTACATGGGAACAACGATAAGCTAACCCTGCCTTGTACTACTGTCGCCACCGAAATCCCCTGGCTTTTTGTTTGTGGTAATGCCCGCCGTGTCCACAGTCTTATCGGTTCTGTAATTGCCGAAGGAACATCTGCCGGGAATCTGGCCGTGAGCTACTTAGCAGATAAAAATTCCACGATCTCGTAATCGTGTTCCATCATGTCTGCATATAGAACACGGCTCCGTAAATCACTCTGACGCCCGGCCAGAAGCTTAACCGCTTCACAACTCTGGATCGAAGCTATTAGTTGTGGCACGAAAATGGGATTGCCCGCAGTTTTATACAGGGAATCCTTATATCCGGAAGGATACAGGATATCCATAAGACCATCTCCCGGATAAATACATGCCACCTGACCATACAACCCCGAGACAGCGCCATGCACCAGCGGGATTTCAAGTACCGCACAGGTTTTGGCCAATATTCTCCTCGTAGCTATATTGTCAAGACAATCAATGATGATATCGTGACCCTTTAACAGTTCAGGTGCATTTTCTTTGTCCAGCATGACCTGATGAGCGGTAACCGTGACCTCACTGTTTATATTCTTCAGCTCTTCCATCGCTATGACTGCCTTATTCTGACCCAGATTCAACTCTGTGGAAAAAAGCTGGCGGTTTAGATTACTGGCGCAGAAGTTATCGCCGTCAATCAGAGTAAGCTTCCCCACACCAAACCGTGCCAGATCAACAGAAACATAGCCTCCAAGCCCCCCACATCCGACAACGCAGGCACTTTTTTCTCGCATCAGTGCAAGCTCTTCCTCGGCAAATACTCCAAGATTACGATGGTATCGTTCAGAAATACCCATATCAGCCTCCCCCTACCGGCGGAAACAGCGCCAGAACATCCCCATCATGAACTGCTGTATCTGCCTTACTGTGACGGCCATTGATCAGCAATATGGCCACTTCCTCCCTTGGAATTTCCAAAACATCTATTATCTCTCCAGCTGTAGCGTACTTTTCCGCTTCCAGGAACAATATTTTTTCCCTTCTTATACGAAAGGTTGCAAAAAGCCGCACTTCAATCATACCAGCACCTCCAAATCGAGAAAGCCGGTGTTTGAGTCAACACCGGCTTTTTATCCATTAATCCGCAAGTCCAAGCCTTTCAAGTGTCTCTTGCTTAGGAAATGCATGATCCCAGCCACGAACCTCATAATACTGAGGAAGAGTGACTTTGATCTGGCTTATACTTCCTTTTGATGGGCCATCTGAAATTGGCTCATCGGTCAGACGCCTGGGCAGCTTGTCGTCCTCAGGCTTCATGCCGGCGGCCTTGTTGAACATGCGCTCAAGATTGTAGATCCGTTCACCAACTTCCAGTAGTCCGGCCGCATCGTAATTCGTACCGGTAGCAGCATTAATGATATCTGCATACTGCAAAGCGCCCATCGCAAATGAAGTAAACAGACACATTCCCGCTGCATCAATAACGGCAGTCAGGTCCTGGAAAATCTTAACCCATGTAGCCTTGCCTTCAATGCTTTCACGGTCCAACTGCTCTGGAAGGCCCAAAATTTCGGGTGAAATCATATATCCACGCACATGGCAGCCGCCGCGATTACTGGTGGCATAATTTATGCCAATTCCCTGAATCCCGCGGGCATCATAGGCCGGCATCTCCTGCTTTTTAACGGACATGGAATACTCCGGGTGTCCATAGTGTTCGCACAGACGGTAAGAACCCTGAGCCATCCGTTGACCAAGCTTCGTTTGACCATATCCCATTCTTTTTGTCCACTCAATGATTGCCTCTGTGCTCCCCCATGTCAGCGGTATGCCTTCGCATTCCGCCTCGGTTATATATCCGCGCTGGTACAACTCCATCGCCGATGCTATCGTACATGGCGTTGAAATCGCATCAAGCCCCAACTCATTGCACCAATAATTCGCTTCAAAGATCGCTTCAATGTCGTCAACGCCACAGTTGGAACCATATGCCCACAGAACCTCGTATTCGGGACCGCCGATTTCCTTATCCTGGCGCTTAAGAACACGTCCACATGCGATGGGGCAGCGACTACACGCACTCTTTCTGACGAGGTGCTGATCTGTCATTGTTTCACCGGAGATCATATCAGCCCGTTCATCGTAGGAGCCTTGCCAGTTTTTTGTGGGCAGAGAACCAACATTATTAATGATATTGACAAGAACGGCTGTTCCGTATGTAGGCAAACCACCACTGGTCACACCATTTTCCTTAATAAGCTGCATACTTGCATTGACAGCCTCTTTAAGCGCTGCTTCATCAAAAGGTTCCAGTTTTTTTCTGCTGGCAGCAACGGTAATTGCTTTCAGTTTTTTCTTTCCCATGACATATCCAACGCCACTGCGCCCGGCGGCACGGTCAGCCTCATTAATAATAGCAGCCATAAGTGAGCCCGTCTCCGCAGCAGGAGCAATATTTAACACAGATGCCGCAGGATACAATGCCTTGAGCGTTTCCTCCGTTTCCGTACTTGTCTTGCCCCAAAGATCATCTGCCGGAAGAATCTCAATCTTATGATCCTCAATATGAATCCTTACCGGAGAATCAGCTGCATCTTCCAGTATAATTCCATCCCACCCGGCAAGGCGCAGTTTGACTCCCCATACACCGCCTGAATTGGAACAGGCAATCATTCCGGTTAAAGGGGAACGTGTAATAGCCATATAGCGTCCATTGGTGGGAACCTGAGCGCCGGTAAGTGCTCCAGCCATCAGTATGAGTTTATTGTCTGTTGACATGGGGTCTGCCACAGCACCGCCCTCGTCATATAAAATCTTAGTTCCCAGACCACGTCCGCCAAGGTATTTGATCGATTTCTCAACGGGAATTTCTTCTACTGTTATACTTCTGTCCTTAAGATTTATGCGCACAATTTTGTTTTGATATGTTGTAGCCATAGCCCTCGCCTCCATTCAAAAGAGTTGTTCAGAACCGCTTCCTTATTGATAATTCATTATAACACTTATAGCTTCTTGTGTCAATTGAATTCATCATTCCGCCATCCAAAACGCCCGCAGATATGATCTCAGCCCTCTGCATTCAGCTCAAAGTATTCGGTCACAAATGCCGCAAACAGCCGTCCATTCTCTGAAAGATGCTTTTCCCTTTTGAATCCGATGAAAACCTCTTGCTCAAACCCTTCATTTACAATCGGGACAAGTACTATATTATCATCACCAAGATACGCCCCCGCACTTCCTTCTGGTACAAAACCGATCCCCTGATTGAACGAAATCATCAGCCGTTGGATTTCGTAACTGTTACAAAAATTATAATTCTTTTTCAACTTAACAAAGCTTCGATAGAGATAATAGGTATTATCATATCTTTTGGTATCATACTTCATAAAAATAAGATTTTCATTTTGAACATCTGACAAGCTCACTTGCGATTTTGCAGCCAGAGGGTTATCTCTATGAACCGCCAGTAAATACCTTTCCATATAAGCCCGCTGCCCTCTATAACGTCGAAACAGTGGTTCGCGGGGATAAATCAAAATGTCAAATTCGTTTGTATCGATCTTGTCAAGGTTATCATAAAGATAATTGACGTTGAATAAAAGTTCGGGATGTTGGTTTGAAAATTTACCGAGGCAGCCGACCAATCGTTCACTCATACAAAACAAACCCACGTTCAGCGTAAAGTCTGCTATTTGATCCCTTGCCATTACCGCCGCATTTTCCAATTCTTCCATTGCCGGTTCTACACTTTCAAGAAATCGTTTCCCCCGTTCATTTAATATCAGCTTTTTGCCAGAACGATCAAACAATTGGGTGCCTAATTCCTTTTCCAGATTTGTAATACTTTTCGATAATGTCGGCTGGGCAATATTGAGCGCCAGGGCAGCTTTCGACATGTTTTGAAGCTTCGCTGTAAGGATGAAATATTTAATCTGACCCAGTTCCATAAATCTGCCTCCCCATGAAAAGCAAAATTCTACCAATAGAATGTAGTAAAATACATTATACATTGCGGATTGGTTTTATTCAAGCTTGACAAACATCTTCTATGGATGTAGAATGACTATATACTACATTTGTAGAGGAGGGGACGCAATGCAATCTTTCACTCGCAGACTTCCTGACGCAGAACTGGAAGTCATGCAGGCTATATGGGATTGTGAGCCGCCGGTTTTAAGAGCAGATATTGAACAAATCATCAATAAAAAGCATCTTCTGGCAACGACTACAATCCTAACACTTCTTTCCCGTTTGGTTGAAAAGGGTGCCATTCATGCGGAAAAAAACGGCAAGAGCAATCTCTATACGCCTCTTTTTTCTCGTCAAGATTATCTCGCAGCACAAAGTAAGAGTTTTTTAGAAAAGCTATGCGGCGGGGATATGCAGCTTTTTGCTACGGCTCTTTGTGACAGTGGCTTGAGCAAAGAGGATATTGAGGAATTGCGCAGTCTTTTGGAGCGTGGCGAGTTATGAACATTCAACAGCTTTTTTTCAGCCTATTTATAGGCGGCATCACCATAGCTGCCTTTTATCATCGAATTAACATGGAGAATAAGCTTAAACGCAAAACTTATCTCACTGAGCCATTGATACTCCCGATAGTTTTTATTGTATTTTTTTTCATGTCGGTGATAATGGATGGTGGCCTGCGCATTAGCGCAACATTAGTGGATTTAGGATTATTGTTTCTTTATATTAGCATCTATTACGCAGTTTTACTGTTGCTGCTCCCACTGCTTCGGCGGATCATAAGCGCATGGGCATGTGCAACACTTTGGCTTATACCTAATTTGCTTTATTTTGCAATTTATTACACAGATTACGCGGAAAATACGCGGCTGATTATCACTGTACCGCGCCAATGGCTCTCCTCCTCCATATGGATTTGGGCAATCGGATTTGCCGGTGTGGTAATCTGGCAACTAATATCCCATTTCAGATATCGCAGATTTTTACTCAAAGATGCAAGGGATTTTACCGAAACCGATGCTCTTTCCTTATGGCATAACGAAGCCAAACGGCACGGCATAAAACCCGAGATACCTGTTTTGATTTCGGAAGCCGTCAGTACGCCAATTACCATAGGTTGTTTTGACAGAACCATGCGGCTTATTTTGCCTAAACAGAACTATACCGACGAAGAATGGAGGCTGATATTTCGCCATGAACTCCGGCATATAGTGAGGGCTGATACTCGCACGAAGATGTTCACAGGCTTCTGCGTGGCAATATGCTGGTTTAATCCTCTCAGTTGGATTGCGCGAAGGAAGGCATCTGACGACCTTGAACTTAGCTGTGATGAGGCTGTTTTGGCTGATGCTGATGAAAAAACACGCAAACAGTACGCCGAGCTTCTTCTGAAAAATGCCGGGAATAGCCGTGGATATACCACATGCCTGTCAGCGTCTGCAAACTCGCTGCGTTACAGGCTTCGTCATATAATGAATCCGGCGAAGCGATTTTCTGGAAGCGTTGTGGTGGGAGTCGCTCTTTTTTCACTTTTTATGACGGTTGGCGCTGTTGCCGTTGCGGATAACCCTCGCACCGTTCAGGCATTGGTTTTTGATAAGGCTCCACTTGAAATTGCTGTTGGAGATATTAACACTTACAAATGGGATGGCGAACATTCCGGATACAGCAGCGTATACGGCTGGAACGAGAGCCGTTTGACTGAATATATCGCTTCACTTCGCGTCAAGCAGGTTTATTCAGGAAATTACATCTTTGCCTACCATGATATGCGTTATCTTTCTGTTGATTACGAAGAAATAGAGGATGGCGTGGTCGCAAGTCTCACAAGATTTGTGATTACTGATAAACTACTGGTTGCAAACATTCCTTACGACGATTATGGAAATATTATTTTTCTGGTTGAGGATGAGATTGATTGGGAATATCTAAATACTCTTCTTGACTTTGATGCGGAAGACCCTGATCCTGCGCCATTTCCGCCGGATATGCTGATGTATTTCGATGGCGATGTCAGCATAGATGACGAGCCGATGTATGCCATGGGTACAATTCAATCCGTCACGCAAAACGGTGAGAACATCGGGTTTAGTGGGCATTCCAACGGCTCAGGCGTTGGCGGTGTGTCGGGCGCTCCGGTGACGGAGGTGCGGCTTGATTTTACTTATCCGCCTGGCGGCGACTTTACCGTCAAGGTAGAGAACTGGGAACGAAGTGATTTTTACACAATCTCAAGCTCGCAGCTTACCGACAATGTGCTGCCGCTTGCAGACTACAGCGCGCACTACACGGTTATCGGCACATTTGCAAGCTATCGCGACACTGTATATGTGATGAGCTTTGCCTTTGATATTGAACCGCCGCAGGAATAGCATATCTGCGAAAAATCTCAAAAGTGTAACAAGTCGGCATATCACCAATGCGTGATATGCCACCAGTACACCTTTAAAATCTCGCAGTTTTGGCCTACCGCGGAATTTGCTCTTCACAAACCAAAGCAACATCATAGCATGCCAGAACTGTCTGTGATGACAGCAGATTACCGCTAAGAATATCTGTCTTTCCTGTAAAATACTGCGGCAGTGCAAGATCTTCCCCCGCCAGGTTGATGATAAAATAGTACCGTTTACGCTCTGTCGTACGGCAGACAATCTCCAGCTTTGTGTCTTCTTCAATCACCGGTTTAACACCGGCCCCATCCATGGCCTGATTCAGAATTTTCACCAGCGCTGCCTGCTCCGGCTGGGTTCCTATGTAATACACGGTCCCCTGTCCGAAACTGTGTTTCGTCACCGCCGGCGAGGCTGCGTAAAAATTGCTGCTGTATTCGGCCAGGGCTTCCGCTCCTTCCAGATGGATAATATCACACAGCATCTGGCAGACGGCTTCCGTTCCGTCGGTAAACCGCAGCGTATTGCTCTGCTCCGGCGCCAAGGCATCGATCTCTTCCACCCAGATGCCGGCCAGCCGGCGAAGAGGACCGGGATATCCGCCCAGATGAACATTGTCCGACTGATCTGCGATTCCGCTCATAAATCCGGTGACAAAGGTGCCGCCCTGTTCCACATAATCTTCCAGCTTCTGCTGCACGCCCTCCTTTACCATATAGAGAACCGGCGCGACAACCGCCTTATATTCAGAGAAATCCGCATCCATCGGAATCATATCCACCATGATATTCTTTTCATAAAAATAGCGGTAATACTGTTGTATCTGGTCCACATACTTCAAATCCTGATGAGGGCCGCTGGTGTATTCCAAAGCCCAGTAATTGTCCCAGTCAAAGATGATACCTACCGCCGCCGGGTTGTCTGCGCCGGGAAACTCATCACTTAAAGCCTGCAGTTCCGCTCCCAGCCTGGCCACCTCCCGAAAGACGCGGGTATTCTCTGTCCCCGCATGCCCAATCACAGCGCCATGGAACTTTTCACATCCGCCAACCGAACGGCGTAATTGGAAAAATTGAATGGTATCCGCGCCATGGGCCAGTGTCTGGTAGCTCTGTGCACGCATCTGCCCCGGTTTTTTCAGGGAGTTGTAGGGATGCCAATTCTGCTGGCTGGGTGTCTGTTCCATCAGCATAAACGGCTGCCCCTTCAGTCCCCGCATCAGGTCGTGGCGCATAGCCACCTCACTCCAAGGCGTATTGTAAGCCGGATAGTTATCCCACGATACAATATCCATCTCTTTTGCCCATTTAAAATAGTCCAGATTTTTGTATGTCCCCATGAGATTCGTTGTAATCACTGTATGGGGATCGAAAAAGCGGATCGCATCGCGTTCCATTTTGAAGTTCTCCAGCATGCTGTCAGACATAAAACGCCGGTAGTCGACGGAAAGACCGGCAAAGGCTGTTTTCTCAGGACCTCTCGCATCGCCCAATATATTAGGAAGAACGATCTCATCCCATTCATAGACTGTGTGTCCCCAAAATTCCATGTTCCATGCCTTGTTTACCGCTTCTAACGTCTTATACTTATCCTTCAGCCACACCCGGAAGGCCTTCTCACAATTCTCGCAGTAGCATGCTCCGCCGTATTCGTTATTCACATGCCAGCAGACCACATGCTCATTGCTTCCATATCGTTCCGCCAGCTTTTCCGCCAGGCGCCTAGCAAATGTCTGGTAAACCAGGCTGTTGGGGCACGCGTTATGCCTGTTCCCGAATTTATGCCGCCGGCCCTGGAAATCCGTGCGTCCGACCTCCGGATAGTGCTTAAACATCCACGCCGGCAGCGCTCCCGTCGAAGTTGCAAGGACGATATCATAATTTTCCCGGCTGAGCATCTCCATAATGTCGTCCAGCTC
>Ga0154002_1000313_pt1 | contig 13767 bp, 9 predicted proteins | sample TSNY086MetaG_FD_102276 | JGI IMG/M metagenome (GOLD analysis project Ga0154002, IMG submission 102276) | Attine ant fungus gardens microbial communities from New York, USA - TSNY086 MetaG | ecosystem: Host-associated > Fungi > Mycelium > Unclassified | place: USA: New York, Robert Cushman Murphy... | reverse complement strand
GGGAAAAATAAGGAGAGAGCATGAGAGAAAATCCGGCACTTCGGGTCACTAATTAAGGTCACGTGACAGACAGGGTTGAAGTTGCTATTCCCTCTCTATATGGCATTCCTTTAGTTCAGGCCTGCTGGCTGGTTGCTCGTATGGGGTTCTGCCGTAGATGCGGTGACATCGTTAATGATAAGCGATGCAACAAGTGTGGAGGTTCCGTAGTTGGTGAGCAGGCACCCGGTGGAGTATTGCAGTCCGACTGATCATCTGTACTCCATGCAGCTCCTACTATTTCCTGGATTCAGACCGATTCACAGGAAGATCAGGACAAATGGTCTCGAACTTACGTGTCTCGTGAGAGGTCGACCTCCCCAGTCCGGCCCAAGAGTCAGGGACCATCAGAAAATGTCTCTCCTTCCCCTACCCGTCTGGACACCACTTCCAGCCGCCGCTTCCCCAGGGCCATCAATGCTCAAATTACTGGTTCAACATCACTTAACAACCGCATTACGGATCACATTGCCTCAAGTACCTCTCAAGTCAGTCACTACCTAGCTCTCAAACCCGTTATCACTGGACCAAAACCCGAGTCCGGTATTTTGCCATCTTTGGCACCAAACGAAACGGCACTATCCAAAGTTTATGGATCTGTATTACAACCGAAAGAGTCACTCGTGACGCACTCTTGTGCTACTTGTGCAACCCCATTTCTCCCCGATGCTACCATATACCCTGACCCCTCCCTATCTGATTCCGATGAACCTCGTTTCCTTTGTCGCCAATGCTTCATCATTAATGGAGGCTCGAAAGGATTTTGTCCGAATTGCAACAAGCCAGTCACGATCCTTAAGGCAGAGGGCGGTTTTGTTTATGCTACAGACAAATACTGGCATAAGAAGTGTTTCAATTGCGAAGGTTGTTCAAAGAACATAGGTAACTCTCCCATGGTCGATTTACTTGGGCGTCCTTCCTGCCCTGAATGTTTTGATACTTGCCTTTCTCGCGAGCCTCGAACGCCCAAGCAGACAATAGAGAACGCGAGAAAAATGAACAATTCCTCAGAGAGGTGTGATCTTAAAGGTTGGGATTCATCAACAAATACGCCGAATAAGTTTCAGGACTCTAGCCCAGCAATCGAGGAGTTAGAACAGCGACTAGGTATTGGGAAGAGGCGCGAGAGTAGTCCTGCAATCGAAGAACTCAGTCAGCGCTTAAGTTCGATTGGTAGGAACCACCAGCCCCGATATTCGAATCCTTCAAGTCCCTTACAGTCACGTTACGGACGTGCGGAGGGCAGTCCAAGTCCCACTCGTCGATTAGAGCGTCTTCGGAGTCCCGAGCCCGACGAATCACCTGGTGGTTCATCTTCGGTATTCGGTAATCACCGTCAATTTTCTGGTAGTCCTGCACCTACAATAGAGGCTATCGATGAAATGAAGAAACGATTTTTTCGTCACAAAACTGTATCCCCTGTTTTATCAACGGTAGCACTCTCTGAGTCTTCACTGGCTTTATCTTCCCCCCTTCCTCCATCAAATACTGGGACATCTAGCTTCAGTTCCAAGATGCCAGTATCACAAACACAATCTGCATCTGCATCTGCATCCTCCTCTTCCTCTTCCTCGACACCCGATTTCATGTCTGATATCTCCGATACTCTAACTCAATCGTCCCTTTCAGGGATAGACTCACCTCTCAATATCAATGAATCATTGCCCAGTCACTCATCATGTCATGAACTTCTCATGAGTCCTGAAGACGTTATCTTTGATGAAGAGGCCAATATACTCAATCAAAGCCCTCAATCCACTGTCAAACTCCGGTCGAGAACATCAGAAACAGAAAAGAAATTACCATCTGAGACATCTGGGAAGATTTTTGGCTATGTATCGGCATCAAGCACTTGTGCGAAATGCCATAAGCAATTATTCACATTAAGGGAAGGAGGGAAATTTGTGACGGTTCCCGGAGAGAATGGCTCCGACGTATCTCAGACTTTTCATCGGGACTGCTTTCGATGCACCTTTTGTGATGGCGTATTCAGCGAAAGCACGACTGGTCAGGCAATCTTTGTGAAATCCCATGCTGGACCCGCTCATGTCGAGGTGCGTCACTGTTGAGTCGTTCGAGTTGTTGAAATTTGATTGGCATGAAAAGTGTTCACCCCCGGAAAAGATTACAGTTCATAAGTCTCCAAGTGTTGGCTCTCTGCCATTCTCACGTGAGAGAAGTCCTCTCAAAACCAACAACATCACGAGTCCTTTGCCTTCTCAACCACGGAAAGCTGGAAGTTCTAGTCGTTATGAACGTCCCACTTCAGCAGGAACTAACACAGTCCCATCCCCTCGCTTCGGTAGTCGGACGTCGTGCCCAGGATGCCTCAAGTCAGTTTCTCTGATGGAAAGAGGGGTGATACCGGGTCCTCAGGGCTCGAGATGGCACGTCAATTGTTTGGTTTGTGGCGGAAAACAGCTTCAAACTAAGTCTAATTCTTGGATGTTGGGTCGAGGGGAAGAAAAGAAAAAAGGACCCGGGTGTGGAAAGAAGCTTGATAGTGCCGCGAAGACCGATGCAAACGGCCGCATCTGGTGTAGAGAATGTTTGGTGAGTTTTTGGTTCTGCCAACGACTGTGATTTTAAAATTGTGACTTCAGTTAATGCTTGGAGTCGGAGGCCTACAACAAACATCTGCTATGTCTACTCCCGTTGGACCTGATGGAAAAATTTCACGACAAATTAGCGGCACTACACTCGCTCGTCAATTCACAGGATTAGGGGGTGGTGTTGGAGCCGAGCCTGGTCTCCTCAAACAGCTCACAGGTGGTTCAATCAGTACTACAAGAAGCTTGAGCCCAACAAAACAGTACAATACAAGCATTCAAGTAAGGCCCAAGAGCGCCATAGGTATGCGGAATTCCAAGAGCATCGACGAGGGGAGAGGAATGTTCCTAGTCAAACAACTCACTGGTCCAAGTGTCTCGAACCAATGGGAGGTTTGAAGTCACTCTGGATGAGATATTTTTGTGTGATGCGTTATGTCTATCTGGGCGCGCAAGTTTCGTAGCCAGTCTTCAAGGGAAGGTTTGAATCGCATTGAGTTCCTCGAATCGCGAGTTCTCTGGACGTCGATACAACTCGAATGGTGCATGAGTGGCTTACGCGCCATTTGCGCCACCCCTACAAAAACACTCCGATTATTTACATTTTTCCATATGTTTGTAGATTATAAAAGTGAAGTTCATTGTAAGATGAGGAATATAATGCATCAAATTATATACAGTGACGAAGATGGTGCATGGATGCACCAGCCTTGATTACGTCGACATGCAGCAAGATACTTTTGTGTCATCACAGGTGGAGTATGAGTCTCGATCACGTGGGCTCTGGCGTCAGTGTTCATATATATAGCAGCTGGCCCTGGATCAAGAAACAAGGTCCCCATTGTTATGGCATTTGCGCGCTCTGGAGCTCGTCGTCGTAGATCTCGCTCAGCTTCGGTCTTCTCTCCCACTGTCCGTCATTCCTCCGATTTTTCTCTCAGGATAGCCAAGCGTGTATATCCCATCCTTGGTCCATGTAATATCTCACTGCCACATAGCTGGGACATCAATTGGAGGCACGGAAAACGGAAGCGCTGCGGTATTTCGGTAGATCTCATACTTGTTCTTGCCTATCCTCGTTGCTGACGCCCATGGTCAGTCCCCAGAGACTAGCATGAGTTTTCCTGAGGTCCCGGAGCAGCTTCCTTGTACAACTGTACCCTCAGGGTCTACGCTACCCTCATCGTCTGCTGACTTCAACTTATTTCCTAAGTCTAATCGATCTTCAAGGCGTCGTGCAAGCTATTCACTCCCTAGCTCTGAACCGGGGCTTTCAAATTCGCTTAGTCAATCTGAATTAACTCATCTTCGCTCTAGTGCATTCTGGGAGTTGCATCAGAACATCACAGAGAATGGAGAGGGGTTCGTCCAGCGCATGCGCGACTACGAATATGTCCGCTCGTGCCAATCACTTGAGCCTACTCGTCGACCACGCAAACGACTTCATCCACAGACTACTCCACACACATCTTATACTGCTGATACTGATGAATCCGATGACGAGGAGGACATCCAGATTCTCGCCGGGGATTTGTCCACTATTCCCAGCTCCAACTCCCCTCGCCATGGAAAACAGTCTACATCAATCAATGTTTCATATCACCGTTTGACAAGTGGCGAGCAGGAGTATAATCAATTTCTTCATCAAAATCAGCCACCCTCCACGATGCTTCAAGGCAACTCCCTACCAACTATCTCTGATTCTTCTCTTTCTTCCTCGGCGTTCTCCTTCTCGTCTACCAATCCATCTTTGCTCTCGTCTCCCATTCAATTCCAACACCCCGATAGCGATATGTCTTCCCTTTCCTCCTCTCTTTCGCCCCCAGGTTCGACCTCCTCCCTTGATCATACACCTCCCCTATCTTCCGACAAGGTTATATCTGAAATAACACTTGCCCTCGCAAATGGAGCAGGTGCTATCAGGGATTATAGCCATCTCCAAAATCTCACAAGTTTCGAGCACATGGGAGCAGGCGAATCAGGGGAACTTTGGCATTAACCATACAGTTAATGCCAAGCAGGATTTGTTGGCTCAGAACAGATTTAAATTTAAATTTCCTACCCTCAGGATTATTGGTATATATATCAAACTTAAAGTTACATCACTGTGCTCCTTCTCATTTCATTACTCGGCAGACCTTGTATACTTATGCAGTCCCTCGATTTTTACCACAAGCTCTGTAGTTTTCTCGATCATGTAACTATTCTGATGTGGATGTACATCATATTACGGATACATATTAAAATGTTCGTGATTAATCCTCCTGGATAGATCAGAACTAGATCAGAACATATATCGTTGATTGAGACCAAATTCAGTGCCTGTTCTTGAGATGTAGGTTAATTTAAATATGATACCTGGAATCTACTTACTATGAGGTAGATGTCGGAAATCCGAGAGTTGATGTCATAATGATCCTCGAGGAAATGCAGGGGCTACTGGGCAGAAGGACTGGTGAGCTGGCTGCCGGAGCCGGAGCTGCCAACAATTGTATCAATTCTTCTCGTTCACGTTGCAATTGAGCGACAACTTCCTCCATTTCAATTCGACGCTTCATCTCCTCTAGACGCTCATGTTCAGCACGTTGTCGAGCACGCGTTTCTGCCAATAATGCACGTCGTAAACCTGGCCAAGAGAGGGTCCATATAATCCAATAATAACAGAGGAACGGGCAATTTGGGGGAGTTGAGGTGGACATTAAAATCCATAAAACGGAAAAATGTAAGCAGAAAGACCGGAAACACTAGACAAAGGTACAAACGTGTGATAATGCATTTACTTTTCCGGGAGGTTCCCGTAACCCAGGGATTACCGGGTGTAGATATACAGATATCCTCGGCGTCGTGAGCTGAACCGGGAGTCAACCAAGAATCGCTTGATTCAATACCAACGGTCTGCTCCCTGATGTGCAAACCTTGGAAATCGAGTTCGAGATCCATCTCATGGAAGCCTTGGATATTCTCCTCCGAATAGATGTTTGTGGAGCTGCCCTGTGCCAGGCTAGTAGTGACTTCTTCCGAAGGGATTGATGCCGAGGAACAGGCGTTAGAATCCAAAGATGAATTCTGGTGCTCAGTATCTTTAGACAGAGGGTCACTGCGACAAAAAAGACTAGTCCATCTCCCTGGTCGCTTGGGTGAAACCGGCCTGTTTAGCAACAAACGTGCTTTTGATCTCTCTGCCACCAACCCATTGAGATATCCTTGTGCTGTTTGCATTCGATCGAGGGTAAACACATCATGGTTCAGTTTATAGGTCTTGTAAATCCAGGATGTCATACCGCTTAACCTCCGCCGCATCTTCTTGTTCGGTGTCCTAGGGGGCGTTTTCTTATTTAGATTTCTCTTGGGGTAAGGTGCAACTGTTGAGTTTTGAAGGTCAAGATGGACATGATCCTAGATTTGACGTACATAAATGATTAGAGGTCGTGCGCTCCGGACGATGGCGTAAAGAACGTGAAGGGGTTGTCTGCCTTGAGCGACTGGTTCGGATATGCAGATGTGAATGACCTGGGCATGTCCCTCGGACCGGAACCATAGACTGATTAGGGAACCATTCAGGACATACTGTGTCTCTTCATGGGTGTGATTAAAACACGATCTTTGAGGAGAATATCAGTTTGTCATGATAGGAGCTATGACCTGAAATTGGACATGCCCATTAGCGTCGCGTACGGTTGTTCTTGTATTTCTTTTTGATCTCTGTTTGCACCCGGTGAAAACGACAAACCGTTCATAGGCTGTTGCGCAGCCGAGCAATGAAGTTCGAACATTGGGGTCAAAACGAACAACAACGAGAAGAATACCTGAACTTTAAACCAGTTCCTCGGGAGCGATGCGAAGATGGAGGTGGCGAAACAAAAGGTTCGATCAATTTAGCAGTTGAGACTCTGATGACGAGAGGTCAGAAGCCTATGGTATTGAATTAATAATTACAATTATGCATAACTAAGGTAATGATGTTCCCATCAGAACTTGCACAACATTGTTCTTCGTGTATCGGTAAGCTAGGATAAAGCAGATCCTAAAACCTTCAAAGCCAAGGCTCGTAAGATCTAGAAATGCAGACCATCCAGTCGGGATCAGAGTCGGTTATGATAACTTACCTCTGCCCTCTGGTTCCCGCTCAGTTCACTGAAAACAGCGGCAAGAGACTTTCCTTTCGCATCACGAACTGCTCCTAATCGATTACCGGCGAAGGCACCAAGCATCAATCCGGGAACATTGGCAACGATGAATCCAAGTCCACCACCGCACGCTGCACCGACCCAACCCCAGATGGGGACCCGCCGTTCAACTTCGGGACGTAGGAGCTGTCAAATCGGCACTAAGAATTGGTTCATCATCATAGACAAGTAGTGAGCCAACCTCTTCGAACACATCGGCAAACACCCCGTCTGCATTTGGCTGAGTACCATCCTCACCAGAGGCCTGAGTAGCTTCTGCATTGAAAATGTTCGCAAACTGGGCAAAAAGATTGTAAGTTGAGCTCGGATTGTCTGTGCGGTCTGATCGGGCGGTATACAGAGTGTCGTACTCCTTGCGTCTCTGGGAATCGGAAAGGACATAATAGGCGTCTGCTACGGCCTAGCTCCACGTGTCAGTATGTTAGGCTCAGAGAAAAACGATAGTAAATTGACCTGAAATCTTTCTGTCGTCTCTTGTTTCTCGGCAGGGTTAGCGTTAGCAAGGCGGTCGGGGTGAGTCCTGGGTTAATGTAATTGAAGTAGCAGCTCTTGTTAAGCACAAAGGTAGAACCGACTTTAAAGATTCCTTCCTATATGCTTGACGTACTTCTTCCTGTGTAGCACTTGGTGTGATATTCAAAAGTTTGTAGTAATCAGGAAACTGGGGCATACTGGCTCGAGAAGGATGCGTGATAAATATCAATTAGTCTTGCACGCAAATGACGTCATGATGCTGCTATATAGGTTTGAGAAATTGAGAGCACTCGACAACACAACGTAGAATCAATTATTCTCGCGTGTCAGCATCAGCACAGGACTATAATGTTAGGCACCATTTCACGAAGCGACCTGATATTGGCGCATCATGACACATACAACCCTAGCCACTATTTCCAGTGGTATGTAAGATAGATGTTCCTCAATGTGACTCTGGGCTCCTTGCGATTACCGATACAGACCAGAAAAGACCGTGAGTAATCCTAAATCCTCAATGAATAGACTTGTCCAGAACACGTTGACCAGAACGACCAAAGAGGAAATGTATCCCCACAATTCGTAAACGTCTGATCGCACAAGGTACTACCGCATGTTACGCAGCCAGTTGGTTCAGACGTCACTCTGTCAACAACGCACCAAACGATCAATAGATGAACAAGTTGACTTGGTGGCACAATTGATAGCCTGAATGAAAAATATATACCAATGACCACCATTCAGAAACGAGGTCAATTCTATCATCCAATCAACGGAGGCCTTGCATTGACAGCTGTAGAGATTTTTCTTCTTGCTCCATAGATCCTCCTGTCTCCGGTTTCATACTATAATGGCCGCAATCGACACATCAACAGCAATTGAGCCCATCTCATAATGTACCTTTACACTACAATGGCCGTTGTAGCAGTGAACTGTTATGACAATGTCTTTGGGCATCGCTTCAACTATCTACGAAACTGCAACGACAATGATCTGAGATTGATACAAGAGAAGTTTGGTCCTGGGAACCTTGACTGAAGTTAACTAGCATCTCTGTAGCATGGCCATCTTATTCACCTTTATCATTTGACTCGCTACAGCGTCGTCCGAGAGCTTGAATGGCTACTATAAGATTGGTTATTTAGGGGTACTGTTCACATACTGCCTGCTCAAGGAGTATTCCAGCAGATTTTATCATGTCCCACAGAAAGTAGAGTTCTTCGCCAGATGCAGTTGACACAGGTGGATGGGCAAGCATCCGCTTTGTCTCCCTCAGAAGCACCATGGTCCACGGAGAACTGACGAAATATTGCTTCATAGCTCGTGAAGGTTCAGTTCCTCGGCTAAGGAGGTAGACTATCACTTGACAGAAAACCGGAAGAGATAACCTGAGGACATCCCGGCAATCCCGTGGCAACTCGTCCCCTAAGATCTTCAGGACAATGGTACGAAAGTGGTCCAAGGTCTCCAGTAACAGGAGACTATCAGGAAAGTACGAACACTGGAGAATGTACTGGGCTAATGCCACTAAAATTGGAAGATATCATCAGTTAGCTGTCAGAAGGGCCTATATGAGATACAGCTGACTGTTAGAATGGAAGTTGTCGCATGGTTGCCTGAGACACAATCTCCAGAAACCATCATCCTCTGTCAGGGAGGAAAATGGTTTGGAGGGACTGAAATATTTTTCAGCTGCTGCAAGTGCTGTTAACAGAGGACCCAGCATGGCTTTCCTGTATCCTTCATTATCGACTAGACGCTTGAATAGTCTCATAAAGAAGGACGAGATTTTTTCCCGAAGAAACAGCCCTCGTATATCAGCATTGCAAAGGATAGTTAGGAACCCAAGAGCAAAGCGGATCATCGACAGACGTGCCGGCGAAATCAATACTTCATCCAAGTGACTAAGAATATTATAGTCGCATGAGATACAGCAATCGGCTGTTTGATGCACTCCATCTACCCACCTCTGCGCTTCAGAGTAAACTGCGAAGGAGTCAATCGGAGCACACTTAATATCATAACACAACGAACTACGGTCCAAGTTGCCGGAGAACTGAGCCGCTCGGTCGGTTTGTAGCTCTGCAAGAGATTGTCTCAAGATGGTTTCGTCCATTGAGAGTAGCAGGTCTAAATAGTTGTCTCTCGCTGATCAAAGCATGTCAATCGTAGCATGGTAAAGAAAGGGTAATTGCATACCCTTGTCCCTGTCGTTCAAAACTACCTCTCTGATACACAGGAGCAAAACGCTCCGGCATACTTTTGATGCATACGGTCGAAGGCGATCAGTTGACTGATAGTCATCTCCTCTAGATCCTTTGTGAAGACTTGACAATACAAAGGAGCAGATTTGATCAAGCGACTTTAGCCGTTGACTTTCATGATCTATTTGCCACTGTCCTACAGAGCGAGCAAGAGTATCCTGAGCATAGTTAGCAGACAGTCCGAAAAACAGCTTGATAATCTCACAGAGAGCACGGCGAAGCTTGTAAACATGTTTTCTAATAAATAATCAAACGCGAGAACACATTTTCTGTGTTTCGAGCAAGCTGCATCGCATTTGATAGTTTCAAGCCACTGCTGAGTCTTGAAATCGATGAGAATACATGTCAGAGTTTCGCATTGGATATACTCACCATAAAGCAGATGATTTCTGCGCTGACGATCCGTTGGTCAGCCCATGTCACCCAGCTCCAGGATAGTAATTTTCCCCAACAGAAACAAACAGTAAATGCAATTTGAGACGATGGTGCTTTTTCCGAGGCATCATAAGTGGGAAAGAGGACCAAGTCGATCAAAGCAAGCATGTGGGACTCAATGTATGGTTTACAGATGGCCTGATCATCAGCTGGATCTGGATTCATCGTCCGAACTGTCTGAAAAGAATACCTACTCAGTAAATAAAAATTTTCAATTTACTGAAAACCTCACAGCGTAAAGATTGAGAAAGAACGCGCAATCAAGGTGATCTCTGTGTATGATCGGAGACCCTGTCATCGCATCGAAGGTGACATACTCTCCAATGATGGTTTCGAGCGCTGAAGAGAGCAGCTTATAATCATGATCACTAACGGGAATCAGGATCTAATTTGTCGATTCGATGACGCAACCGAGGGTACCTCGAGGACACTCTACCCCTGTTAAGGTCTGGTTGCATAACAAGGACACCAAATAGGAGGCGAATAATCAACCGTTTAGCAGCAGGAGATATGTGATGCAAGGTGAGCGTGGATGCCATATCATTCCAATGATCTGTTGTTAGTTCAACAAACGTTAAAAGACAAGAGTGTCCATGTGGGTACCTGGTAGTTGACTCGCAGCTCTCACAGAATCAAGCACCATCTGGTTTCTGAGAGATTGACCTGGTGTTGCGTGACTCCAGTTTTCATCCGAATCATTCGCCACGAGCAACACTAGAGAGCCAATTTGAGAGATAGCTTTATCAATCAAAGTGGGAGAACAAGTTCTCGAGATAATCCCATGGCTGCGTAATTTGAACCGTAATTGGAGCAGCTGATCTATTGTTTTGCCGGTTACTGGTTAAAATGAACAATGATTGAGTCTATGGTGTGTTATAAGGGCATATATCGTACCTAGACGTTGAAAGACAAGAATAGCTCGTTGCTTCAGCCCATGACTGTATTCTTGCAAAAGCAAATCCAACTGTCCAACCAGAGCACTCAGTGCTAGACGTTTAAACAGTCAACGCAAGGTGGTTACAGTATGATAAGAATGCATACAATCCATGGACTGGTCATATGCCTGATCGTCATTTGCAAGAGTTTGTAGAATGGCGTCCAGCGCAAACGAGGCACTCTCACCCACATTGGGCTTAAACATAAACATCTCATCAAAATCGACCTTCGCATTATCGTTTTCCTGATCAGATTCGGTGTCGCTCATGTACGCAGCAGAAAATGTGTATGAAGGCAAGAAAAAATTCAATAATTCTGGCGGAGTTGATCACTCGTTTCTAAGCTGTCAAGTGTCCACTTTTGGCATTAAACCTTCAATTCCTTCCAGGAATTGCGTAATATCGTCGTTAGAAACAAGGCATTCTGTGTTCTTGGAAAAAACTGATTCAAAAGCCTCCATAGACTCATTTTCCTAGAATTAATCTTGAGAAAGGCATTTACTCAAGAATCAAGAACAACAAACCGCCACATCAAAAAAACGGAGCTCCTGCCACTCTTCATCCTCCTCCAAGCGAATGACTCGTAACATATCCCTGCGAATCACTGAAAGGCTGCCGAGGGTCGAAGTGGCGCCCTTGTCGTCAGATTTTCGGGCAGAAACCTGGATCTCTTTTCCAGGTCCTGTAGATTTTTTTTCTTTTTTTGGTGTTTCCACTGGCAATGGATCATCTGGATCCGGGGGTGGCCCATCATCAGATTCTGAGTCCGATCCATCTTGCCGCCCGCGTCTATTGCGACGCGACAGTATATCAAGGTAAGTAAGGGTTGGCCGGAACTGATGTGTCTCCTTGATTGGATGGAGGTTCAGCTTGCCTAGATCGTCAAGACTGTGAGTTCTCAAAAGACAAAGAAATGGAAATCAATTGATTGCCGACCATTTCGCATAATTCCAAGCATCTGAATACCTCGCTGAGGCAACTCTTCGCTTTGCAGTCGGATTTCTCTTAAACGGGGTTCCTCTCCTTCTCTGAGTCCTTTCCGCTCTTGCCTTTTTTCTACATCGTATTCAATCCGCGCTGCACCAAAATCCCGTGATTTGTCACTGCTCCATACTTCAGGACGTGTATCTGCCGGGACGTGAAGTTCTATTCGTCGTATTCCTGGCTTGATTCGAGCGGTAATTCTTTTGCCGCTCATCTGAGCACTTGGGGGAACTTGAAGAGGACGATTTAATAGAGGAAATTGATGTAACTGGACATTGGGAGAAAGTGCATTGGTGAAATGAACAGGTAAGACAGTTATCAGCTCGTCTGCTCCTTGGCTTGATTCCATATGATGAGATACGTATTTCAAGGGTTGATGAGATACATCCCGGGAAAATCCGAATGTTGTAACTGATCCGGTTAGCATTTATTCATCTCCCTCATCAGATGACCACTCAGAAAGGACCTGTCATCGTCATAACAGGGACGCCTGGAACTGGGAAGACCACACATGCACAATTGCTGGCGAAAGAGTCACCAATCCCACTGGAACATATCAATGTCGGCGATTGGGTCAAGGAAAAAGGGCTGTACGAGAACTACGATGATAAATGGCAGAGTTATACTGTAGATGAAGATAAGGTATGGTTCAAATAGGAGAATCTCCTTCTGAATGTCAATTTTATCAATCTCAAGGGATGAAAAAAACAGCTATTAGACGAATTAGAACCAATGGTTGCTCAGGGTGGAATTATCCTTGATTGGCATACCTGTGACATATATCCCGAAAGATGGCCTGATCTCGTGGTCGTACTGCGATGTGACCATACATTACTTTGGGAACGATTAGAAAAAAGGTAGGTCTCAAGTTTTCGAGGGTTCATCTGGTTGTTATTCAAAAACACCTATTTTTGCAAGAGGATATCCTTTGAAGAAAATACAGGAAAACAATGAAGTCGAGATTCTGCAGGTCGTACTTGACGAAGCACGGTCGTCCTATCCCGATCTTCCTGTCGTCGAGTTGCAAAGTGAAGGATCGGAGCAGCTTGAATCCAATGTTGCCAGGATCATCGACTGGATTCAGGCTTGGAGGATTGATCACCCTGAAGAATAAGGGGTAAGATTCATTCCATCTTGTTCATATTACCAAGCTTATTAGGTTGTCGTTTTGGACTTCTGTAATCATGTATACTGTTTTATAGAAATTGCGAAAGGGATGGTGCAAGTCAAATGACTACGGTGATAATTTCATCTTTACATCAATGTTAACAAGAGTAGACTGGGGTCCATCCACGCTACTGTCAGACCGAATATATATCTCCTATAGCCTCAGTGCAAATGTGATAGTCCATACAATGACAGCAACGACAACGATAGTGATGACGAGGAGATATGATCACAAAGTACCACGCCCAATTGGACTCATAGTTGTACGCATGATGATATAACCGACAATCAGTCTTCGAATCAGAAAAATGAATCGGTTGACGCGAGTTGGCCATTGCTAATAACAATCTAGGACTTGAGAAAGAAAAGGAGATTGGTTTTGAAGGCTGAGATTGCTCTTGAAGTTGAGGTCGATTCCAAGGGGGGTAAAGATTCGTCGCATTGTGCAAGGAGGTTGGTTAACCAAGGTCCAAGAAGAACTTATCAAGTTCAATATTCTGTTTGAGACTAACTTGAAGAAAATATTCTGGATGCAAGAGTCCAAAATTGAAATGGGCTAGGATTTGGCGGGAAGGGAATCCATTTTCAAGAGATCTTCTTTGTAAGATCTTCCTAACATGAATTCATGGATACCACGAACGAAGATTTGTTCAGTAGCTGATGAGCTGATAGTACAAGGACAAAGAGCCTCGGCTATATACATCTATTTGTCACCTTGAAGAAGGCTTGTGCG
>Ga0154002_1000310_pt1 | contig 13839 bp, 15 predicted proteins | sample TSNY086MetaG_FD_102276 | JGI IMG/M metagenome (GOLD analysis project Ga0154002, IMG submission 102276) | Attine ant fungus gardens microbial communities from New York, USA - TSNY086 MetaG | ecosystem: Host-associated > Fungi > Mycelium > Unclassified | place: USA: New York, Robert Cushman Murphy... | reverse complement strand
TAGATTGTATCATATTGAGGGTGTAATGTCTATTCGATTTTCATAGTACAGGTGCACATTTTTTTTGTATAATTACCGCTGTGAATCACACGTGAAAGCGACTGTCTGCAGACAAACTTTTTATGGCTCTGAATCCCTTGCACCTCAGGCAATAATAACGAAAGAGCTCTGCAATATATTGCCGTTGCAATCGAATTAATTACATCCCAACAATAACATTATTTCTAAATGTATAGATATATTCTGGCCGGCCGGCAATTTGGTATTCAACATCCCTTATAACAACTCCTATTTCATAAAGATAATTCAGATAACGGCGTATGGTCGTGCATGAAATGTTCAATGCAGCAGATAATTCCTGAGTAGTGATTGGTTGATGAGTGCTTTGAAGTTCCGATTCAATTTTCATTAGTGTTTCAGGAAGGATCCCCTTTGGAAGGTTCTTATATGTTAGCCAAATCGGATTTGGCATTTCGTGCGACAAAGATAAAGTGGTATTATCACATATTTTGCTAATATAATCGAATACCTCACACCATTTCTTTGCTTGATCAGAATTGGTCATATAACCATCTATATATAATGTCAGTAAATTAGAAACAAATGTCACCATCTCAAGATCATGGTCTGAGAAAGCCGCTGCTTTTTTACGAAACAGGGTAATAACGCCAACGCATGAATGATTCAATATAATCGGAGAAAAAAGTGCCGCTTTAAGATTTTCAGCTTCCACAACCTGAGGCGCTTTAAGATTTTTTTCAAAGTGAGCATCGACAGTTCTGAATGGTTGAAGTGTTCGTACAACTTTGGCAAGGGGTTCATCTTCATCCAGGTGGACTGTAAAGCTATTCAACAACTCCACGGGGCGATTAATAATGACTGTTCTCTGCAAAACAGCACCTGAAACAAGCCATATACTGCCCGCATCGGCATTTACGGCACTGGCAGCACAGCTTAAGGCTGCCAAAACCGGAAGTTTTCCTGCGCTGTCAATATTCTTTAAAACTTGCAATAATAGTATCTCATCAAAGGAATTACTAATATTCTGCTTCATTATCGAAATCTCCAATTAAATGAATTAATCCGCTGAGAACCATTTACATTATAGCATATTTTTAGCATGGAGAATACCGTTTTTATTTGTGAATTTTTAATGGAGAAAATGCTTTTAATGGTCAAAACATTGTATATTTTGATGGCTGGCAATATACTGAAAAGGGTTAATCATGATAAACCAGATTTGATATTCAAAAAACAAAAGGATGTGAAATTATGCCACCAAAAAAACTGAGGAGGAATATAGACATCATTGGAGTTGGCAGTTCCATTAGTGGATTAGCTGACAAAACAGATGGGTGCATCAACCTCACAACACGTGAGCTCTGGGCGGAAGCAGCCGCCGCCGCTATTAAGGATTCTGGTCTGCCGCATTCTGCAATTGAGGCACTTTATATCGGAAATATGCAAAGCTCTTATAATGAGGGTCAGTATCATTTGGGTTATGTTCTGGGAATGTGCAATGGCTTAGAAGCAGATGAAGGGATATTCAAGTCGGCGGTTGGGGTAGAGGGTGCGTGCGCTTCTTCTTCTCACGCTATCCGCGCGGCAGTTTTCGCCGTTGCTTCGGGCGCTTATGATGTTGTCATTGCAGGCGGCGTAGAACAAGGAAATACGAAATGGGATTGGACAAGTCCAGGAGAAGCCCAGAGCATGAATACCATGGATTTGCTTACCGGAATTTTTGCGCATTTGGATCAGGGTTGGGAAGTTCCACAAATGAATATGCTAGATCATGTGATGAGCCAATGGCTGCTGGCATATGCCAAGCACTATCATCTTTCCAAGGAACAGCTTCTTAAAATGCTGGATGCACGTGTTATTACCAACTGGACGAACGGTCTTGGCACGCCTGAACTATTCTGGAATCCACCAATTGAAGAAATGCTAAAACAGTTTAATGTATCAGATATTCACGAGTTACTTGCCTCCCCGAAGATAAATCCCGTGAGGAATTGGCCAATTCGTCGCTGGGATTATATGCGGCGTGTTGACGGGGCATCTGCAGTTGTTATTTGTGCAGCGGATGTTTCGAAAAATACAAAACGTATTCCGATTCACTACTTGGGTACAGGCAATGCCCTTCAACAGTATGCTCTTAGCCGCGATATGTATCGTATGCCCTTTGTTGAGGAAGCAGGCAAACAGGCTTACAGTATGTCCGGCCTTATGCCAAGCGATATTAACATTGTTGAAATGTATGATTTTGGTCCAGCAGAATACTTCCTGCCATTGGAAGATCTGGGTTTCTGGGGTCGCGGTGAGTCTTATGAGCGCGCTATAAGCGGGAGCGGGCTGTACAGCGGTGATAAACCTGTGAATCCGTCGAGCGGAGGCAGCACCTGCGGTTGTGTTTCCGGTGCAATAGGTGCAGCTTCCATTGGCCATCTGGTTCGAGAGCTTCGATGCGAAGCAGGGGCGAAGCAGGTTAAACCGCAGCCGAAAATCGGCATGGCCTATGATTGCGGCGGTGCCCGCAATTGCGTGATTCATATTTTGGGGAGGTAAATATGGAACCAATTTTATATGAATTTTATCAGCACATGAAAAACGGCAAAATCTTGGGGTTGTGCTGCAAGAAGTGTAAGACCATAGCATTTCCGCCGCGCGGTTTATGCAGACATTGTGGCAACGCTGAGTCGGAATGGATACCGCTTAGCAAAAAATGCAATATAGTAAGCGTGGCTGCTGGTTATAGTGCTTTTTTTCCCAGCTCGCCATTCATTCTTGCCACGGTCGAGATTCCGGAAGGAACATATTTTGCAGTGCCTTTGTATGATGAATTCTTCTCGTTTAGCGATAACCCTGATTGCATATGGGAGTATTATGACAGCGTTGTCGGGAAAAACGGTGAACTATTTATTGGACAGAATCCCGCCGGAGCGCCCATGATAGCCGTTAGACTTTGCACCTGCCAGGTGTAAAAAAATATAACAAGGAGGTAAACAATGAGCGGAATTGTCGGTTATGGTGCCTGGATTCCTTTCTTGAGAATCGATGTTAAAACGATTTGGGAAGTCTGGGGAAACAAGTCTTGGGGTCAGATACAAGCGTGTTCTTTGACTGAGAGGGCGGTTCTTCAGCCAAGTGAAGACTCTCTCACTCTCGCGGTCGGCGCGGCAAAGCGTGCCATGGAACACGCAGCTAAGAGCGGAAAGCTCGAAATCGGAGCAACGTATTTCGGTAGTTGCACGAATCCTTATGATACCAGAGGCGCTGTCGCAATTGTGGAAGACGCATTGGGTCTGGAAGGCGATATGTATTCCGCCGATGTACAGTTTGGCGGCAAGTCTGGTACTTCCGCCATGCAGATTGGTCACGCCATGGTGAAATCTGATATGGTTAAGCAGGCACTTTGCGTTGGGGCTGACACGATAAACCGTCACAGCGAACCAGGCAGATTCAGCGAATATGCCGCATCTGCAGCTGGTGTAGCAGTTATTATCGGTGAAGACAATGCGATAGCAGATATTATTGCAACAAAGTCATATTCTTCAGAGCTTGCTGATTTCTTTCGTCTTGAAGGTGAGCGCTACATATCCGATCAAGGCAATGGCGGCAAACCTTATCCGTGCATGGAGATCGGCTATATTGAGCACATGCAGAAAGCTGCGGAACTGCTGATGAAAGATCAAATAATGGCGCCAGGAGATTTTGACTATGTTGTTTTCCAACAGCCAAATGGAAAACTACCGTACATTATTGGCGAACGTCTTGGCTTTACCGAGGAGCAGATCAAACCGGGAGTAATAGCCAATGAGATTGGCGACTGTGGCTCCGCATCCGCGCTTCTTGGTTTGGCAAATGTCCTTGATCATGCTGTAAGCGGGAATAAGATTTTACTTGTTTCTTATGGATTTGGCGCCGGTGCGGATGCTTTCATACTTAAGACTACAGATCTGCTGCAAAAGCAGAAGCCTCAGTATACAATTCGCCAGCTCCTGGACAATAAGTCGCTTGTGGATTATCCAAAAGCTATCCGCTATGAGTATAAGTACGCACAGGAACCTGGCCCGTTGTATCTTTAAATGAAGAAAGGAGCGAAATAAATGCGAGATGTAGCAATTGTTGGCGTTGGTCAAACCTCGAGAACGCCGGACTATTTGCGTAAAAGCGATAATATGTCCTGGAAAGATTACATAATTGAAGCTGTATATGAAGCAATCGCAGATTGCGATAAAGGCCTGAATCCGAAAGATATACAGTATATGATGCTCAACTATCATGGCGAAGCTCAAATCGAGGCAGGTGGTATCGGACCTGTTGTGGCCGATTTTCTTGGCTTGCTGCCAATTGGCTGTACTGCCCTTTGCGCAAACTGTGTCGGTGGCGGCGTCGGCATGCATGACGCTTATGCGATGATTGCCTCCGGCAAGTATGATCGTGTTCTATGTGTCGGCTTTGATAAGACTTGGGATTTACATAATATCGGAGATAAACGCGCGATTGGTGGGGACGTGGAGTTCGACTTCCAGTATGGTTACGATCACCCCACACTACAGGCAATTCATCAAATTTATGATTATCAGCGATACGGAAAAAAACGCATACTTAAAGCGTTGGCGCTGTATCGTCAACAAGCGCTTTGGTTTTCCAGTCGCAATCCCCACGCGTTCAACTATAAATCCAAGGCCTCTATTGATCTGGAAAAAGTGTATACTGCTATTGATGCCCTCCCAGAAGATGACAACTATATTCCAGAAGATTTTTGGGACATGTTCCCGCCATCTGCGCTGGTCGATGGTGCTGCGGCTATGATTCTTGTCCCGGCAGAAGAAGCCGGCGCGTATTCGGATCATCCAATCTATCTGGACGCTATAGAGTACAAGATGAATTCCCATCTGATGTCCCACCAGATGAATTATCCCGTACATGGCATGAGCCAGTACACAATGGCCGAATTTGCGGGTTGCCAGCTTGCGTTTAGGGAAGCATATAAGAACGCTAAAATAAAAGTTGAAGATGTAGACTTTATGAATTGCTACGAACCCCATGTCTCCTCTTTGCTTCCTTTCGTTAACGCGACACAGATCACTGGCGGTGACGACCAAAAGGCGCTTGACTTTATTCTTGATGGACAGACCGGGTTTGGTGGCCGCCTGCCCGTCGGTACCGATGGCGGCCGGGGGTTATTTGGCATGACTTCGGGGTCAAACTTTGGTGATTGTGTCTATGAGTGCGTAAAGCAAATGCGCGGACTGGGTGGAGAACGCCAGGTCAAGAAGGCGGATATCAGTATTGCAACGGGTATGCAGGGTCAGATGGCTTCTGTGGTTTGCGCGATTCTGCGAAACAGCAGATAATTATTTGATGAATTATAATCGCAAGGAGGTATAACAATGAATAATATGTTTCCAGAGCCCATTTATCGTCATGGTGTAATGAGGACTACAAAACCTTGGCGACTTAAAAAGCAAAGATACCGGCTAATCGGCTCTAAGTGTAAGGATTGCGGGCAGATTTGGTGGCCTGCCCGTAAGGTTTGTGGAAAGTGCAACAGCAGAAATATGGAAGACTATGCACTCAGCCATACCGGAAAACTTTTAGTTCATCACTATGGGCCTATGGCGTGGTTCCTGGATCCAATTCAGGGGTTTGGTGTTTACGGAACAGATCGCGTCATGTCTATGGTAAAACTTGATGAGGAGCAAGATGTGTATATTACACCGACCGACATGTGCGACTGTGACCCAGAGAGCGTCAGGGATGATATCAACGTCAACATGGTATTCAGAAAGCTTAGGAGAGAACCTAATGGAAATTGGAATTATGGTTTTATGTGGGCACCTTCTGAACTGAAAAAGGCCGAAAAATAATCCTTTTATTTTACATGGTTGGGCAGCAATTAAGCTGCCCGACCCAGGTTTTTATTGCATCCATATGAAAAGCATATATGAAAGGTGGAATTTTATGTCAATTCATGCAATTATTGCTTTGGTCGCGTTAGTATTGGCAATTGCTGTTGGGTGGCAATTTAAAGTTAACTATGGTCTTATAGCGATTGCTGTGGCCTATATTCTTGGTGTTTGCATCATGGGGATCCCCAGTGGGCAGATTATTGGTTCTTGGCCGATACCTCTATTTTTCTCCCTGACATCAGTTACACTATTCTTTGGTATCGCTATCAGCAACGGAACGATGACTGCTATCGCACAGCGCTTAATTTATCCATTTAGATCAAAACCTGCTATTATTCCCATTGTCCTTTTTCTCATTGCGGCCGTAATTGGCGGAATCGGTCCCGGTGCCACTTGCATGTTCTTCCTGGCACCTGTTTATATGGAAATTTGCTATGAGTTGAAGATTCCCAAGCATATGAATGTCATGATGATCCTCGGCTGTGTTGTGGGTGGTTTCAGCCCGCTTGGTCTCAATGGCATCACCGCATATAACGTTCTAATTGCGTCGGGCCTGTCGGAAGAAGCTGCATACAGGCAGAATCTTGCGCTGTGGGGACAGCTAATCCTGTATCTCTGCCTGTGGTTTGTTGTTAACTATTTCGCTGCTGGCTGCCACAAACTTAAACAGACAACGATTAATCTAACCAAACCGCAGCCGCTCAGCAAACAGCAGAAAATGAACCTTGGATTAATCATCATTTTAATGGCTGTAGTCCTGCTTCCAGCCATCTTAAAGAGCCTCTTCCCCTCTGTTGCTGTGTTCGCAACCATCAACGGCAAAGTATCGGTGCAATTACTGTGCATACTTCTTACGGTTGCAGCCACTTTTCTGAACCTGGCCGAAGCTAAGAAAGCAATTGCAGATATTCCATGGAATCTTATTATAATGATCTGCGGCGTCACTATACTTATTGGTGTTGCGCAGCAGGCCGGTGCTATTGATGCGGTGAGTAACTTTGTCACCAACCATGTGTCCTCTGTCATTCTGATTAGCGTTATCCTTACAATTTCCGGTGGTTTTATGAGCTTTTTCTCTGATCTGCTGGCGGTTGTACTACCTACCTTATTTCCGATTGTTGTGTCAATCTGCACAGCAATGCCTCAATTGAACTGCAGCCTGCTGCTGGCTTGTGTAACCTATGGCGCCATCACCAGCGGTCTCTCCCCGTTTTCTACACTTGGCGCAGTGAGCATGTCCAGCATTCATGCAGAAGATCAAACCAAATGTTTTAACAGCCAAATTGTGCTTGCCCTCACTGGTGTGTTATTTGGTCTTGCTTATGCAGTAGTAATGGCTGCAATAACCTATAAATGAAAGGAAAGAGTGTTAATATGCAAAACAGTAAAACTGCAATTCCTGTAAATATTAAGAAAATGGCCATACTTTTGACAGTCGCGTATGGCTTGAATTTCTCTGGCTTTGGCCTCTTAGTTCCCAATATGTCCATAATTGGAAAATCGTTACTTGAAATGGAAGGTGCGGGCGGCATGCCTTTAAGTACTCTTTCCTTCGTATCCCTGTTCAGCGCGATTCCGCTGGGCAAATTGGCCGATAAGTTTGGCAGGAAAACCGCGATCATTATTATGATATGCTTCTATGCGATTGGCGATCTCGTTTCTTTGTTTGCTTACCAGCAAAGCAGCGGTATGATGTACCTTGTCGGAATGGGGATCTTAGGCATCGGGGTTGGCGGAATGGCGCTGTTCACTACCGCTCTTACCGATATTTTCCCTTCTGCCTATAAAGGCCGTGCTTCTGGTTATGCGCAGTTTGGCACAGCATTTGGTATGTCTGTCGGTATGCTGGGCAGCGGATGGATAAGCACATATATAAATGTTTCTGCTGTTTTTTACGTTGCTATTGCATGCCAAATCGTTTCTTTTATTCTCATGATGACAATTAAGACCGATACTTTGGTTATTGGCCGTACTCTTACTGAATACTGGCCCGCTGAAGCATTTACTTCCGTTTCTGTCGCCAGGGATGACGTTGACACCAACCCCAAACACAATCGTCCCGCTATACAGCTGTTGTTCCTCTGGCCGATCTTCCTGGGAATTTTCCTGCGCATTTGGTTCCATATTGCCCTGTCTTTTGTAAATGTTGCCCTTCCTTTGGCTCTGACTGATTTGGGCTACACTCTCGCCGGTATTTCCACCTATACCGCTACTCGCGCTCTTATGGCCTTCTTTACTGCTGATATTAGTGGTCGTATGCTTGACAAATTCGGGCGTAAAATTGGCTTTATTGCATGTCCGGCAGTGACAATTACAGGCATTTTGATGTTTGTTATTGCATCACATCCAGCATTCCTGCTGATTGGCTGCGCGCTGATTGGCTTTGGAAACGCGATTGCCAATGTTACTCCTCCCGCTGTATGTAATGATGTTACTTATCTGCCTGAACGCGCTACATCTACGGCTATTTATGGTATTTCAACAAATGTTGGCGGCTTTCTGTTTCCGGTGCCTATCGCTATCATTTTAGGCCGCGTTGGATTGACCGGTCTGTGCATTACTATTGCAATCGCTTTCCTCGTGCCAATTGTTCTGGCATTGCTGACTCTGCATGAAACGAGTATCGGCCATTTTAAGGGATTTGAGCTCGACGGACAATCAAAGACAACTTCTGTGAATTGAAATATATAATAGGATTAACGACGATCTATCATTACTATGAACAGCAGAGGCGCTTGTGGTGGATGGGCTTATATTTACATCAGAACCACAAGCGCAATGTCCGGATTGAATGGAAAATCTAAGTTTATAAATCATGGTCTTCCCTTCTTACATTTTCCACTGCTGCTTCATATACAGCTTTTGTATTTTCATCAAATAATACCCAAACCACAAGGTCCAATGCGCCCTCATTCTCCTGTAGAAATGCTGCCACTGTGCTAACCGCTATCTTTGCAGCTTTTTCTACTGGAAAATGATATATCCCCGTTGCAATTGATGGAAAAGCAATCGTTCGTATTCCATTTTCCACAGCTACCCGGAGTGTGTTTTTATAACATTCAGCCAGCAATTCCTCTTCCTGCTTTTTTCCACCATTCCACACAGGACCAACTGTGTGAATGATATATTGACATGGCAGATTATATCCCTTCGTAATCTTCGCCTGCCCTGTTTTACAACCATTCAACATCCGGCATTCAGATAGGAGTTCTTTCCCGGCAGCCCGATGAATAGCGCCATCAACACCACCTCCACCCAGTAAACTACTATTAGCCGCATTGACAATTGCCTCTACATAATCTATTTTGGTAATGTCACCCAGTACTGTTTTTATCATATTGATCTCCTTGATTTTCAATCTTTGTTCGTAGTTCTCATCTTCTCAACCATCTTCGGTTCTAAAACCCAAATTGCGCCTAAGGAATGAGCCATTTCTTGGCCTTTTCAAAATCATCCATACAATTCATTGAAATATTCACATTCTTTTGTTGTTTTATATACCTTTTCAACTTTGTATTCAATCCCACGAAAACAACCTTGCGCAGCAACTTGTCTGAAGAATACAATTTCTCCAATATAAATGCCATCACTTCTTGATTAACTATTGTTTCATCTAAATTAATCGCAATAAATGAACTGGTAGATGGCTTTTTGATCTGAATCAAATCTTGCTCTAACTTATGCTTTAGCTGCGCTTCATCGCTAATTCCATCCAGATGTTCAAACCATATTTCCCCGCCATTATATGGCATTGAGAAAGATTTCTTGCTTAGACCTGAATTTTGTTTTTTCATACAAACCAAACTCCTTGATTTTCAATCCATTCATTGCACATCCAAACGACTTAGTAACGGCATCAATTCTGACAACCTGCGTATTTCATGACTTGGCTTAATACTATAATATGTCTTTTGTCTGGCATTAAACCATATCGTCGTTATCCCCGCCGCATTTCCCCCTTTAATATCCGACGAAAGGCTATCGCCCACGATCACCGTCTCCTCTTTCTTAAAATCTTCGATCCGGGCAAAGCAATTGTTGAAAAATGCGATATCCGGTTTATTAAAACCAATCTCCTGGGAAATGAAAACACCGGCAAAGTACTTCGTAATATCAGCACTTTCCATGCGGCTTCTTTGCACCCTGGCATAGCCATTAGAAGCAGCAAACAAACGATATTTTTTATATACTTCTTCCAACAGCTCTACTGCGCCGGGAATCAGATGATGGCTGAATCCAAGGTGATCTTCATAATAATCTGCTGCTTCAGCAGGAAAGCAATCAATCCCCAGCTCAGCAAAAAGAAGCTGAAAACGCCGTGCCTTAATCTTTTCGCGCGTTGTCCGGCCCTTCTCTAACAGCTTCCATTGTGAAAGATTGATTTCGCTATATCTTGCCAGTATTTCTTCCTTGGGCTCTATGTTTAAATGCAGCAGCGTTTCTGTCAACGCCCCTCTTTCGGCCAGATGAAAATCCAGTAATGTATCATCCAAATCAAAAAATATATTTTTAATCATAATTTTCTTCCCCTTGTGACTATGTGTTTCTATCCATTGTACTACATCCATTTACCACTCACAAGTATTCCGTATATTTTTCGCGCTCTGACACATGCTAATGATATCATACAATTAAGGAGTAAATTATCATGAAGCATGACCACGAGTCCTCAAGAGAGACCGCCGAATCACAGAATATCAATCCCGCGAACACAAGCAATATTTTTTCTGATGTCCTTGGCAGCTATACCGGAATAACCGAAGACGGAGAACCGCCCATTCAGGATGCCGATGACCTGTAATCAGGATTACAAACAAAAAAGCAAGGCCGGAAGCTGCTTTCATCTAAACAGTTCCGGCCATTTTTTCGCTATTCACTTTATAATACAAACCCTCACCAAGACAGAATCAGGCAGCAACATCATAGGGAATAGCGTCATCAGCCACTTCCGTAAGCACGTCAATACGCCCGGCTCCATAAGGATTGGCATAGATACTGTCGGCAGTAATACGGCCACCTAAAGAATTTTTAATATACTCAATCAAGACCTGATTGTCCTGCATAACCTCATCCTGCAGAATCTTGGCCCCCTTGAACATCGTATATCCATCTCCGCCATCCTTCAACATATAGTTATGCGAAGCCAGCGTGTATGTCTTATTGAGATCCAACGGCTCGCCGCCAACCAATACATTATGCACCCGGTATGCACCTGACACACGAAGGAACTCTCCCTTCTCACTGGTGACAACACTGGATGGAATGGTGGTATCAATTGCATAAGTAAGTCCGGACACCTGCAGGAAACCGCCGCTCTCGCCATCCGGCAATGCCTTGGCCCCAAGTTCCAGGGCATCTAAAATCTGCTGTCCGGTCGCTTCGATCATACAGGCCGCATTTCCAAACGGATGCACCGCTATGATATCACCATAAGTAATATCACCTTTTTTAATCGTCGCACGTACACCGCCGCCGTTTACAAATGCTATATCCGCACCCAGCAATTCCCGATACGCGTCAGCGCAGAGATCACCAAGATTGGTTTCCTGGCTTCTGACCAGACGATTACCGTCATCAGGATCGTTGACAACCAGATCAATGTCTGTTCTGGCCACTACTTCTGCTACTTTTTCAGCAAACTTCGCTTTAATTCCTTCAATAAATGTCAATGTCTCCTCATTCTGACCGGTATAATCCGTGATCAGCTCTGAAGTAATGGTTCCGTCATTCTTGATTACAAGCTTACCAAGGGCTGCCAGCTTCGTTCCGGTTGAAGTAAGCACGACATCCTCGCCCGCTTTATCCTTGCATAGCTCTGATGGAATGGTATTATGAGAATGGCCATCGATAAATGCATCAATTCCGGTGGTGTTGGCAATTACCTCTTTGGAAGTCCATGGTGAACTGGACGGATCAATCCCCAAGTGGCCAACCACAACTATATAATCAGCACCGCCATCCCTGGCACCGTCAATACTGTTTTGAACGGTCCGGTATAACTCCTGACCATTTTCGCCCTCAGCAAATCCATAGATATAATTTCCTTTCCCATCCTGGAAATAAGCCGGGGTAGATTTGAAAAAGGTCTCTGGGGTAGACACACCGATATAGGCAACTTTTACCCCATTATAATCAATTACTTTATAAGGTTCAAATACCGTCTTCTGATCCGAAAGCGAGATAAAATTACAGGAAATATAGGAGTAAGGTGCACTCTTCGCCAGATCAAGAAAATTCTTCATCCCAAAATCAAATTCATGATTCCCCGGAATTGCAATATCATATCCCACCTGTGCCATAATATCAGCAATATATTTGCCATTTGACAAAGTGCCGATCGTAGAGCCCTGAATTGCATCACCACAATCGATCAATGTTACCATATATCCTTCGTTCTGATAACTCTTCTTGTAATCTGCAATTGCCGCATAGCCCAGGCAAGTCACCTTACCCGCCTCGTCAACTGCCGCCTCATAGGCATTATGAGCATCGTTGGTGTAGAGTACAATAATATCGTCCTTTGCGTCTGCAATTTCCGCCGCAGCTGTTGTTGTTACAAACAGTCCGCCAGTGTAAAGCATGGTCATCGCTGCCAAAAAAGCAATTACTTTTTTTCCGCTTCTTCTCATTAAGTATCCCTCCTTTGAAATTAATTTTATCTGATAAATTTCATTGTACCATAATGCTTATGTTTTTTCTATACTTTCCTCTAACTGTTCTCCGCCCTATATAAAATCAAGTATCCATCTGCCTCCACCAGGACCGCCTGCTCTACCTCTTCCGTCCAACTGCCGGGCGGGCAAGGTTTCTCTGCTTCATACCGCACACAGGTTCCACAACTGCTGCTAAGATTTCGGGGAACCGGCATTATCTTCGCTTTTACCTGCTTTTCTTCGCAGATTTTCTTAAAGCGGATTGCCCCAAAATGGGAATAAAATGTCGCAATATATACCATCTTACTTTGTAATATTGAGTGTATACTCTCCACCCTTTTCTGACACCTCCACCTGATATCCCTGATGATGTGCATACCTGGTGACATTCTCCCGGGCCGCAGTATTATCAACAATGATCTGATATGCCACAGCACTGGAATTCATCTCATTGCGTAACATAATAATCGGTTCCGGACAGGATAGTCCTCTTGCATCCAACAATTTCATCTTCATTCTCCTTATGCCTCATTTTTATAAAAAGTATTGAAACCGGCAATCAGTAATACAACTGCAGTCCCAATAACAACCGCCATCCGCCCATTTGCTGTCGGCCCCGCCGCACTGGAGGCCAGGCCAAAGTTATGGGCAAAAGCAGCACCAACCATCAGACCAATAATGGTAATCCCACTATCTGTATTACCTTCCCCGGCAAGCACCAGCTGCCGCAGCGGACAGCCGCCTAACAGAACACAGCCAATACCGGTCAGGAACATTCCCAGCGCATTCCACAATCCGTCAGTATGAGCAACCGGTTGTCCGGATAATCCCAAATTAAAATAACTGCCTGGAGTAACTGCCGTCAACAGCAGATTGAAAAGTAAAGCACTGATTAGAATCGCGATAAAGCCAGCCAGCAACTTCCACTCACGGAACAAAACCACATCTCTGATTCCGCCGACCATACACAGACGCGTCCGCTGCGCCAGGGCGCCAACTGCCACCCCCGCCGCTAAGCTTACAATCAAAGCGGCATGCTTTGCCCCCGGACCGCCATCCGGTTCCGTAAAATGGATAAATGCCGGTGCGGCAATCAATAATAGTAACAGCACTGCTTCTATGCCGATGAACAACCTGCCCTCTAAAGCCGGCAGTTTATAAGTCCGCTTCAAAGAATAACCTTTGCTCAAAAAGAATACGCCAGCAAAGATTCCGCCAACAAAACCAACCAAGCCAAAGATTGCATTCAAATCACCACCGGCCAATCGCAG
>Ga0154002_1000307_pt1 | contig 13905 bp, 12 predicted proteins | sample TSNY086MetaG_FD_102276 | JGI IMG/M metagenome (GOLD analysis project Ga0154002, IMG submission 102276) | Attine ant fungus gardens microbial communities from New York, USA - TSNY086 MetaG | ecosystem: Host-associated > Fungi > Mycelium > Unclassified | place: USA: New York, Robert Cushman Murphy... | reverse complement strand
TCCGCGATGGTCTGCTCTAATATATGCTTTAGATTCTGGCGGTTAATCGGCTTTAGCATATAGTCTTTTACGCCGATCCGTATTGCTTCCTGGGCATATTTAAAATCATCAAATCCGGAAAGAATATAGATATTTGCTTTTTCAACAAATTGTCCTGCCGATTTAAGTGCTTTTAGTCCATCCATTCCGGGCATCCGGATATCCACCAAAGCAAGATCAAAATGATGTTGTTTCATGGCATCGAGGAGAAGAAAGCCGTCGTTTACCTCGGTGATATCTTCTTTTTCAATACCAAGATCTAACAAAAAAAGGATAACTGACTGGCGGACCAGGGCTTCGTCATCGGCAATTAAAATTTTCATTTGCTCAAATCCTCCTTAGGATCAAGACATAGTGTGATAGTAGTACGGGTACCGTGGGGCGGCACAAATTCTATGGTCATGTTACTGCCGGGAGCAAAGCCGCCCAGCCGTTCCTCAACATTGCCAAGCCCGATACCGCGGGCTTTATTTTGTTCGGGAAGATAGCCGATTCCGTCATCCTCGATAATAATGGTGACTCCGCAAGCCGCTTTTTGAAAACAAACGGTAATGGTACATGCATAATTGCAGGGTTCTATTCCATGAATAATAGAATTTTCAATAACCGGCTGCAGCAGCAGTTTAGGAATGGTTATTTTTTCAGTATCTACTTCGGAAACAATGATATAAGTCAGACGGTCACTAAAGCGTAGTTTTTGCAGGGAACAGTAATTCTCAATAAAAGTCAGTTCCATCGATAAGGGGATAATGGCTGGTGCTTTTAGAATATAGCGCAGCAGCTCCGACAGTTCAAACAAACTATTTTCCAGTTCATTTTTTTTGTCCATCTGATTCAGCGCAATAAAGTTATTCAACGTATTAAACAAGAAATGAGGCTGAATCTGCGCCTGAAGTGTTTTGAATTCCATCTCTTTTTGCTGGATGGTCATAATGTATTCCTGCTGGATTTTACTTTTGAGCTGTGCCGCCATGATATTTAAGGATTCGCCAAGGGAATCCAGCTCAGTGTTGGAAACAGACTCATACTTCTTGTTAAAGTCACCATTTTGTATTGTTTGGAAGATTTTTTTCATATCATTGATGGATGTTATCATTTTCCGGGAGGAAATATGGTATGAGACAGCCGCTAATGTAACTCCCAAAGCATACAAAATCAGTGCAGTCTGGTAAATAATATTGGTTTTGGTGCGCAGCTCTTTGGCGGAAAGCAAAACGGTAATGCTCCAGGGATAGTCGGCAATAGGATAGTTGTAACATAAAAAATTCCCATCGGTAAGCGCAGCGGAAGTATCCTGATCGGAAAGACCGCTGATCGTATTTTTATCATTTGAGTCCAGGGTTTTATTTGAATAAATAATTTGCTTGTTTTCATCCCGGATAATTATTTTTGAATCAACATGAAAGCGAAAATCCTGAAAAATGCGATGAAATACGTTGGTATTGACATCAATTTTAATCAGGTAAAGGGGCTGGCGTGATTCCAGCACCACAATAGAGCGGACAAGAGAAATGACCTCGGCATCGCAGGGAGTCACATAGTCCGGGAAATGGGGGCCTGCCAGAATGCATCTGCCATCGGCCAGGATGGCATTGCGATACCAGTCTTTTTTCTGGTATGGATAGGAAGGAACAAGTGATTTATAGTCAACGCCGGTAATGGTATAGTAGAGGCAGCCGTTTTGGCCAATAATATAAATTCCATTAATATCTTCCCGGGTGTAGCGGATAAAACTCATATTTGATTCCAGGTTGCGCTGGAGCCTTATCCTGTCTTTGACCGGATAATCCTGTCCCCTGGATAAGCCTCGCAGGTAGTCATATAATTCAGAGTTGTAGTATGGCTGCATGGTGATTTGTTCCAGTTCATTTAAATAATTGGAGATATTTGCCTCCAGGGCGGAGATGGTGGTATTTAAGAGAGACTGAACATCTTTATTATAATCTTTTGAGTAAATGAGTACCACAACTGAAACAACCAGCATAAAAGGAATTAAGGTACTGATCAGAAAATTTCTTAGAAGCTGAAATGAAAATGATTCTGTTCTTTTCAAGTTTATCCTCCTCGTCCTCTTAAAGATCTGCGATCCGATTGATTTGATTATATCTAATTTCCAATTTATAAGCAACGGCAGTATCTAAAATAAGAAAAATGAGCAATGAAATCGTAAAAAAGAAATATGATAGAGTGCTTTGTCCTGTATTATAATTATCTTATCGAATAAACAGGAGGAGGTAAGTACAATGAGAAACAACAGACTATATGCCGGATTACTTGCTGCCGGATTACTTGCTGCCGTCAGTCTTGCCGGGTGCACATCTGGAACGCAGGAGGTACAGGGGGGAAAAGAGGAAGAGACCAGCAAAGCGGAAACAGGTACATCCGTCTTAAAAGGGGAAATTGAAATAGTAACCAATGTGAGTGAAGAAACCTTTCATGTAGTAAATGAAATTCTGGTAAACTTTATGAAAGAGAATCCGGAGGTAAAAATCAGCTATACAACACAAGGTTCTGATTATGAACAACTAATGAAAGCGAGGATGGCATCCAATGATTTGCCCGATATGTTTGCCACTCATGGATGGTCGGTGGCTCGTTACAGCGAATACCTGCGCCCGCTGAATGATCAGCCATGGTATGAGTTGATAGAAGAATCTTTTTTAAGAAATATTGAAAACGGAAAGGGTGAAATCTTTGTTCTTCCCTTCAACATGGATCAGGGAGGAATTATTTATAACAAAATACTCCTGCAAGAGTTGGGGCTGGAAATTCCGAAAAACTGGGATGAGTTTTTAGCCGCCTGCAAGCTGGCCAAAGAAAAGGGTTGGAGCGGAGTTTTTATCGCCGGTAAGGATAGCCGTCAGCCAGCCAATCTTTTAGATATTGCAGCAACTACCTATTTAATTTCTTGTGAGGATAAAGGATATGCCGCTCAGCTTGAAAATGGAGATTTTGACTGGAATAACTGGGCGCCTGTTTCGCAGCTTTTAATGGATTTAAAAAAGGAGGGGTATTTAAATATCGATAGCGTCACCTGTGATCCCGTAGATATTCCATCCAGAATGGCAGATAACAGTGTTTTGTTCCTGGTGTCAACCAGCCCGGATTTGATTAAGCAGGCACAGGAGATTAATCCCGATGCATCGTATGGGATGGCGCCCATACCTGCCTTGTCGGATGACTACCAGCCGGCTTTTTGCGGAGGCGAGAGAGAGGCTTACGGAATCTGGAAGGATACAAAGAATGAAGAATTGTGTCTGGCCATATTAGATTATATGGCTCAGCCTGAAAATGTCAGATCCGTATGTGAGGCCAGCAGAAAACGCTCCGCACTCAAGGGTGTTAATCCGGATCTTGGAACGGTGGCGGAAGACTATGAAGCCTATGCAGATGTTCCGATTTATCCTATTTTTGACCGGGTTTATCTTCCCAGCGGAATGTGGAGCACACTAAAAACCATTGGTTCTGCCATTATCGGAGACGAGATGACGGTGGAAGAAAGTGTTGAGATTATGAAGATGGATTATGAAACGCTGCGGTCCCAAAACTAACCGGGAGGTGTAAAGATTGAAAAAAAAGAATATACCCATCGATCTGCTCTATATTCCGGCATTAATCCTTCTGGTTGTATTTGTGGTATATCCGCTGATTTATGGAGTGCAGCTTTCACTGACTAACTGGAATGGATATTCTCCAACCTATAAATATGTGGGTCTTGCTAACTATCAAAAAATGATTCATGATAAAATGTTCTATACGGCACTAAAAAACACATTGATTTATGGTTTTGGAAGTACGGCCCTGCAGACGATTCTTGGTATATTATATGCTTTGCTGCTGCAGAAAAAATTCCCCGGGCAAACCCTTGCCCGGGTGATTATCTACCTTCCGGCCATGATTGCATCTTTGATTATGGGTTATATCTCTTACTTTCTGGTGCAGTACAATAACGGAGCGATCAATGATATTGTGAAGCTTTTGGGCGGACAGCCGGTTGACTGGATGGCCAGTGGAAAGCGGGCGGTATGGATTATTGTTATGATCAATGTTCTGCAATTTGTGGGCAAAACCATGATTATTATGATTGCTGGCCTCCAGGGAATTCCGGATTCGTACAATGAGGCAGCATCCATTGATGGAGCCAGCTATCCCCAGAGGCTGCGGCACATTACACTGCCCCTGCTCCTTCCGGCAATCACAACCAGCGTCGTACTGAATCTGATTGGCGGGCTAAAGTTATTTGGAATCATTCTTGCCACTACATCAGGAGGCCCGGGATATTCCACCCATTCTCTGTCGACATTAATTAATTATTTGTATTTCCAAAATCAGAATGCCGGGTATTCTGCTGCAGTAGGAATGTTCATGTTCCTTTTTATCATGGTGATAAGCACGTTCATTCGAAGGGTTCTTGAAAGAAAGGTGGCGGATTTAAGTTGAAAAAGGACAAGATAGTTAGTTGGTTAAAAGCAATAACGGCATTCATGCTCATTACGGTACATATTGCGCCCTTTTATATCTTGATCAATATGTCGTTAAAAAGTCCGGGAGAAAGAACCTCCAGATGGATGCCGCCGGCTAAGCTTCATATTCAAAACTATATCAGTGCCATGGAAATGGGAAATCTTCTTCTGGCAATTCGCAATACCTTAATTATTGTTGCCGCATCGGTGGTGATTATCGTTATGGTTGGAGCGATGGCGGCCTATCCTCTGGCCCGAAAAGTGACAAAAAAGAATCAGTTGATTCTTGGATTTATTGTTGGCATTATGATGGTTCCCCAGCTTAGCATCCTTGTTCCACTGTATAAGGAGATGGTTTCCCTGGGGGGAATTAATACCTACTGGGGGGTCATCATTGTCTCCGCAACCTTCAATCTTCCCATGGCTATTTACATGTATACCAATTTTATCGGAACCATACCCAGGGAGCTGGATGAAGCGGCTATGATTGACGGGTGCAGCCATATGCAGGTTTTTTTCCGAATTATTATGCCTTCCTTAAAGGCAATTACGGCAAGTGTAGTGATCTGGACATCGGTGGGGATATGGAATGACTATCAGTTCCAGTTGTATTTTCTGCAAAAGCCGTCATTTCGCACCATTACCCTTGCCATCACCACTTTTTTCACCGAAACAAAAACAGATATGGGCGCTGCAGCAGCGGCAGCGTTTATGGTAGTGCTTCCGCCGGTGATTCTCTATATTATGCTGCAAAAATATTTTGTAAAGGGAGCGATGGACAGTGCCGTTAAGTGATGAAAAGAGAAAGAGCTGGCAGCAGGCCATGGATATCCTTTGTGACCTGCAGTGCCGGCAGACGCAGATCGTAAGCCATCGGGGGAAATTCTCTTCCAGCGTAATGGAAAATACATCCCTTGCCTTTATTACGGCGATCAATCAGGGAGCAGATATGGTAGAGATGGATCTGCAAAAGACAAAGGACGGGGTCATTGTAGGGCATCATGATGACTCCATGATGAGATTGTTTCATCGGCCCGGCAAGATATCTGAATATACGGCTGCGGAGTTAAAAGCAATGGATTTTTTCAATTATATAAATGAGCCGTGTGCAGAGCAGATGGAAACCTTTGAAGAAATGATCGAACCATTAATAAACAGAACCGTTCTGGTGTTGGATAAGTGCTGGGACTGCTGGGATGAGGTTTATCTTATATTGAAAAAGAAAGAAATGCTGAAGCAGGCAATCTTTAAATTTCACACAAAAGATTTGGCGGCTTTTAAATGGGCATCGGCACATACGGACTGTATATTTATTCCCATGCTGGATGAAATGGAGCATCTGGACCGTGTTCTGGCACTAAAAGAAAAGGTTAAAGTGCCTGCGGTTGAAATAATGCCGGAAAGGGAAACCGATGAAGTGTTTCAGAAAGAAACGCTGGAAGACCTGCGAAGACAAAGGTTGAAAATCTGGTGCAACTCATTAAGCCTAAGCCGGGATATGGTATATGGAGCGGGATATGATGATATAAAAGCGTTACGGTATGGGGGCGATTGCGGATGGGGGCATTTGGTTGAATTGGGAGTTGATATGATACAGACGGACTGGCCGTTTGAGTTGGCTTTATACTTGCGGGGGCGGGCGTACCAATGAAATAAAAAAGTGTCAAGGCAATGGATTTCATATCCTGTCTTGGCACTTCATTATTTGTTTGATACCCTAACTGAACCTGTCAACGCCTGGTTCTCTCGCCCTTAATTACAGTTGATATTCCTGCAGCAATGTCTTTTGATAATCCAAATCCACGGTACCACGTATAACATCATCCATGCGGCCATCTCGAACAAGACATTGAATCAACCTGTTAATTCGCTCCATGCCCTCTGCATAACTGATTTCCTTCTCGCTGGCAATGTGGCTTTGCTCGTCATACTCTGTCAATACCAAATTCAGCACCTCCGCCCTGTTGGCGGACAGAATCTCCGCTAAAATTCCATTCCTGATACAATCATCCACTGCCTGATTCACAGCAGCTTTAATCTCCATTCCCAGTGCCTGATATTCCCGTATCTTTGCTACAAATTGAGAATAATGATTCAGCTTGATACACTGCAGCAGCAGTTCCTTATTATGCCCATAGTTAATGTTAAGCATAATTGCTTTAAATTCCAAACCGGCAACTACTGTTTCGTCGGGGACAAGAAACGCATCTGACAACGACAGTTCAACTCGATCTTCAGCCATTCTGATGCCATTGTAAAAAACAATATACTGCGGCATCGGCAAACGTACCAGTTTACTGCTGTACAAATTTAACTTCCGTGTATCTATGTACTTGCGATACACATCCGCCAGAAATAAAAACCCCCTCAATGGCATGTTGAAATTCCAGGTACTCTGCTGCTCATAGAGATTTAGGATATCATCAATCAAAAATGAAATGTCGTTTTTCATCGTCATATAGACTGCATTCTCAATTGTAGTGATTTCCAGGCTTTCATAATCTGTATAAGCAGTCCCACGTACTGCATTATACAAGTCCAGCAAATCCTTCTTCTCACGAAACACCAGACGGAATAATCTGTCCTTATGTTCTCTGTTAATATGATCTTGTGACATTCTTGATACCTCCTATTATACATTTTTTATTCTTACTTTTCAATGTGTTACGTTAAAAATAGTTTAAAAAACAGCCCTCCCCTCTGAATTTCATAAAAATGGATTTGTGATGGCAGATTTTTGCCAAATATAAAACAGAAACGCCCACAGGCGATTGACCAATGCCGGAAAAGACTTCCGACAAGACTTTTTTAGTTTAGCACAAATATCTCTATGGTGCAATCACATAGTAAACCACATCTTTAAATTTTTTTTAATTATATAAATGAGCCGTGTACAGAGCAGATGGAAACAAATAATTGCGTGGTATGTGGTAGACCAAAAGGAAGAAATAAAACATGTTGTTCAGTGGAATGTAAGGCAAAGTATCTGGAAAAATGGAAAATTCCGGATCCCCAAAGTAATAAGAAGAAGTGCTGCTCCAAAGAATGCTCAAGTCAAAAACCTCGCAGCGGGCGCATGTTCTAAAGGTTGAGAGTCCCGAAATCCACTCGGTAGTAGGAAGACAGGCCGTATCTGTCCGCCAAATCGGTCAGGCACAGATTTTCAAAAATAAGTCAATATCATAAAACCTAGAAAACCGAAGGAAACCGGAAAAATCCCGATAAAACTCATGATAAAGCTGAGTGCGGTGTGGTATAATTGGTGCAGGAAAACGTAAACTTATACAAAAAGCGCAATTTAAAAGGAGTGATTTTCATGAGTCTAGCTGCACGTAAAGAAGGAGAAGATATTGATATCCAAGGCTTCAGGAAGGATGATTCTTTTAATGCCCTTGAATCCAAATTGAGGGAAGGACTGCAAAGTTATAGAGATGGAAAAATATATACTTTAGAAGAGGCATGGGGCGAAATAGATCACTAAAGGACAGGATGTATTGGCAAGCAACATTATCACGGATGAAACATATAAAAGAAATTGACATTTGATTTAAAAGAGCGATGCTTCAGAAAATGGGGTATCGCTTTAGTTTTCCCCCTTCGAGTTTTTTTGGGCGGTTTATCCTCCGCAAGCTGTATAAATTAAATGCAAAACCTCATAGTTGTACGTACAAATAAAAAGTTGTCTATAATTTATTTCTTTTATGTATTGACATCAGTACAAAAAAGTTGTATATATATTATATGAGGAAATAAAACAAATAATAAAAAATATGCACATTAACGAAAAACACGGCACAACAATAAGAAAATGCACTGTTTTAACCAACGTACAATCTTGCGCCAACTGACGCAACTTGTAAATACAACTCACTAAAAACATTTCATTGAGGGAGGTAACAAATTTATGAAGCGCAAGTTATGGAGTATCGTATTAGGAACAGCAATGGCAGCATCTTTACTGGCAGGATGTGGCGGTACCACCAACAGTGCAACAACAGCGGCAGCTGGCGCAACCACCGCGGCACAAAGTGATACTAAGGCAGAAGCAACCGAAGCACCGGCCCAGACCGGAGCAGGCAAGAAAGTTGGCGTGGCCATGCCGACCCAGTCTTCCGAGCGTTGGATCAACGATGGTGCCAATATGAAGAAGCAGCTGGAATCGCTGGGTTACGAAGTGGATCTGCAGTATGCAGAAGATGATGTTCAGATGCAGGTTTCGCAGATTGAGAACATGATCGCATCCGGCGTAAACTGTCTGGTAATTGCATCCATCGACTCCGCCGCTCTGGTAAATGTAGAAGAGCAGGCCAAGAATGCAGGCATTCCGATCATTGCTTATGACCGTCTGCTGATGGATACGGACGCAGTTTCCTACTATGCAACCTTTGATAACAAGGGGATTGGCACTGCAATTGGTGAATACATAAAAGAAACCAAAAAACTGGAGGAAGCCAAAGCAAGCGGCGAATCCTACACCATTGAGTTCTTCATGGGCTCCCCGGATGATAACAACGCATTATTCCTGTACAACGGTTTGATGGAAGTTCTGCAGCCGTATCTGGATGACGGTACGCTGGTATGTAAATCCGGCCGTACTTCGTTCGAAGATACCTGTATTTTAAGATGGTCTCAGGAAACTGCCCAGCAGAACTGTGAGAACTATCTGACCGGTTTCTATGCCGATGAAAAACTGGACATTGCCGCAACTGCATTTGACGGTTTCGCTTATGGCTGTAAGGCAGCTCTTGAAGGAGCCGGCTACAAAGTTGGCGAAGACTGGCCGTTGGTTACCGGACAGGACGCAGAGCTGATGGCAACCAAGAATATTATTTCCGGTTATCAGACCATGTCCATTTACAAAGACACCCGTCTTCTGGCTTCCAAGTGTGTAACTATGGTTCAGGCAGTTATGGAAGGCGCAGAGCCGGAGATCAACGATACCGAACAGTATAACAATGGCAAGATCGTAGTTCCTTCTTATCTGTGTACACCGGTTGCGGTAGATCAGAGCAATTATAAGGAGATTATCATTGATGGCGGATACTATACCGCAGATCAGCTGGCTCAGTAAATAATTAAAAAAACAAAGTGCTGAAACAGGCGGCGGCGTAAATACCGCCGCCTGTTTTAAACTTTAGCAAGAGGATAAAGCAAAGGAGTTGAGAAGATGTCCGATTATATATTGGAGATGGACCACATAACCAAGGAGTTTGCCGGCGTGAAAGCTCTGGATGATGTCAACATCAAAGTAAAACGCGGCGAGATTCATGCTCTCTGCGGGGAAAACGGGGCCGGCAAATCCACGCTGATGAACGTTCTGTCCGGTGTCTATCCATATGGAACGTACAGCGGCGACATCGTGTACCACAGGGAAAGTCCCTCTCCCCACCGTTCGGCGGAAAGTGGCGAAACCTGTCAATTTCACAGCATTAAGCAAAGTGAAGCAAAAGGCATCGTTATCATTCATCAGGAACTGGCACTCAGCCCTTATCTGTCGATTGCCGAAAATGTTTTTTTGGGTAATGAACAGACATCGGCAAAAGGGGTTATTGACTGGACTAAGACGCGAAAACATGCAAAAGAGATGCTGGAGAAAGTAGGCCTGGGCAATGAGAATTTAAATGCGCCGGTCAACACTCTGGGCGTCGGCAAACAACAATTGATCGAGATCGCCAAAGCAATGGCCAAAGAAGTAGAACTGCTGATTCTGGATGAACCGACAGCGGCGCTGAATGATGAAGAAAGCCGGCGGCTGCTGGAGATCATGCTGGATTTGAAAAAACGCGGCATTACCTGCATTATTATTTCTCATAAGCTGAATGAAATCAGCTATGTATCCGATTCCATCACCGTAATCCGGGATGGAAAGACGATTGAGACCCTGGTAAAGGGCGTGGATGAGTTTACCGAAGACCGCATTATCAAAGGAATGGTTGGCCGTGAAATGACCAATCGTTACCCGGAGCGGGTCAGCGATATCGGTGAGACTGTCTTTGAAGTCAGGGATTGGAATGTATACCATCCGGAAGATTCGGGGCGGCAGATGCTGCGGGATATTTCCTTCTACGTGCGGGCCGGTGAAGTGGTCGGCCTGGCGGGTTTGATGGGAGCCGGCAGAACCGAGCTGGCCATGAGCCTTTTCGGCCGTTCTTATGGTCAGAAAATCAGCGGTACCGTAAAAATCAATGGCAAAGAAGCGATCTTAAAAGATGTCAAAACGGCCATTGACCATAAGCTTGCTTATGTGTCGGAGGACCGGAAAACTTATGGATTGGTTTTAATAGACAGTGTTAAGGGCAATATGACCCTGGCGGCCCTGCGTAACTTCTTTTCCAAGAAAGGGGTCGTCAATAGCAATGACGAAATCGTCGCCGCTGAAGAATACAAAAAAAGAATTAACGTCAAGTCCAATTCGATCAACCAGGTCGTCGGATCACTCTCCGGCGGCAACCAGCAAAAGGTGGTTCTGGCCAAATGGATGTTGACCCAGCCGGATGTGCTGATTCTGGATGAGCCTACCAGAGGTATCGACGTAGGCGCCAAATATGAAATTTATTGCGTAATCAATGAGCTGGCCAGGGCCGGCAAGGCCGTTGTGGTTATTTCCTCCGAGATGCAGGAGGTTATTGGTACCTGTGACCGCGTATATGTGCTGAATGAAGGCCGTATTGCCGGAGAATTATCTAAGGAAGAGGTATCACAGGAACGGATCATGAAATGTATTATGGCTCAGAGTGGAAAGGATGAAGCGTAATGGATAAGAAAAAAACAGTAAATATTGATATGAAGCAATACGGCATGGTAATAGTTCTGATTGTAGTATTCCTGATTTTTGCATTTATGACCAAAGGAAAAAACACGTCTCCGGCCAATATCAATAACCTGATTATGCAGAACGGTTATGTTGTCATTTTGGCCGTTGGTATGTTATTATGTGTATTAACCGGTAACGTTGATCTGGGGGTTGGTTCGGTAGTTGCAACTTGTGGTGCGGTGGTTGGTATTTTAATGGTTGATTATAAGGCCAATATGTGGATTGCCATTCTGGCCGCTTTGATTGTTGGCCTGCTGGCCGGTATGTTTGTTGGCTTGTTTGTTTCAAAACTGGGAATTCCGCCATTTATCGTAACCCTGGCGACGATGCTGATGTTCCGTGGTCTTACGTATACCTTATTGAAAGCCCAGACGAAAGGGCCGCTGCCAACCAGCTATACTTTCATTGGTGCGGGTTTCCTGCCGACAATCAAGATTCCCTTTGGCGGCGGCACCATGGATCTGGTCTCGATTTCGGTTGCCGTGGCAGCATCCGTGCTGATTATTCTTTCCGAAATGAAAAGTATCAACACCAGGAAAAAATATGGTTTCCCGGTCAATCCGGCATGGCAGATTATCTTGAAGGAAGCAATCATCCTTCTGGTAGTATGGTTCTTCTTCTATAAACTGTCACGTTATAACGGTATCCCGTTCGTGCTTGTGATCATGGGTGGTCTGGTGGCTTTGTATCACTTTATTACCAGTAGGACGGTGGCCGGGCGCCAGATCTATGCTTTGGGCGGCAATGCCAAGGCCGCGAAATTATCCGGTATTAATACGGAAAAGGTATTTTTCTGGGTGTATACCAACATGGGTATTCTTTGTGCCGTTGCCGGTATCGTGCTTTCGGCAAGAAATGGTTCGGCGACACCAAAAGCCGGTGACCAGTTTGAAATGGATGCCATTGCTTCCTGTTATATCGGTGGCGCCGCTACTACCGGTGGTGTGGGTACTATTATTGGCGCAGTTGTTGGTGCGTTTATCATGGGTATCCTGAACAACGGTATGTCTTTGTACGGTTGGTCGACGGATATTCAGAAGATTGTCAAAGGTGCCGTTTTGCTTGGTGCAGTGACGGCAGATCTGTTATCGAAACGTAAAAAATAATGAGGATGATACATTTATGAAAGTACAGGAACCAAAGTATAAGATAGTAGTGAACTGGATCCGGGAACGGATGAATGACGGTACCTTCCGCCTGGGTGAAAAGCTTCCTTCCGAGAATGAACTTAGCGCACAGTTTCAAGTGAGCCGGCAGACCGTGCGTCATGCGATTGATGTACTGGAGCAGCAAAAGCTGGTTTCCCGGGTTCAGGGAAGCGGCACTTTTGTGGGCGCAGGCGGCCGCAGTGACCGGCATGACCGCTATATGAACATTGCCGTAGTCAGCACTTATGTAGACAGCTATATTTTTCCGGCCGTGTTAAAGGGGCTTGAACGTGCCCTTTCCAAAGGCGGTTACACCATGCAGCTGGCATTTACCGGCAACCAGGTGGAGCGGGAGCAGCAGGTCATGGATAAGCTGCTGGAAAAAGGCTTTATCGACGGCCTGATTGCCGAACCGGCCAAAAGTGCCCTGCCGAATCCCAATCTTCATTATTATCAGAAGCTGATGGAACAGGGTGTTCCTGTATTGTTTTTCAATAGTAATTACCCGCAGCTAAAGCTGCCCTATGTCTCATTGGACGATGAAAAAGTCGGTCAGAAGGCAACGGAATATCTGTTTCATGCCGGCCATCGGAAAATTGGCGGTATCTTTAAAAGTGATGATGGACAGGGACATTTGCGATATGCCGGGTATATGCGGGGGCTTCAGAATGTCGGTCTTAGGATTGACGAAAAAAAGGTGGTCTGGATGGATACGGAAGATTTCCGGGAGATAGAACAGTGGTCCGATTATCTGCTAAGCCGCCTGGCGGACTGCACCGGCGTTGTCTGCTATAATGATGAAGTGGCCCATGTGCTGGTGGATATCTGTCAAAAAAGAGGGATTCAGATCCCGGATCAGTTGTCTTTGGTGGGGATTGATAATTCTGATTTGGCTGTGCTGGGGGATATCCCCATTACATCGTTTCCTCATCCGATGGAAAAGATGGGAAAAAAAGTTGCTGAAAATATGATTAAGATGATTGAAAATCCGTATTTTGACGGCAATTATCTTTTTGATTCCGAAGTAATCGAGCGAAGTTCGGTGAAAAAGATGGAACAGGAGGAGTAGGATGGAGCAAGAGCATAAATCACAGAAGAAGGCCGCATATCCGGCACAGGTTACGGTATTGCTGCGCCTGGGAGTCGGCGGATACCTGCTTTATCTGTCGTATGGATTGATTCCGGATATCCTGGCCTCGGCAGGTGGGCGCAGAATCATTCAAGTGGCCTTTGCGTTGTTATTTACGGTCGTTGGTGCTCTTCTGGTCGGATGGTCTGGGAGGAAGCTGATCAAAGGCGAGTTCCTCCGTCCGGGTCAACTGCCGGAGGATGATGAAATTTAGTAGAAGAAGGAGAGAAGAATGAACGGAATAAGCTATAAGTTTTGGTTTGCCACCGGCTCACAGGATTTATATGGCGATGAGTGTCTGGCAAAGGTGGC
>Ga0154002_1000305_pt1 | contig 13940 bp, 8 predicted proteins | sample TSNY086MetaG_FD_102276 | JGI IMG/M metagenome (GOLD analysis project Ga0154002, IMG submission 102276) | Attine ant fungus gardens microbial communities from New York, USA - TSNY086 MetaG | ecosystem: Host-associated > Fungi > Mycelium > Unclassified | place: USA: New York, Robert Cushman Murphy... | reverse complement strand
TTGTTAATCGTACCCTCAGATTCGTCTCATCGCAGTACGAGGGCATTATCCCCGATAGCAAGGACGCACCTGGTCCATATTCTTCCAGTGATGCCTTTGATTCAGAATTTATTGAAAACGTCAACAGTCTCTTGAATGACTACATCAATGCCATGGAGGCTGTGAAATTACGCCTAGGTCTACAAACCGTCATGCTGATATCCATGCGCGGAAATAGTTATCTCCAGTCCTCCGGTCTCGGTAAACAGTTGATGACCAACAACCCTACACGATGCGCACAGGTCGTCTCAAGAGCTACCAATCTCATATACGTTCTTTCCGTCCTCATATATCCCTTCATGCCTGCCACCTCTGAGTCTATCCTAAGACAACTTAACGCCCCAGATCGAACTGTTCCATCGCGATTATCGAACGATATTCTTGCAGGTCATCAGATTGGAACAACGTCTCATTTGTTCCAGAGGATCCCTAAGGAGTTGATTGATGTCTGGAAAGTGCAGTTCGGGGGGAACGAGGTGCAACAGCCCACTAAAATCAAAGCAAAGAAAGGAAAAAAGGTTGGAGTAGCCGCTCCAGTAGCTGATGAGCCTAAGCCTTGACCCCGGGAGCGAAGACTATGACTATAACTGTGGGGATGTTGTACGAGTGTCGAAGGCAGATGTCCAAGGCATCTGGGCTTGAGAAGCGAAATCAGGGCAGCAGTTAAGTTGGCAAGAAGTTGAAGGTGGACATCGAGGCTTAGGAGTAGATGAACCACAAATTCCTTGTTGGTAGATTTTTCGACTATGCCTGAACGCCCACGGCTGAATGCAAATAGCTATGATGCAAATATTTCTGAGTCTATCAACGGGTCGCAGTAGGTTTGTATCTAAAGACCAGATAGATTATCTTGTATACTGGCATATTCAGCGCAGGCTGATTGGAAAAAGGGGGAGAGGTTCGGACCCTCATCACTGGCTTAGAGTTCAAGTTCGCCCTGTACTCAAGAAGTATATTTCGTGCGGATCTATTTGTGCGTGATCGCAAGCAAGATGCCACGTCAGATTAAGTTGTAGTAGTTGATGCTACTGGAGTTAAGCCGTACAAATGAGCGCGATACCTGACATATTACTCAAGAGGTATCAGATCAAGAAATAGGTCCGGGAATGAAGACTCTACAGCTCGGAAACGAATTGTGGTCCTGGTGAAGTATACAATTTGCAGAAATGAACTGAGTAGAATCTCAACAGAAAATGGATCTTGTGCGGAATCAGGGGGATAAACATTCTTTCTGAGCCACTTCCTGCTGTAGTTATAAATCCATCGAGGTGGGCATGATGCATCACTTTGATTACATGTAATTAATTGCATAAGAAAATCCACTTGACTACTTTGAATAACATTGTTACGAGTAACAGGGTGCAAAAGCTGAAGATAGACAGACAGACTACCAATAATATCCAGGACTGTCCTGTCACACTAATTCATCACATGTTTTTTATATCTCTTTCTTTTCTGGAACGATCAACCGGAATAGACTCTCTACAATACAGGAACCAAGTTACACAATGACCAGCATCGAGACAGGAGCGTTGTGCCTGATATGTGTACTGTATGATCGCAAGGCAGATAGATGGGGTGAGCACGTGAATAGCGTGGGATATAAACAAATGCCGTTGCAACATTGCTCGATCTATCTTGCTTTGAGCCAACGAGAGCGTTTGCTGTTCTACGGGAACAGTTACATGTCATTTGAAGGAACACCTCTCGGCCAGGGCAGATGTCTCGATCACAACACCTTTCTTGGAAAAAACCCATCTCAGCATTCCAGTCTATCAACTTCTAGCTCTCACAGGTTCTTTATTTTTTTTCTTCCAACTTGACCATAATTGATCGTTCCTCAGCGCACCAACTGCAGAATCTCACTTTCTACCCCATCAGCGCTCCGTTCCAGATACCTCCATCCAGGACTCCGACCACTTTGCAAAGATCAATCAGCGCGAGGCCATCACCAATCGTGCAGGAGGTCCACAGATCACTACTGAGCTTCCGCAGCCCGAAAAGTGGTCAGTGTACGGTACCTCTGTCAATCTTGCCAACGTTCTTCATCTCGCTGCTACAAGCAACATGATCCCTGCCTCTAACCCCAACAATGCGTGGGCTTCTGGTACCACACGCCGAAATCTTCCTCGGAGCACCTCAGTGGAATATGAGAAAGAAACCCAAACGACATATCTTCGGCGTTTTGCACCCCCGCGTCCTCCCTCACGTCCACCTCTCTCGAGGAGACCAACTTCAAAAAATCTTTCGGTTCCCGATTTGGAAGGCGAGAACGCTGCAAACGCTTCTGCATCAGCGACCCAACGAGGGAAAAGCCCTTTTGAACACGTCGTGGATGCTGCAAAGAACATACTTGAACCCGCAACCTACTACGTGCGGCAGTTATCACTTGAACTAGAAGACCGCTCTAATTCGTCAAACGGAAATACCGTTAATAACATAAGCTATGACTATTCAACTGAGGAGCGTGAATTTGAGGACTCCCAACAGCCTCGTGGTCCTGTTCCAATCCAGAAACGTGGTCGAATACCTTTGGATAACCGAGCTTACGAGCCCCCTGTATCTGAAATAGAAAGCACTGACGAAGCTTATTCTGACGACGACAAACGTAGAAAGAGACGAATGACTTAGTTGGAGGGCCTTTGACGACTCTGCCAGTACTTTCCACAGACAAGAAAAAGAAGCGGAAGAACCGAGGGAACATGTTGAGTCAAGATGATGAAGAAAGTGAAAGTGCTGATGAATCCAGCATTGAACTTGTACGTTTTATATGCTGCTTATGAGTAATTATTTGCTCATGAAATTAGGAATTGACTCAAGCTCAGCAGCGTTTGTCTGTCCCACGCTCCATGCCTCGATCCTCACGCCTCTCAGTACCCCTCATTTTTGAAGGGGCCCAAGACACATCCATACAGGATGTTTCGTACAAGACAGCGGAGCAAGGCCTCACCTCAATATCCGAGGTCCCAGAGGAAGCACTCTTGGACTTACCATCCCAGAGGCATGCACGAAGTCATGAGAAACCTATATCGCGACGCCGGCCTCGATCATCGTCACGGTCTTCAAGAGAGCCGAACAAGTTTTCTGTCGGCAGTCTTCTTGGCCATTTAGTCCGTGGTATCATTAAGAGTCTTCTGATGATTGTGAAACTCTCGATATCTCTTGTCACAGGTCTCTTTTTTGTCTGTGGTCGTATATTGGGAATCATCTACGACGGCGCATTTATTAGACCAGTCCTATGGTTGCGGACGTCGAACCTGTCGGTGGTTGTTATCCTCACAATTGGGGTACTCTTGTTCGGAGTTTGGTATGGTCTGATAGAAACAGACAGTAAATCTCATTTCCCATCACTGCCACTCTTCCGACCATCGTCACGACCTATCTTTGTCCCTCCAGAAGCCCCAGCTGGTGATATCACTGAACTTGCAGAACGGTTGCAGCGGTTAGAACGCGCGCTCTCTGGACTCTTGCAAGACTCAGAACAAACACGAGAAAGGACAAAAGATGGCGCTCGGTCGCACTCAGAGCTCATGGACCGACTTGGAGCCCTCGAGAGTCGTGTGACAGCTGAGAGTAGGCGTCTTGTAGAGTCAGAAGTAAAGATTAAAGATGCACTTTTGCTTGGGAGAAGTGTGAACTCGGTTAAGCTTGACATCGAGTCTCTTGAAATGCAGCTGAAGGCACAGGAAAGGCAACGCCAGCAAGAACACCGACAACATCGTGTGGAGCATATCAGTGACGAAGAGGCGCGTGTCAAATTGCGAGCGTTGGAGGATCGGATTGGAGGTATCGAGGGTGGAGTCAAAGAAGCTATTGAACTCGGAAAGAAAGCAATCTCCACCAGTGTTAACACCAAGACTCCGACGGTGAGAGTGCCTGGAGGACAAGATCTCAAGACTTTTGTTACCGAGATCGTTGATAATGCGATTTCTCTCTTCAGCAAAGATACCATCGCCAGAACCGACTATGCGATGCACTCTAGCGGTGCTCGAGTCATCCCATCCCTCACTTCGACTTCTTTTGACCTTCAACCTCGCGATCTGAAGGGTCAGATCCTCGGCTTTTTCTCAGGGTACGGATCTGCCGTTGGTCGGCCGCCAGTAACAGCTCTACATCATGAATCGCACTCTGGTTATTGCTGGCCATTTGCTGGATCTCAAGGACAACTGGGTGTCAGCCTTGCTGCTCCTGTAATTATTGACGAAGTGACTATTGATCATGTTGCGAAAGAGGTGGCGCTTGATGTTGGTAGTGCGCCGAGACGATGTGAAGTTTGGGGGATGGTTGAAGGTGAAGAGAATGCGAAGAAATATCAGGAAGTTATTGAAGCGCGTCAGAAAGTGGCGGGGCCAAGAGAAATTGAGGAAGGAAGCGTGGAAGAAGAGTATCCTCAAACATTGATACATGACCCGCCGTTCCTCCGGATTGCCAATTTTACATACGATATCGCCGCGACGAAGAATGTTCAGACATTTGCTGTTGATGAGGATGTGAAAGAGAAGAAGATGGATTTTGGGATCGTGGTGTTGAGGGTTTTGGACAATTGGGGGATGGAGACTTATACATGTTTGTATAGGTTCAGAGTGCATGGTGAGAGGCTGGCACCGATACAGATCCCGGAGCCTGTTGAGGATGTTGGTTTGTAGGGTGAATGTTTTGGAAAGAGTAGTGAATTCAACTGTCCAGGTAGTGATATGGGTGCTCCCTTATTTTATTGACTGTGTTTAGCGTCTGTAATCATCTATTTGCTTTGCACATTGCTTACATTGTTTACCTATTGCTTACCTGTCCTTGCTTGGCCCCGTTGCAAGGAGCCTTGTGTTGCTTTGCATGGTCTTATTCACACGGCGGACAGATGATTAGTCAGCTGCCCAGGTCTAGTAGATAACTTGGGACATTGTGGCTGGAGTAGATTGGTGATATCAGTTGACAAACCTCGGTTGACATCTATTTGTCCGCCGTGTTAGCTAACCAACTTTCTACCAACTTTCTTCCATGACATCGTACCTGCGTGGCTGGTTTTCACCAGGAATCTCATCAGACGTCGTATCAACTGTTACTCATAACTCTCCACCACCACCACCGTCACTGCCATTAGATGAAGACGATGAAGGCTCGACAACAGAGACTGAAGGAGATCGCGATAACAATGACATACCACCTGCATTTCCAAGCCTCGACAGTGCACAACGCGTTCGAATTACTACTACTGACGCATTGGACCAAGGTTCTAGACGTCTTACAGATGCACAGATGATGCCTCCCCCACCGTCTATACCATTAACATCAATGCATCGTACTGGCCCTGGATCCCTTACTGTTCCCCTGAGTACAGTAAAACGCCCATCGAAGAAACAGGAAAAGGTAGTTTTGGCACCAGGTCATAGTCCCATGGACTGGGCCAATCTGAAGATATCGGGACAAGATCTTAGGGTATGTTTTATTTTGTTCTTTCTAATTAAGCATAAAATGATTATTTTCTTGTTTTTCCACATTGATACTTCTAAGGGTGTACCAACGTTATTACGGGTGACACCTTCAATGCTCAAACAGCACAACACTCGCCAAGATGCTTGGACAGCGATCAATGGAAAAGTGTACAATGTGACCCCATACCTTGCATTTCATCCTGGAGGAGAGAAAGAATTGATGAGAGTAGCAGGGAGAGATGGTACGAAATTATTTGGTATGTCGTGTGGACAGCTTTCACAATTTCGGTGGATTCTGATAGTGAATTTGATGTTTTTCTAGCGTTGACACATGCTTGGGTCAGTGCTGATATGATGTTGGACGCATGTCTTGTTGGATTTCTAGTCGCAGAACGGGTATTCTAATTAATAATTAATCGACTCCTCTACATTCATTATTCATAGATAGATAGATATCCTTCAGCTTCAGTGTCATAAATGTCACCTCCGGACCTTGGGTTTTGATGTACGTGAGGCCGTAACTGGTGAGAACCTGTGAAGGTAGACGTCCCACTTGGTGTGCAATGAAAGCGAGTACAAAACAGAATTAGCTTCCCAAGTGTTGCTCACCCGCTCTAGGCAGTACTCGCAAATCATTAGGTGAAAGCCTTGGCTCTCTGATACGAGAAGCCATGGACAAGAATATGAGGTTCCAGTATCAAGGAGAGATAGACAGGTGTATGAATTAGACTCGATGTATTTGTATTGCGCCTCATTTAAAATGTACACTAGGTCAGAATACTGCGCATAAGATATTTTTGTTCAAACAGTAAGACCGTTTAGCCTCCGGTGAGCAAGGGCATGCTATTGAATAGTATATAGAACAATTAATTAATCTGAGACATGCCATGTGCATCGCACAAGCTCGCTCAAATTCCAACATATTTAAGCATTAGAAATCATATCAATCTATTTTCTGATATTTTGACCATCACATTTGTGATACAGCTGTATCAATCTTGCAAAAATTCCTTTGTCTATCTCTCTGTCTTGTAGTCACCTCTACATATCCCCTCGACTGAAATTCTGCATATGCTTTTTGAATTCCTAACAATAGAGACTTGTGTCGGAATGGACAGCCACCCCCCACAACAACAGGCCACACACAGGCAACTGATGTGGTACCCTTATAGTTCTCATCATCTCTTACGAGGTCCTCACCTGTAGGGTATTCTTTCTATTTTTTAGGTTAGTATACATAAAATCTCAGCCAGTATTACTCCCTCCCTCATCTGTTGACGAGACCTGCGACGATTGATAGCAAAACTCTATTAAGTTCTTATACAATGTGAGGTAATCTGATAGATATAACTTTACGGCACCTCACCTCGCTGCTCGCCTACACATACACTCGTATGTACCCGTTCAGATATTTATATTTTATTTATATTGTGTTTATTTCATATTCTGCTTTCTTGTTTCATTGTCTGATACACGATCACGTGTGTATGACGATAAGTATACTGACACCGTCTCTGTGTACCGCAGGGAGCCAAACACAGCACTTTCTTCCCAACCCCTTCGTTTATCTCTATTCATTTGGGTTTCCCCAAGCTTGATCTCTAATGTTCAACAATTATGGATCCGCAGGCGTCGCAAGCTCATCATTAACCAATAATCCATTCATCGACCATACAGCATCAGCTGCGCAACGATTTCCTGATATCTCACAATCTCCTCATGTTGTGGTCCCTAATCAATCAACGGGCTGGGGAAATGGTAACGGCCAGCAGTTTCCACAGCAGCCGTCGCAGTTTCAGAATCAGATGCACCTGCTCCAACAGCCACTCCCTTTGCAGCCAAACATGACGAACGCTACTGGGATGTCTATGATTCAACAGCCCCAGCCGACTGGATTCCAGATGCAGGGTTCTTTTGGGCAGGGTGCACCCATTGGGACCAGTTATAGCTATCTCACTGGGACAAGACAACCATCGATCCAGCAGCAACAGCTACAGACGTCGTACCATCCTGTCCAGCACCAATTACAGAATCCAGGCTACATCTCTCAGTTGGATCCCTATGCAGGGATCCAAAAGGGTTGGGGCGAGACGACAACGACAACGACAGCATTCACAACGAATTTTCCATCCACAACACCGTCTAGTGGCACCCAATACTTTTCATCTTCTAATGTTAATACGCCTGTGCCTACTCAATCGACGTCGCTTTCTGCGGCTGGGAATCAACATCCGAGAGATTACATCAGTACACACAAAACGTTGATCGAGTCCTGGGACAAGTTGACATGGAATACGTTTTTGGATTTGTTTGAGAGATTGAAGAATACTTGGGAGGCGAGGAAGAGGGAGTTAGAGATCAGGATGGGTGTGTTGAATACGCAAGTGTCGACGTTACAGATGCAAACGGAAGCTGCGGGGTCACTCGGGTATGCGGGGTATTTGCAAGTGCAGCAATACCAGCAGGAGGCTTCGAGAATTCAACAGGTGAGTACCAGCGTTGAGGGGCTTCCCTAAACGATATTGCGGAGCGTAATTCAGATTGCTGATTCCCAAAATTTGTTCTTGATTAGCTTCTCGAAATGGCATCGTCAAACTTTGGTGCGTGGACTCTGCTCTGGTCTTCGAAGATTATCGATTGATGGGTACTGTACCTTAGATTCGGTGGCTGCTTCAACATTCCAGATGCGGGAAGTTTTTCAACATTATAGGCAGTCAGGGGATTGGGCGAGTAAGAGGCGAGTCCGGGAAGCAACGAACGCGGCGTTGCAGAGTCTTCCGGATTGGCCCCAGCCGCTTGCTTGAGTGCTTGTTGGTTTTTTTTGTTGTTGCTATAATCTGTTATGGTCTCTTTCTCTTTTGGGTTGTATAAGTGCTGCAAATGTGATTCTCGATACAACAGCTCATCTGCCTGTGCCGAGGACATGTACGGCTGGCGGTTGGTTGATCTTTTATACCAGCGACGCTGTGAATGTTAAAGAAAAGGAAGAAAGAGAGAGAGAGAGAGGCGTGATCCGCTAAATACTTGACGTACCCATACAATAGGCGTTCCGTAAAGTCTGCGTATCGCTGACTAAATTGATGGCTCCCTCTTGTACAAAGCTAATGAACAAAAAATGCTATGCTGTACATGAGGGAAAGAAAAATGGCCTAGAACGCCATCACATCTCTTCAAATATCTGCAAATTTGTCCGTAGCCTTGAAGCACCGACGTCAGCCATATTTTGTGAAGATTTAAAAAGATATTTGGGTAATGCTTACTTCAACAAGAAGCTTTGTGGTGCCTGGCTCTCTCGAGGAGTGGCCGGCATCAGGAACGATGTGAAATGTAGCTTCAGGGAAAGCCTGGTTTATTTGTCGAAAAAATTATTGCGTACAATGCAAGTTTTTTTTTCCCCATTACGTACCTTCTTCAGAGCATACGCAGTCGTAGCCTTGAAAACCAATCAGTGCTTTTCTTTTTTTGAAAAAATGTGGAAAGATGATGATGATGGGAAAAAAGGAGTGCAATCTCACAGGACAAACCACATCGTACCGGCCCTGGACGATACAAGTCGGGATATGGCGACTAGATACGCAAATGAGCGCTTAGAAATTATTTCACGACGCACTGATGCTTACATTTTGTCGATTGATTGACTCTCTAGCAGTTGACCATCACGCATGAATCCCTAGACGAGTTCAGTCCTCGGGTCAGTACAATAATAGTAGCGCAGTATATTGGAAAAAAAGCAAGCCTCGAACCTCATTGATGAAGAAATGGTTTTCAATACGGGAAAAGGCGCTTATAGACATGGTATATAAGTATTCATCAAGGACGAGGAGGAGTCCTACTCACAGAGCAAATTTATCTTCTTCAGCATGAGCAATGTGTTTCGGATCAACATACAACCTAGATGTCGACATCCTGGGATTGAGGAAAAAAAACATTGTCACTTGCAAAAAACAAACAGACAGGAATTCAAATGCTCACTCCCACTTGGCCCATGCTCTGGCTGCCTTTAAACGGACGGTTTCCTCCGGTGAGTGGAGGAGCTTCTGGTAAGCTTTTATCAAGTCGCCACGATCATTCTCAGGGATGGGTGCAAGGTACTCTTCCCTAATTTCAGAAACCAATAGCTGAATCATCCTGATTTGAACATTTGTTGGGAACTCACCATGCTTCAGGGAAGAGGTGGGAGGCACCATCTTGGTAAAAGAATCGAAGTTCACTTGGGTGGAGAATCGGAATCAGGCTTCGGAGAGACTTGAGATAGAGAAAAGCATGCCTCTTTCGTAAAGTAAAGATTCCACTGATAGATACTGGCAGTCAGGAATCACAAAGTGAGTCAGAGAAAGCGTCAGCAGACCGAAGCGTGAGTGATTTGACTCTATTGGGGTGTGTCTATGGGAAAAAATTGTCTTGAGTGACGATTATCAGAAATCAAAGGTGGAGTCGAGTTACTTGAGCATATGCCAGGGAAAGTGTCGAGCCCTTGAGATGAGCAGATTATTTACCACCAAGTTTTTTTCCTCCTGAGAATCAAAAATCGTACCCAAGATCCACCAAAGACGTGCCATTTCTCGATTCCAAGTTTTTCCCTTAATTTTTCCATGTCCCTCACAAGATCCCATGTCGTGTTTTCATCCAAGCATGCGCTCCTGGATTGGCTTTCAGTTCAGACGAACATTGAAGTAAATAAACCCCTCGAACGTACGGTGTCGACTTTCCTGCGCCTCGCTGATCGAATAAGACGATCTGAGTCGATGCATTGAGCCTTATTTCGTGATTTCAAGAATATGCAAATAGCTAAGACCTTGTACTTTTGTGGGTTGAAGAAAGTGCGATCGGCAATATCAACACCTCCTCCCGGTCCACCTGTCTTACAAAGTCAAAGCAGGTACAGACTACATGTCATCGATGCACAAACCATGAACGAAAACGACTGGAGATCCAGAGATGTCAGCCCGAACGCATGCTGCGTGTACTTGGGAGCAACGAACCAGGATTTCCGTCCTTGTTACCCGAGATTTCGTAACTTTGAATGAAAAAAGAATCACATCGTCGAGTCTCCCTTCCAAAGAAAAATAAAAAGATTCGATTGCCTACTAGAGAGTGTGAACGCTGGAAACTTTCAAAGTCCCAGTCTCGAAGGGTTCAATCGGAGGGTATGACATATTGGTTTGTGTTGTGATGTAAGACAAAGCAGATGAACGCCGAGATAAGATGAAGGACCTATTGAATGGGAATCCTGTACAGATCCGGCAAATGGAAGATCGAAGCATCAAATCACATATGTTTTTGGAGTAGCAGATTCTTGATTAGTTGAAACTGGCGCTCACAGATTAAAAGTCATCAAGTTTGCAGGTGAGTACACAGCTCAGTCAGAAATACTGTTGAGGGAAAAAAAGATCATATCCAATGCAAATGAACACATCCACGTTCTAGTCTGAACGGGAAATATTGTCTTGAAAGTGTGGAAATATTGAGAATTTCTGTGCTTATTTCTGTGCTTCTAGCTAAAACTTTAGTCATAATTTTATCCTTTTTTAAATTCTACAAAACTTATTGACAAATCAAGAAAAATAATATAGCTAAGTCTCCGGTTTAGATTCTACAAAGTTAAGAATCAGAAAAGAATGTACTTGAGTGGCAGGAAGTGAGCAGTGCAATACAACACAACAGGCCCAAAGAAAGGAGAAGGAAGCGAGCAGAGTGAACTGACTGACACAGTAGTATATTGAACAAGTTCTATAATTAGTAGAAGATTGAAAGCCCTGCCAAAACCTTTGTTCGGGAGGCCGAATTTTCGTACTTAGACTAGTCATTCACAGAACTTAACCGGATCGGTCAACTCGGATATGTTGTTCAAAGCCAGTCTCTTGGCCGTCGTCCTCTCCATACTCACATATGCAGCCTCCATAAAGTCGCGTCAAGCCTGTCCTGGTATAATGACTATCTTCGCTTGAGGCACAGGTGAACCTGCAACAATTGGTATATTCGTTGGCCCATACTTCGACGCCGCACTACAGCATGCGTTAAGTTCAAGATCATCGATTTTTATAGGTGTTGAATACTCTGCTTCCATCACTGGTTATCTGGAAGGAGGTGATCCTGCAGGTGCACGTATGATGGCCGCGGATGTGACTTCGGCCGCCAACTCATGCCCTGACACACAGATTCTGATGTCTGGATGCAGGTAAGGGTTTTTTGTTCCTTGCATGGTCAATGGAATAACATACATTAATATATAGTCAGGGGGCTCAAGCTGTACATCTCGCTGCAGAACAGATCTTCAAAATAGGGTCGCTGCTGTAGTTGTGTTTGGTGACCCAAAAAACGGTAGTGGCTCCCTGGTGTCTTGAACAACCGCTCAGTCACGTTCTACCACCCCTGGGACAACATTTTCTCGGGAGGCATTTTAATTCTCCCAACTCATCTTACCTATGACAAACAAGTAAGCCTCTGCCAAAGATATGTACCGTATAAGGACAGTGACTGACAGCTTTATCTAGGATGTAGACACTGCTGCTTTCGTAGTTTCCCACCTCTGAATAGGCTTCACCTAACCGATGAATGTTTTTGTTATAATTGTGGAGGATCTGACCACATGGCCAAAAATTGTTGGAATAAAAATCAAAAGAAAATACATACGAGAATATGTTTACCCGGACTTCTTCGAATTGAGATGCCATGGTTTTGCTTGAGGATACTTCAGTACAAGTACCGTCGGCCTGATCAGAAGGCCGATGGGGAGGGTATTGAATATCTCATAGGCAAGACAAACAAGACTGTAAGTGCAACCTTTGAAATAAAACTGAGACGTAAGAGCTCTCCAAGGAGGCCCATCAAATTGCCCTTGCATGAGTCATCGTCGGAACATACGCACAAGGTACCCAAGATGCTCTATTGAATGTCAAGTGAAGTAATACAAGGTGAGGTAGTAAAAGTCACACCGGCTCTCAGGACTGAGACTGATAGGTGTGATGCCACCAATGAGCATATATTTTCGACGTCGCAGAGGACCATACCACCACGATTATCTAGCGAGACTGGTCCTTGAGTTTCTCCGAGAAAGGAATTTGGCACTTTCTTCCAGCACATATCTGTGATTCAAAGGTGGTCATGAAAGACGACAGATTCACGGTAAGAGCGGAGGTGGATATGGGCCCCTTAGCTTGCTTCTGGGGATCATGCGAGGCTGGGAAGGGAAGTTCATAGATCTCAAAGGGAATGAATGTTTGATGGGATACACTGAAAGTTATCCAACAGAAGTGCAATGTAATGGAAGGGCAAATCAATCAGCCATAAATGCCCAGCCCCCCAGGACTTTTGAAACCAAGGATGGATGCAGGACACTTTCATCACAGATAGAGGTGATGAACCTGTCAAGACTCTAAGTCTCAGCCTGAAGCGTACAGAACTGAGGTGTAAGAAAGGCCCGCGCCGGCAGACATCTTATACTACTTACTTACTAATCAATCAATTGTGTCAGAGAAAAGAGACGGAAAGAAAAGGTCGTCAGACAACATATTCAACAAACACACTGAAAGCTCAAAGAATGCAACCATCAATGTGATGTGTCCCTGAATCACAACAATAGACAAACGAATGGGTCCACAGAAGGGGAGCACTTTGCTTACTGCCTCTGAGACACAACAGGATGAAAGAATTACAGTTCAGATGTAAAAACCATTCGGAGGTTGAAAACCATGCCAAGGGCGTGGTGGAAGCCTCGTCACTATAAAGACACGTAAAACCAAATGTAAAATGTCACAGTAGCAAGCCCTGACTAACCCGGCTCATCTCACCCCAACGTCTTGAACCATAGATGAGCACTCTGAATACCACAAGAGTCTACCAGCCACTACCTCCGCCCGACCACCTCCACAAGCTAAGCTAGCCGAACCAGAAAGGAACAAGTATGACACTGTTTTCAAACACTTTACTGCGCCGGACTACAAGCTACCTGGTTTCGAGGCCCACGACTCTGGGGTCGCCGATGGAAATGAGACGATGAAAGATAAGGAAAATCGCATCGAAGGCGAGAGGAGGAAGTGGACGTCAGATTTAATCGAGGAAGAAAAATTCTGGCTTTCGTATGAGTGTATCCTTCGGTAAGGCGTATCATTTCCCAACTCAAACCGTCAGCAACAACAACTCTCGACTCATTGCGCAGGTACCTCCGGGCCTCTAAGTGGAAAACCCAAGCTGCCATTCAGAGACTCGAGAGTACACTCAAATGGAGGAGAGACTACGGTCTTTATGATACCTTGACAAGTAACCTCATCTCCATCGAGGTATGTCAAATTTCTTTTTTTGGCTTGGATTCATATGATACGATTCGGTCTAACTATTCTGAAGGGCGAAACAGGAAAACTCGTTGTGTTCGGATTCGATATCAAAGGCCGTCCTATATTCTACATGATTCCCAGTCGCCAAAACACCGAAGAGAGCCCTCGACAAATGCAGTACACCGTCTGGTTCCTTGAA
>Ga0154002_1000304_pt1 | contig 13942 bp, 15 predicted proteins | sample TSNY086MetaG_FD_102276 | JGI IMG/M metagenome (GOLD analysis project Ga0154002, IMG submission 102276) | Attine ant fungus gardens microbial communities from New York, USA - TSNY086 MetaG | ecosystem: Host-associated > Fungi > Mycelium > Unclassified | place: USA: New York, Robert Cushman Murphy... | reverse complement strand
CAGAATGTAGTTAATCCCTATCTCTAATAGATCCTGGAATAATTCCTGCTTATTGTTGAAGTAATAGAAGAGCATGCCTTTGCTGATCCCTGCTTCTTTGACGATGCGATTCGTGGATGCCTTATCGTATCCATGCTCTCCGAACTCCTGGAAAGCCGCTCTCAAGATACGGTTCTGGCGCTCCTGGTCTAATCCTTTAAATTTATCCGTAATTCGAACCACCTCCTTTTTGTTTGACCAGTATGGTCAATTTCAATATAGCACTTTTGACCATGCTGGTCAATAGATTTTTAAAAAATTTTCTAGTTGTGTTTTTGGGGAGAATATGATAAAATATAGCGGTTGATGTATTGCATGGAAGCGTATCGAAGTGGTCATAACGAGCCGCACTCGAAATCGTGTCGGTTATTGAGAAGGGCGGTGTCCGGAAACCCCTGAATTTACTAGGTTTTTTGAGACTATAGGGAGACTGTTTTTGACTGCATCTCCCCAAACATCTCCCCAAATCTGAGTTTTGGTTTTTAACCTCAAGGGGGAAGGCAAAGAAGTTTATCTGGGTTCAATGGTTTATATTCTTAATATTTATTCGGGGAGAGTTGTCCGAGAGGATTAAGGAGCTGGTCTCGAAAACCAGTGCACCGCAAGGTGTCCAGGGTTCGAATCCCTGACTCTCCGCCATCAAAGATTGTGGGCTTGTTTGTTGCCTCACATCTTTACCGTCCGCATAACAGTTACCCCTGCTATGCGGACATTTTATTTGCCTAAGCATGTACTTCACCTCCTGTCCTAATTTGAGTCGTGCTCATTGGCATAATCTCCTGAATTCCAAAACCTGCCGCCATTACAATCGCTGATTCGTTTTTAGAGCTGGGATCTAAATGGGCATAGATATTTGCTGTGGTATTGTAGTCTGAATGCCCTAGCCACTCCTGTATCTGCTTCATAGACAACCCCATTGATATCAGAATGCTCGCACAGGTATGACGAAGATCATGGAAACGAATTTCCCTCATGCCATTCGCTTTCAAGAGCTTTGAAAATCTTTCCGATATGTAATTGCCACGGAGAAGGTTCCCCAGCTCATCTACACATAAATAATCAACAAAATTTGGATTGTATCCATCTCCACATATCCTGCGGTTTTCATCATGAGCCGCCTTAATTTCGAGCAGCCATTCTTTAATCTCAGGAATCAGTGGAAGTGTCCGGCAGCTGGATTTCGTCTTTGTATTGTCTTCAAAGAATCTAACATATTTTCCTCCTGATCTTCCCTCGGTTACGGTGTGATTGATGATGAAACAATTGCTTTCAAAATCAATTGCTCCCCAGCGCAAACCGAGCACTTCGGAACGGCGCAAACCGTAAAAACAACCAAAGGCAACGGGAATCTCCAGCTTTGTTCCTTTTACAAGCGCAAAGAGTTTCTGACTCTCCTCCCGTGAATAGAACTTCCCAACAAAAGCTTCTTTACGAGGCCTTTGAACCTTGTCAGCCGGATTAAACAATATCATATCCATCTGGAATGCGTGTTTCAGCGCCTTGTGAAGAAAAGCGTGATAGTGGATGACAGTAGATGCCTTTACCCGTTTTAATTGCTTGCTGTAAAATTCTTGAAGATGTCTCTGGTTAATCTCCGTAAGTTTCAATTTCAGCGGTTTGAAGTATGGGATAATCGTATTTTTCATGCAATTTCGATATCCCTGAAAAGTAATGCGTCTAACGGTCGGCTCATAAACGTCCAGGTATTGTAGAAGATAGTCTGTAAAGAACAGGTTGTCTTCATCGATTTTGCCTGGCGGTGTAAAACTCATCCGCGCTTCTAACAGCATTTCCTCAGCACGCTTTTTGTTTCCTTTTGCCGGCAAGCCTGTTGACTGCCATTTCGTTTTGCGTTTGCCGTTTACATCTTGGTAGTTTAACACTATTTGGTATTTATCATTTTTTATTCGCAGGTGACCCGCAACCATAAATAATTCCTCCTTCTTGCGGCTATATCTCACCCACCTTGGACAAAGACTATTATATCACACTTTATAAAATGTGACCGCAATATCTATAATTGATAATCAGATTGATTGCTATCTGCCCATCTTCAGGTAGGATATGATATGAACTTTAGGTATTCGATAAGATCTACCGACTTTAATACTCTGAATTTTTTCTTCACGTAGTAACTTGTAGCCGGTTTTTTTGCTGATGTCTAAGAAATTGCACAATTGGATGATATCCAAGACATCTGGCAGATCTCGCAATCTTTTAGTATTATTCATGGAAATCCTCCTCTTTTGAAAGTTATTTATTTTCCTCCTCAACGCCTGTGGCGAACAGGTCCATAGAAATTTCGTCTCCCCGCGTGCCAGCCGGGCTGCGCCTCTCTGTGAAGATAGCCGCGCAGAAGTACCATTATTGTCCCTACAGGGTCGTTGCGTTGCATGGGGGCCACCCACGCATATGTTGCTCTTGGTTCCCGGCGCCACCCAGGACGGATAGCCGCTCGCCTGCAGGGGAAGTATTAAGGATGGAATATTCAGTTTTCAAGGTACAAGCATAGAAGTTGTCAGCTCTATATTCTTAAAAGCGCACCTTGAAACTTGAATCTTCCACCCAGAACCGAAAAAAATAAAAAAAGGGCCGAAGCCCTTTTTAATTCTCTGGTTTGATATGCTGTTATGCAGGCTTTATAGAGAACTGATTTCCTCTCAAAAAAGCACTCCCTGCGCGGATAACCGTTTTACTTCCCGTTCTTCTCATCATATTGGTCTATATATTTTTTGAAACGCCCGATTTGCGGCAATGCACGCATAATGATATACTGCTGGCAGTCTTCATCAAACCGCCCGTCAATGACGCTGTATTTCCGCCATAAGGGCATATATGACTCAATAATATATGCGATGGCATCCGGATCCTCGTCTACGGCCCGGCGGAGCATATTTTCAAATTCCTCTTCCTGGTTCATCCGGACCGCCTCCTTTATCAAGAAGTTTTCGTAATTGCTGCAGGGCAAGGTGTTTCTGTTTATAAACATACTCCACCTGACAGTTTAGTATGGCCGAAATCTCCTGCGGCGTCAGGTTTTGCACAAATGTATAAGACAAAATACTTTGCCTTGTTTCGGATAGTGCCAGAAACGCATCCTGAAGAGCCGGATCTTCAATCAACAGCTTGTCCGAGGATAAAATACGCTGGCGTATTTGTTCATCTAATGAAACCGGTGCTTCCGGCATATTGTCGGTGCTGATTTCATAATCCTTGTGCCTTTGCCTTCGAATGAAGTCAATTTTGGCGTGCCGTGCTATATCGTCCAGATAAGCCGTGAACAGCCAGCGAATATCGTTTTTATTTGCCATGCTTAGCCCTCCCTGCGATGCCATCCAGACAGATGACATGCCGAGATGGCATGCGTCCAAAATTTAATGTAGTAAGAAAAATGAACCGCATTTACATGGCGCTCACCTCCTTCCATACATAAGGGGACAGGGCCATGCCCGTTCAGATAAAAACATGGCCGGTCAAGCGAAGAATAATAAAAACAGATATTCGGGGCCTCGAAAATCTCGCCCCGTCTACAAGCTCCTTCCTAAATTTGTGCCCGTTTTCAACATGATAATTATCTCCCTTCATAATCTGCGCTTAAAATAGTCCGATAATTATAAGGCGCAAAATGGAAGGGAGATTCCCGATAATTTAACAAAAAAATGATCAAACTTTCAAATTATCACAATTTAATAGAAACAAGAAAGCACGCTATATGAAGATCCAGCGTGCCTTTCATTGTATTATGTCGTTTCTTCAAAAATTGAGAGGTGTGCCAGGAATTCATCGGCGATTTCATCTGAAGCATCTGGTTCAGCAATTCCGGTTTCCGCAGTGACTGGCTTTTGAATGATCAAACCCTGCAGCTGTTCCTGGATCGCTTGCTTGACCATTGCCTGCACTTCGGATTTTGACATCAGCTCTTCAAACTTTACTTTCAGGGTGCCGGTATTCTTATCAAGGGCATCCGGGCAATTTTGTATGTAATAGGTAATGGCGGCAACGATCAATTTTCCTTTTTTGTTCCCGGCATTCTCAAGTAATTCGCCTGCCAGACTGGCCTGTTCAGAATCTCCATTGATCTGGATATTAAACCGATAGTTGTTATCATTGGTTTTCATAGGCCTGCCCTCCGGATCCGGCGGCCCTCCTCAACTGAGCTTCAGCCAGCTTTCTGAACCCCTTGGCGTTAGCATTCACATCTAAGACAAACTGCGGCTTGAGGACCTTGGGATTTTCCCGGATAAAGGGCTCAAGAAGAATCGCGCCGCCGCCGACAAAATACACAGGGTTGGCCCGCATATCAATCTGCAGTTCCCGAAGCTTATCCAGGATCAGCGAAGCATGCGCTTTTACTTCTGATTTGATGAGCGATACAATTTCATCACCTAGCCCTGTTTCCTGACCATTCAGAACAGCCATGATATGGTCTTCGTGAATCTGCATATCGTGTTTTGTATTGACCATAGCGGCGATATTATTGCACATGGTAATGATGCCCATTTCGAGAGAGCGCCACACTTTATCATTGGGCACTCCGTTGCGCAGCTCCAATACATCGACCGTATAACCGCCCAAATCGACGATATATACACGGGGATACTGCTTGACCTCTTTACCGTTTCCGATCACCGCGGCGTAAGCCTGGGGGTAGACAAATACATGGCTAATGCCGATAGACAAAGGATTGTTATTATAAACGCATTGCGTCATATCCGGTCTTTTGAAATATCGGGCAAAAACCTCTCTTTGAGCAGCCCAATGCTCAGGAGGAAGGCCTATGGCCAGATCCACCATATTCATGGGGAGCAGTTGGTTGGACTGTTTGAGCTCTTTAGCGATGGCGAAAAGTGTCAGGATAAAAAACTGCTCATCCGTTGTTTTGTTTCGGTTATACGGGATGCGGTCACCGGACAGCGACCAATAATGGCCGCCGTATTCCAGGAGCTCCTTTGCCATTGGCGGTGCTACGGTATGCTGTGACAGCGCGGATGGGAAGACAAAATTTTCTGTCTTAATAGCGGAATTTCCGTGATCGACTGCGATTATCATATTGAACCTCCTATATTTTCGTTTATCTAATTACACCGGCGAGAATGCGCATTTGCAACAGGAATACACATTTTCAGAAAAGAAAGAAGCGCCCAACGGCATGGGCGCCCCTCCAGGGTCTATTCAGTTTTTATATAATTGATAATATTAACGAGTTCAGCTCCTTTCGACAGGGCGTAATTTACGGTGGAATGCGTGCCTCCAGCACTTCTGGTCATGTAGCGGATAAGGGACTTGTGAACTATTACCCGCCAAAAGGCTCGTCGAAAATATCCTGCTGCAATCCCATTCTGGAATAGAGTTCATATAGATACTCAAAATCAACTAGATATTCCTCATCTAACCGGTTTCGAGCATCCCCGTATGTCCGGAAGCCCAGAATATACATCATGTTCCAGTACATATATCGGATATTGCACTTGGTTTCATCAAGCCTATCAAAAGTGTCTCTGAATTCACTGGGAAGTATTTCATTTATACAGGTCATCGTTTTCGCAAGCGAATCAGTGTACTGTACATACTCAACGGTTTCTTCCATTGCCGATATCTGGAGCAGTGTTTCTTCATCCGTTTCATCCAAATTATACTTTATCCCCAGTTTACAGTCGGCCATACCGCGTAAGAAGCAATACCAGGATGAGAATTTGGTCAACGCATCACAACTACTGCAGTATAATCTGAATAACTCTTTGAGAAAGCTCTGCTGCGACGTTGCTCCGTGTACTATTTTCATGTAGCTTTTATTTTGTTCGATAAGCTCATGATAGTCGGGCGGACCATATTGCTCCAGGTGCAGTATACATGTCTCGAAAAAATTATTGACGTTTGATTTGTCGAATACAATTTCCAATAAAAATGTTAAATCACTGCATCCGGCCTGCTCTGGTAAATTCGTATTTTTGATGTCTTCCATGATACTCTTCTCCTTAAATTTAATAACCAATGGCAAATATAACGCTATTAGTTATTATACTACTTTCTTGTGCTGTTGTAAATTGGAACACTTTCTTATTTTCCAAAGGGGTATAACACAAAAACAGCCCCTGTAACTTTCGTTTACAGAGACTATCTTCTTTTTTTTACCGTATATTATTCATTCTTTTTTCTATTTAATTTATCAAAACCGTCCAGCAAGGTCCCCAAAACATCCTGTGAAATCCTATACTGATCCGATGGCAGCTGTTTCATACGATGCTCCGTCTCCCTGATGCCGTAGTCACGGTCAGCGGGAAGGACATCTTTAAGAACTTCCGGCGACGATACGTCTAATAGTACCAGAATCGTCAGAAATGTAATAAGACCCGGTACCTTAATACCGCGCTCGACTTGTCCATAGAAACTATAACTCACATCAAGAGTGTCTGCCATTTCTTGTTGAGAAATGCCCTTTTTCTTTCGAATGTCTCTGATTCTCGGCCCGATTATTTTCATAACCTCAGCATCAAAAATCTTTGCGGCATCCATATTCAAATCATGTAAACCCACATCGTCCTCCAATTTTATCAAGTAATAACCAGTCACATTCAAACTGGATTAGTAACTAATAGCGTTTTTGCACCTCGTTTTTAGTATAAATGAAATAAAAAAATGCACAATTAACAAATAGAATTATTGACACTATTGGTTACAATAATGCGGAATTTATTTTTGCATGAAAAAGGTGGCGCCGGCAAAGGCCAGCACCACCTAATTTTAACATGCTTTAGATCGGATACTCTTGATGTAATCCCAGACGTAATCATCCAAACCATTATGTAATGGATCCCATACATAGGTTCCATACCGGAAACCCTCTTCATACAAAAGCTGCCGGAGCTTTATAAAGGCCTCTTGTACATTGGGATTGCACAACATATCCATGTCGAAGGCTGTCATGATTTTTTTGATTCCCAATTCTTTGAGTTCTCTGAGGAATATTCTCAGTTCTTCCAGCGCGTTTACACCGGGTACCGCCACCACTGTCTGTCCGGTTAAATGGTGGACAATGTTTGCTTTCATATATCCCTCAATAAGGATGATCTCCTCTCGCGGCAGACCGGCAATATGCGTCCAGTTATGCGCCCCACAGCCATTATTCCGATCCCTGGATGACATCCATCGAAACTTTCCATAGGTATCATCATCCAGCCGGATGTGCAGTCCCTGAATTCTGTTTTGCAGGTCAAGGGCAGGTACCAGGATTCCCCGTTTTATAGGCAACAGCGTCCAGATCCCTTTTTCTTTATAAAAACCGGGAACGCCTGCCAACTGGAAACCGTCTTTAATTAGCTGCCTTGCGCAATCATCGAAACCGATAACCGGTGTTGACCGGTATAGATTCCTGATGATCGCTTCATCCGATAAACCGCGGGAGCGTAGGCTTTCCTTGTGGTCCTTGGCCAGTGATAGTTTTTCAAATAGGGCTCGATAGGTCGCATCCCTCACCTCTATATTAGCCAACGGTATTTCTACACTCACCGGCATACTCTGTTGCTTCGGTTTTGGCCGGCTGGGTCGATCCTGGATATCCATGCCTAACTCTTCCGACAGCGCCCTAAACGCATCGCCGCGGGCAACGGAGGAGTTATAGTAGCAATATAAATCCAAAACACCGCCGGCAAAATCACACTTAGGGCACCGGTAGGTGTTTTTCAACAGGTTGATGTTGAGATGCTTCTTTTTGCCTGTGCCGTCACAATATGGACAGGAAATATTGTAGGAACTCCTGCCGTTTGGAGCGCTGGGCCATCTCAGCATTGACACTACTTCACTGATCGAGATACTGAATGGGTCATGACTACGGCTCATAGGCACTCCTTTCCAGGGACGGGCAAAGCCCGTCCCTTCTCTTTGTGATCGTCAAGCATTTGCTTGTGACAAGACGCTTTCACACAACAACCTTGCCGCGTTTTGAATTTGTGGATCCTGAGAATATTTCTCGGAAATCCATTTCAACGCACCAGGGTCAACCGAAATCAAATCCCCCAGTGTTTTGCCTTTATATTTGGCGATGGGACATGCGACAGCCATGGCGGCCTGCAGGTCCAGCTCTTTTTGTTCGGCAGAATCCGGCGGCTGCATTTCAGGCTCTTGCGGTTTATCGTCAGGTGTTTTCTGCATGGACGCGGGCGGCGCCGGCAGCGGCGTTTTCGGTTTTGAAGATTGTGAAACCGGGGCCGGCAGTGGCAGGTCCGTATTCTCTATTTGCGATGAGCTAAAATCTCCCGCAATATCAAACTGGAGTCCAAACCCGGCATTGCGGAGCGCTACACCCAGGGCGGCTGTTTGCGCCCATTCCCGAGCGGACATTTTCGGCCGATCCGGATCCGGGCGGCGTGATGCTGTTGCTTTCGCCAGGTAGTTTTCGTCCGTATCCTGATAATTCATATAGACACGGGCCTCCGCAATATACTCATCGCCGTCCTGACGGATAGCAACGGGCAGTTTCCCGTTCGGATATTCTAAACGGAACCAGGCAATCTGAGCGATCACGGGCAGGTAAGTAAATTTTTCGCCATTCTCATTTGTGGCTTCCTTTGCCAGAGCGTATGGATCAAATCCCTCCACACGATGTATGTTGTCGCTGATATATTGTAAAGCCTTTTTTCGGTTCTCTGAATGGTTATCCATTGTTATGCCTCCTTTGTTCGATCCAGTTTGAAGTAAGTATCCCGGTACTGCATCCAGGGCGGAATAATCACTTTTATCAAGGTTGTGATGTCTTGTCGGTATTGCTTTGGTGAGGCCGGCGCATAATTCCTGAATTTCCCCTTAGCGGATGCAATGATCTCCTGCAGGGTTTTCATGGCCGTTTCCTGCCGCTTCCTTTCATCGGGATCCTGGGAAGGCGCATAAAGGCGTTCACCAGCCATAAAGGTGATGAAGGCATCCACCCAGGTGAAATGTGCGAAAAGCTGATGGCTATCCATGCCTTCCGGCGCCGTCATGCTAAGTGCTCTCAGGCTCTCCAGCACATGGATTCTGTAGGATACCTCCTGGTAGACCCAGGCGTCCCGTGTATGATCCGTATTTGTATCTGTGAATTTTTGAAGCAAGGCTTGCTCCATCGCTTTATAATCATCTAAAGCTTTACCCATCGGTAGTTCTCCTTTCGTTTTTAACTGTTTGATGTCAGGCTGCCATACCTTCCAGCAGCCGTTCCTTGAGCATGGTCAGCCGATTGCTGCCCAGATTGTCGATAGCCTTATCCAGGGCGCTGCGGTCACCGGCAATGATGACCCGTTTTATGCCCCTGGTAATGGCGGTATACAACAATGAGCGTGTCAGCATGTTCTTATGCTCATCCTGCAGGAACAGGAGTACCGTGTGGTACTCAGAGCCCTGAGATTTATGGACGGTGGAGGCATATGCCAGATCCAAAGCATCCAGCTCGGACATCTCATAATCGGCCTGGCGGCCATCCCCGAAGTCCACATAGACGGTCGTTTGGCCGCCGCGCACCAGGATTTTCTTGATATATCCCAAATCGCCGTTGTTAAGCTCATCCGTGTTTTTGGTCTGCATGACCTTATCGCCGGTTCTGTAAATCCGGTCCCCCAGCGATATCTCAGGTTTGCAGTCAGCCGGAGGATTAAGCTCCTGCTGAAGCAAAGCGTTCAACGAATTGACCCCGGTAACCGTTTTTTTGCGCAGAGGACTGAGCATGATAACATGGTCAAGGCCCAGGCGCCGCACCTCCTGAATATATAGTTCTTTTTGTACCATGACGGAATGCTCCATGGAGTCGGTTTCAATGATCTGAAAATCCGTACCGGTTTTTAACTCATGGGAGCCTTCGCTGATTTGTTTGGCGTTATAAGGGATAGGGCTGTCGGAAGCCTGCCTGTAGATTTGGTCTAATATAACCGTTGGCACCAATTTACTGTCAATCAGATCACGCAGCACCGCACCGGGGCCCACAGAACGCAGCTGGTTGCTGTCGCCGACAAAAATCAGCCGGCAGCCGGGCGGCAGAGCTCTCAGCAGATGTCTGGCTACAAAGATATCCAGCATGGAAGCCTCATCGACCAGTACGAGATCAGCATCCAGTATTTCAATCTCTTTTGCGGATTCCTCCTCACCCGGTCTTAGCCCAAATGCCCTGTGAATCGTCGTGGCCGGATACCCGGTGGACTCCGCCATCTGCCTTGCAGCCTGTCCGGTGGGAGCGCAGCAAACGATTTTCCGGTCCGGGTACAATCGTTCAAATATCCTGAGAACCATCAGCTGTATCATGGTTTTCCCGGTTCCGGGACCACCGGTGATAATACTGAATATGTTGCTCAGTGCGGTAATCACAGCCTGACGCTGCTTATCAGCCAGCTGGATATTGGTCTGCAGCTGCATACGGTCGATCTCATCCTCCAGACGGGGAATACCAACAGATCCGTACTGCAGCAGATTCAAAACCGCAGAACCGACTTGACGCTCAGCGCATTCGGTTGCTTTTCGGTAATAATGCTCCCGGAATTTTACCAGCTCGCGCCTTGCCGTTAGGCTTTCAATCTGCGCATCCAATTCATTCTCGGTTATGGAAGGTGTCTTGAGAACCCTGCGGCACTCTGAAAATACATCCTCTTTGATCTGGCACAAATGCCCGTTGTTCTCGGCATTTTTCAGAGCCTGGATGATACCGGCGTCAATCCTTATTGGGGCTTTCCGGTCCACCGACATATCCATAGCGACTTTATCGGCCTTCTCGAAGGTGATGCCTTCCACATCGCAGAGTATATACGGGTTCTCCCGCACCAGCTCATCTGTATGCACCCCGAAACGGTTGAACGCTTTAACGGCCCTGGCAGGCGATATACCGTGAGGGGCCAGTAAAGCCACAACATGGCGGGCGCCGCGGTTGATCAGATAGGATACCTGGATCCGTTCCAGCTTCTTTTTACTGATCCCTGGTATCGCCAGCAGTTCTTCCATGTTTGTTTCCATCACCTCAAGGGTGTCCTCGCCAAACCGGTCATAAATACGCTCGGCCAGCTTAGGACCGATCCCTTTTATCAAGCCGGAGGACAAATAGGCAATGATACCGTCCCGTGAATTTTCGACGATCTCTTCATAGTCCTCCATTTGATATTCCAGACCATGCTTTCCGGTCTGCCAATGCCCGGTGATGTTGTATCGGACGGAACGCGCCGTTGGAAGCAAATGCCCGACCACCTTGATCCGTTTCAGGGTTTTGCCGTACTTATCCACCAGCTTTTCCTGGACCTTATAGGAAGCGACCATGTAGCCGTTGTAACCCGGCTGCGATTTACGCGGATATATCTGCATTTCAAAACTGCAAATCATATTGTCACAGTCCTTTCCGGCCGACTAACCGCACAATTTCATCCGGCGATAGCGCCAGGGGGCAGTATTCCGGGTACCCGTCGATTTTTACTGTACGGCCGCCTGACTGCGTAGCGATCTTGTGCACCTCCACCCGAATGTCTTCACTGAAGACAATAATAGGGATACGGAGCCTGGCGGCTTCTTTAATATCATTTCGCATATCGGTTGAGACGGTATCGCCGCAGACGTATAGCAGCTGGCTGTACTTGAGCAGTTCTAAACCTATCCGGAGAGTCATTTCCCGTTCATAGGGAATGACATCACTCAGCATAAAGGGCAGAACCGCATGCGGCGCCTGCGCCCGGATATGAAACATCTCCCGCGCCACCTTCATATACAGGACGGCGGCTTTAATGTTAATGGCCACATCCTGTTTGGTTCCACTGCAGGGCGAACAGATGTATGCCTGCTTGACGCCCGGATTGGGTTTCTCAAGGGCGATGGCGAGCATGTCGTCAAAATCATCCGGCATGGCGATGCCATCCTCCGGAGCATACCCGGTCTGTTTTGGTGTGTGTTTTCCTCTTGACATGTATAAAAACTCCTTTCAATATGCGAACAGAGAAGATTTACGCCCTCCCTGTTCTGATTATGGTGTTCCTATGTTTATTTTTGAAGCCACCTTGAGCTTGCGGCTTACGGTGACTTTCAAAACATTGGCATAAATCTGGGGATACTCAAACTTCAGGCGCGCAGAATCAGGCCTGCGGGTAATTCTGGGGACAAAGTCAACTAAGAACTGTTCACCGGACAGATTAAGTATCCCGTGTTCATGTTCCTTCATTGCCTCCATAATCTGCACAGATAGCGCTTCAGCCTCCTTTTCGTTTTTTTCAGCAAGCTCTTTCAGTTTGGCGTTCTCCTTCTGCAATGCCGCTATACGGCGCAGGGAACGCTCCTGGGCGGGTCCAAATTCAATGGTGGGCAAGTTCTTGTCGCTCTTCTGTAAAATCCGGGCACAAGCCTTTATAGCCAGTTCTGAGGGTATGCCGTTCATGGTCGGCTGCCTGTTTTCCCGGATGTTTTTGATGAACTTGGCGACCTCAGCAATAATCATTTCCTCCATTGCCAGATCCCGTTCCACCAATCGGATCGCCATATCGGACTCGGGGTTATTGCCCCAAAGACATACGATGTAGCAAAAATCCACATCCATTATTGCCATGTACCACCGGCATTGCAGTTCATAATGCAATGGGATTGAATCGTCATCCCATTCGTGGGCGTTGCGGTAGCTGGTGGTCTTGCATTCGAGCACACCGGTGCGGCCGTCCGGGATCTGCACCCGGTAATCCAGATTGGCCAGTGCGAACGGGTATTTGCTGTGCTGGTACAGGCCCGTATCCTCTATGACTGTAAAGCCTGTCTCATCGCCAAACATTTCCGCTACGACCGGCTCCATCAAATGTCCGAATTTCTTTTGACCTTTGTTTCCGGAATCAGACGGCACGGGTTTTCCGGCCTTTTCAAGCCAGAGCTCCAGAGGTGTTTTCCAGGGGTTCACGCCGAAAATGACTGAGATGTCACTGCCGCCGAATGCAATGGGTATGTTGCCGTTTGGACCGTGGGCCCGTACTTCCAGCCAGCGTTCACGGCTCATTCCCTTGGTATCGCAGAGTAATGTCGGAGCGGCCATCAGTATTTCACCCGCGTTCCATTATCGAAGGCTTTCCAGTTCATGCTCAGAGAACGGTAGATATTTTCTTCCATTTCCAGCAGTATGTTTTCCGGGCAGCCGTCTGCTTGACGCAGGAAAAGGATCTCCTGCAAAGCGAAATATACGTCATGTGCCGTAGCCTCAGCGGGGTTGACGATCATCTCGAACATTTCAATAGCGTCACGGCCGTACTGCACAGGCAGCTTCAGCTTCTCGCACACAGCCGCCATCACATTGACCGGATAATCGAGCCTGATACCCAGCAGTTTTTTGAGCTTTTCCACCGCATCGGTGAATTTGGCAAAAATCAGCTGCATGTTATCCCGGTATTCGGATATCTGTTTGTTATGGCGATGTGCGACGGCAAGCACTCTCCCAATATAAATGGGACGTGAACTGCCAAACAGCCGGGCGCTGACCTTTGCGGACGAAACACCCGTGTCGGATGTCCGGAACTGGATTCCCGGAATCAGGTTATGAATGCGCTTTTTTTGGGTTGCGTTCAGCATATCCTCATATTCCTGCAGCAGATCATCCCTTTGCTTTGGGAACCGCCAGCTTGCGAGAGTATTCAGGTGATCGGTATATCCTCCGTCAAATTCATGATCCGGGAACCGGTCCTCAATTCCCTTCGCTGTCGCCCGCAACAATTCATGAATAGGCAGCTGCGAAAAATCCTTGGGGTCTCCAGAATGGAAGGCGCAGATTTTTTCGTCCCGTACAAGAACCAGGGCTTTGTACTTAGGGTAGATGGATAAGCAGTGGTTCAGTACGGAAGCGAGCTTTTCACGGGGCAGGCGGTTAAGCGTTGTGCCCTGAATACTGGCACGCCCGGTCAGGCTTTTGTAAGCCGTGTTCCGCACGGGAAAATACTTACCT
>Ga0154002_1000303_pt1 | contig 13951 bp, 8 predicted proteins | sample TSNY086MetaG_FD_102276 | JGI IMG/M metagenome (GOLD analysis project Ga0154002, IMG submission 102276) | Attine ant fungus gardens microbial communities from New York, USA - TSNY086 MetaG | ecosystem: Host-associated > Fungi > Mycelium > Unclassified | place: USA: New York, Robert Cushman Murphy... | reverse complement strand
GATTCATTGCCCGGGTACATCTTCATTCCCACCGGTATCTGATGACGGTCTAATAGCAGGCCAACTCCCACGGTCGGCTCTTTTTTTCTGTGCTCATCCGTTCGGCCAATTTCAAAATAGGTTTTTGAAGTATCAATGCCGTAGATATTCCCGACCTGCGTTGTAAATATTTCTATAAATTTTTCGTAGTTGCTGCCAAGAAAAGCCAACCCGCCAAGAAGCTGATCATAGGAGTAACTATAAGAATGATAGAGATTAGGTATTACTTCATGAAAGGTTTTATTCTTGCTGCATGGATTGACACTTCTGGCATATACAAGCGATGAGATCAGCTCAAAAAGATCGTATTCAAAATCATGTGTGAACTTAAAAAAGTCAACGTATTTTTTGATATTCAGTTTATCCATGATATTCTTTAGAGGGAAATAGCCCAGATAGAGAATGGAAGACTTCTCTGATATTTTTCTGGTACCAGCTTCTTTTTTTTTCCTGTTTAGTTCATCAACTTCTTTTTGAAAATGTGAAATGGGATCTTTGATACCATGTTCCATAAGGGTCTCAACGGAACCTAAAGATTGAAAGCACTTATGGGCAGTCGCTTTTTTAGCATGATTGTAGAAGCTTTCATAGATAGCAAGATAAGTCCTGTTTTTTAGTTTTGTCTTTTTTAGAAAATAAGCCATAAAAGCCTCCTAAAGGACATAACACCATTAACACCTTTATTATAACACCAAAAATATACTTTTCAAGTGCTTTTAGTAATAAAAAAAGCTTTATTTCAGGCTTATATAGAGCTTTTGATTTTGATTGTGCTCCTAAAGATTTATGGTGCTAATCTCAAAAGACGTGTATGGAAAAGTTACATTAAAAATATTTATATCCAGTTATTGACACATTTGGTAACTTAATGGTATAATATAGATAACCTGAAACATGTAACTAATGATATGTAATTGTGACGTGATGTCAGGTTGGCGGGCTTTCCGTACCAGGCACACGGAAGTTCAACAAAAATACAATTTAGGAAAAAGGGGAAAAAGAAAGGAACTAATGGTATGATGAACAAAATTACAAAAAGATTATGGGAGAAGAAGAACTCCAAAAAAGGTTTTACGCTGGTTGAGTTGATTGTTGTATTGGTTATTTTGGCTATTTTGGCAGCAATTATGGTTCCGGCTTTGACAGGATGGATTGATAAGGCAAAAGAAAAAGAGGTTGCATTAGAAGCAAGAACTGTTTATCTTGCAGCACAGACTATTGCTTCTCAAGAGTATGCAAATAAATCGAGTGAACCACGTTTTGATAATACTAATAAAGCAACCGCTGATACAATAAAAGAAATTCTGATCTTAGCGGAGATGGATCCTGCTTCTACATCATTGACGAAAGTTATAGTGAACAACAAATATAAAGTAACTGATATAGAATATAAATCAAATGGTTATACAGCTACTTTATCTACTGTAGGTAGTGTGTCATCATGGTCATATACACAGTAAAATATTTATAGTTAAAGGTTACTGAACCCACGGCTATTAATGGAGAAAAAATTAAATGAGCCGTAAACCAATATCACCTTTTATAAAGGTACTAATTATACTTATTGTCTGCATAACACTATTTGTGCCTGTGGCCGGCGTGTGTCGCTTGCATTTGGAAGCCCGGTATGCGCTGGCCGAAACAAAAAATGCAGAATTTGCATTGCGATTGCTCGCAATAGAATATTATGGGAAGAATGACCGGATTCACGATGTGCTGCAGCCTGATGGCTTAGCTGCCGGAGTTGCCACACAGGTCCGAAACTTAAGCGGCATCGAAGGGCAGATGGTGCTTGGTTCTTGGGATGAAGTACGGAATGCCCCCAGGTATTTGATTTACACGAAAGATAAGTTTGTTGTAATCTATGAATATGAGGAACAAACAGGAGCGTACTGGAGACAGTATTATCAGTTTCAGGAATTGACAGCTTTGGAATAACAGACCAGAACCGGCGATGTGGGAGGGACTATCCTTTTACATTGCCGGAATTGGCGTAAAAGAAGATAAAACAAGAAAGATGCCGGAAGGCAGGTAGAACAGATATGATATGGATAGCAGAAGGGGTGTTGGCAGCCTTCTTATGGCTCTTTGGAGCCAGTATCTTTTCTTTTTTGAATGTAGTGATTTACCGGGTTCCCCGCCAGGAGTCATTTGTAAAAGGGAGCTCTTACTGTCCGGATTGCGAGCACCGGTTGTCGGGACCGGATCTGGTTCCGGTATTTAGTTGGTTGTTCCTGCGCGGCCGCTGCCGTTATTGCGGCGGGAAGATTCCGGCCCGGGATACCTGGGTGGAAGTTTTAGGGGGTTGCATAGCCCTGCTGTGTGGGTGTAAAATAGGATATAATCTGGCAGCCTTGACTGTTTTTGTATTTTTATGTATGCTGACAGTAGTTGCATTAGTTGATATAGATACAATGGAGATTCCCAATGGTTTTGTGTTGGTCATCCTGCTGATTGGGCTGGTGTCCATCCGGACCATGCCAGGGATTTCTCTGACGGAGCGGCTGGTGGGGATTGTTTCCGTCAGTGTGCCGTTGCTTCTGATTACCGTTGCGGTGCCGGGAGCATTCGGTGGTGGCGATATCAAATTGATGGGAGCCTGCGGTATATTGCTGGGATGGAAATTAAGTCTGATTTCCTTGTTTTTAGCAGTATTAACCGGAGGCTTATATGGCATTTATCTGTTGGCAGCCAGGAAGAAGGGGCGGAAAGAGCACTTTGCCTTCGGACCTTTTCTCTGTCTGGGGATGCTGACGGCACTGTTCTGGGGGCGGGAGCTATTAAGCTGGTATCTGGGACTTTGCGGATTATAAACTGGAGGAGGAGCAGTCCGTGCCAAAGTATAAGTATCAGGCGATCTCTGCGAACGGAAAGAATGTTCGGGGAGAGATGACGGCCAACGATGAAAATGATTTGTATGAGAAGTTAAAAACCGAAGGGAGCTACCTTACGTCAGCCAAAGAGCAGGTGGTCAAGCATCATATGCCGATTTTGAAGGTCAGGCAGGTATCGGATTTCTGCCGCGAGATTGGTACCCTTTTAAGTGCCGGAGTGCCATTGGTGCGGGCCTTGGGGATTATTGCTCAGGAAGAGGGCCTCAAGCCCAGGGAGCGGATGATTTACAGTGAAGTTTTGCGGATGATCCGACAGGGGACGGCATTTTCGGAAGCACTGGAGGAACAGGGGTCTTTTCCCACGATGATGGTACAGATGTTTCGTGCGGCGGAGGCGGCGGGTGATCTGGATCAGACAGCGCAGCGGATGGCAGTGCATTATGACAAGGAACACCGTCTGAATACCAAGATTAAAAGTTCGACCACCTATCCGAAGATTTTGTGTGTGCTGGTCGTTGCTGTTGTGGCTATTTTGATTGGTTATGTATTGCCGCAGTTTGAATCCTTGTTTTCGATGATGGAGGAACTGCCGCTGCCGACCAGAATTTTGTATGGGATTACCGGTTTTGTGAGTAAATACTGGACTGGTCTGATGATCGGCGGTATTGCGGCCATTTTGCTGATCCGGGCGATTTGCAGGATCCCGGTGATACATTTGCGGATCGATAAAATAAAGTTACATATACCGCTGATCGGGAAGCAGCTTAAGATTATCTATACCGCCCGGTTTGCCCGGTCGCTAAGTTCCCTGTATTCGGCGGGAATCCCGATCGTGACAGCAATCCAGATTGCCCGTAAGTCGATTGGCAATGACTGGATCAACAGGCAGTTTGATGAGGCCTCCGCAACCCTGCGAAGCGGCGGCAATTTAAGTGATGCAATCGACCCGATTGATGGATTTATCAAGCGGCTGGCATTTTCGATTAAAGTCGGGGAAGAGACCGGAAGTCTGGATACGATGCTGACTTCGGCGGCAGAAGCTCTGGAATATGAATCGGAGATGGCCCTGAATAGGATGGTATCTTATATGGAGCCGGCTCTGATCGTGGTGATGGCCTTGATTGTCGGGTTTATCATGATTGCGGTAATGATGCCGATCTATTCGTCATACAACGCCATTGGCGGAGCAGCTTACAATTAGGAGGACCGGAATTTATGAGTACAGTAATAGTTTTATCCAACCAGGATGTCCGGGCAATTGTTGGCAGGGTTCGGGGAAAAAAGATTGTGGTGGAACGGGCATATCATGCCCAGGCACCGGAAGGCTGCCTGATCAATGGACAGATCATTCATGAAGAAGAATTTATGAAGTTTGTCGGGGAGTTCGTTGCGGCCAATAAAATACCTAAAAAAGATGTTATCATTGTGCTGGGCAGTGAAAAAGAAGTGAGCCGGAATATTCGGCTGCCGAAGATGTCGGAGAAGAAGACCCTGGAATGTATCGCCCGGGAGTTTGCGTCTGTAGAACGGGCGAAAGATCCGGTCTATGGTTATACCGTATTATCAGGCCCGCAGGAAAAGAGCCGGGAGATGATTGCCAGTATGGCTGACCGGGATGCTTTAGAGTCCCATTTTGCCAGAGTAAAAGCGGCAAAAGCAAGGGTGACCTCGATCAGCATGGTACTGGAAGCCCAGATGGCCCTGTTTGGCCGTCTTTCGTATCTGAAAGAGGAGGCCTGTGTAGTGCAGGTGCTGGAGGGCATTCATGTGCTCAATATGTTGTTTGATGGCGGCCGCTATATACAGTTTACCAGAACCCGTGTGTTTGCCGATCGGGGTACGCCGGTGTTTGGTGTGGAGTGTGCCCGGGCAATCAGTAATATGCAGCAGTTTTTAAAAACCCAGCATGCTGAGGGCGAGGTTGCCAGGGTTTATCTATGTGGGGAATTTTCATGGGACGATTATGATGTCTGCCAGGAAAGTATGACGCAGATGAATGGCACTCTGGAAGTGCAGATGCTTACGGAGGATCCGCAAAGCGGGATTTCTTTTCCGGCAGAAGCAGAATTCAGTCAATATGTAACCGCAGTCGGCGCTTTGCTGGTCCCCAAAGGCCGGAGTAATCTGTTATACCAGTTCCGGCATAGTGCGGAGAGTGTGCAGAGGCAAAGAGAATTGATCCGCTGTCTGCTGCCGCCGGTGCTGACCTTTGCGGCCTGTGCAATCGTCAGCGCGGCTCTGGGGATGGTGTGGTTTGTCAGAGCAGATGAAGTTGCCGGGCAGTATGAATACATGAGCAATGCGTTGCTTACTCAGCAAGTTGCGGAATATGACCAGATCGAAACTAAGAATGAGGATTTAGACACGGCAATTCAATTTACCGGCGACAGCTGGAAGAATCTGACAAGCTATCCGGTCTTTTCCTCCGCCACCAGGCAATTGATCGAAGAATGTGCGAGCGAGTTGGGAACGGCAGCAATCGTTAGTTATGAAGCGAATTCAGGAAATGTGAAGCTGACGGTATCGTCATCGGAAGCAGAGTACCTTTACCAGATTGTCGGGCGGCTGGAAGAACACAGCGATGTGATTGCTGAGGTGTTCTATAGTGGGTTTAGCTATGATGAACGCGCCGGAATATGGAAAGCGGATGTGAATATCTGCCTGCGAGGGACAGAAAACCAGGAACAGGAGGCCGCCCAATGAGTATGAAAATGACAGCAAGAGATAAAAGGCTGCTTTCCTTTGTCAGTGTGGCCGGTATCTTTTTACTATTTGTTTTTCTGGTGCTGCTGCCCCTGCACAGAGCCAATCAGGAGATGAAGCAGCAGCTTGCGGAAAATGAAGCCAGTGTCTGGGAGCGCGAGTTAAAGATCTCCCAGTTACCGGCAATGCAAGCCGCTTATGAAGAGAAGCAGGCAGAACTTGCCGGAATTGTGGAGCCGTTATATCCGATGCTTCGAAGCCGGGATGTTGACCGGATTTTACAGCAGGAAGTAATGACAAACGGACTTGCGGTGACCAAACTGCAGATTACGATGCCGAAAGAACCGGCTGATGTGGTGGCCTACGGTCAGGATGCCAAAGAAAAAGGCGGCAATCCGGATAAATCGGAAGACGGTCTGTATCTGGCGAATGTGACTCTGGAAGTGAGCGGACAATTGAGCGATATCTACCGCTTGATCGACACCTTTGCAAACGATGTACCGGGAGTCAGGATAACTTCATTGCGCTGGAACGGTAATCGTAAATCAGGCAATACTGCCGATGGAGCAGCGGATCAAAATATACTGGAGCTGCAGCTTTGGGTGGCAATGAGTATACATAAGTAAGGAGACCATATGGATAACAGCAATGTTTACCGGAATGTCCGGTTGGGTGACGTTTTAAAGGAGTATGGATATATCACCGAGGAGCAATTGCAGCAGGCCCTGAACTACCAGAAGGACCACAAAGGTGTCCGGATCGGTATTGCGTTAATTGAGATGGGCTTTATCACCGAACCGCAGATGCTGAAAGCTTTGGCGGAACGTCTGCAGCTGGAGGTGGTGGATGTCTCTGAACTTCATGTTGAAATCGAAGCGGTGGGAAAAATACCGGTGGATATGGCCCAGCGTTATAAAATCATGGGTGTTGGCGTTGAAGACGATGTATTGACAGTCCTGACGAATGATCCGCTGAATTTTTACGGTATGGAAGATGTTCGTCAGGTTAGCGGCATGAACCTGGAAGTGCTTTTGTGTGAAAGCCAGGTGCTGGACAATGCCATCCGCTATTACTATGCCGAGGTCACGGCCCGCAAGGCGGTAAGCAAAGCGAATGAAAGCCGCAAAGAGGACCTGGAGCCGATTCAGGTGGAGGAGGGCGATGATGAAGTGCCGGTCATCAACCTGCTCAACAGTCTGATTCAGCGTGCCTTTCACAACAATGCCAGTGACGTTCACATCGAGCCGTTTGAAGACCGGACCGAGGTGCGGATGCGGATTGATGGAGTTATCATGGGGTTTGTTACCCTGCAGAAAAATCTGCACGCCTCCCTGATTGCCCGGATCAAAATTGTCGGTGATATGGATATCGCCGAACGGCGGATCCCACAGGACGGGCATTTCCGGATGAAGGTGGATGGGAAAATAATCAATATGCGTATTTCGCTGCTGCCAACGGTATTTGGTGAAAAAGCGGTGATCCGTCTTTTGAACAGCAACAGTCAGATTGATAATTCCCACACCTACGGCATGCGGCAGGTGGATTATGATAAGCTGTGCAAGATGCTGCGCTCGCCCAATGGCCTGATTTATTTGACCGGACCCACCGGTTCGGGCAAGACCACAACGCTGTATATGATTTTAAATGACCTGGCGAAACGAAACGTCAATATCTGCACCATCGAAGATCCGGTGGAGCGGAATCTGGCGAAGATCAATCAGAGCCAGGTAAACAATACCGCCGGGATGACCTTTGACGTGGGACTGCGGGCGATGCTGCGGCAGGATCCGGATATCATCATGGTCGGTGAGACCCGTGACAGCGAGACGGCCTCGACCTCGGTGCGGGCGGCGATTACCGGTCATCTGGTGTTAAGTACCTTACATACCAATGATGCGGTATCCGCCATTGTCCGTCTGGAGGATATGGGGGTGGAGCCGTATCTGGTGGGCAATTCCCTGGTGGGGGTAGTGGCGCAGCGTCTGATGCGGAAGCTGTGTCCCGAATGTGCCAGAGAAGTGGAAGTGGATGAGGAAACCAGACAGTATCTGCGCTGCGATGTGGCAAAGGTCAAGGTTCCGGGCCGCTGCCCCAGCTGTAACAACACCGGTTACCGGGGACGTATTGCCATTCATGAGGTATTTTATGTGGATAAGCAAATCCGGGAGATGATTGCCGGCGGCATTTCCCTGGATCAGATGAAAGGATATGCCATCAAAGAACAGGAGATGATGACTCTCCATGACAGCGGTGCCAAACTGGTGGCGGAGGGTGTGACTTCGCTGGAAGAGCTGTTTAAAGTGGCTTATTACGAATAGAAGGAGACAGGAATATGGCGGAAATATTACCAATTATTGAGATGGCCAGACAGATGAAATGCTCGGATATCCATGTATCCGTCGGACTGCCAATGATGTTTCGGATCGACGGAACATTAGTGGAAGCACCCATACAGTTATCGGCGGCAGAGGCGGAAAGCCTGATTTATTCCATGCTGACAGAGGAACAAAAGAAGAGTCTGGAGCAGGGCCGGGATCTGGACTTTGCGCTGGAAATGAGCCGCTTTGAACGTCAGCGTGTGAATGTGTTCCGCCAGCAGACTAAGCTGGCGGCAGCCATCCGTCTGCTCAATGACCATATTCCCGGGATTGAAGAATTGAATTTGCCGAAGATCATCCGGGAGCTGGCCTGTGAGCCGCGCGGATTGATTCTGGTGACCGGCCCGACCGGCAGCGGAAAGTCGACCACACTGGCATCGATGATTGATTTTATCAACACCAACCGGGCCGATCATATTATCACGATTGAAGACCCGATTGAGTATGTGTATGAAGGGAAGCGGTCCCTGATCCATCAGCGGGAAGTGGGCCGGGATGTGGAGTCCTTTGCCGCCGCCCTGCGTTCGGCGCTGCGGGAAGATCCGGATATCATCCTGGTCGGCGAAATGCGTGATTATGAGACGATAGCGGCTGCATTGACGGCGGCCGAGACCGGACATCTGGTCCTTGGTACCCTGCATACCACCGGTGCGGCACAGACGATCGACCGTATTATCGATGCCTGCCCGGCCGGCAGTCAGAACCAGATCCGGACCCAGTTGGCCGGAGTGCTAAAAGGGGTGATCACCCAGTGTCTGATTCCCAGGGTTAACGGCGGCCGGATCGCGGCCACCGAGATCCTGCTGGGAACGGATGCCGCGATGAATCTGGTGCGTGAAGGCAAATGTCATCAGATGGGCAGCATGATGCAGGCCGGCGGCGCGCTGGGTATGCATACCCTCAACAGCGATCTGGCCCGCCTGGTACAAAATGGTATCATTGAGAAAAAGATAGCATACCAGTATTCTAACAATCGGAAAGAACTGGATCAGTTTTTTATAAATTAGGGAGCAGTAAGGCTTGAGGGGTACTAATGAAAAAGATGCAAAAAGAAAGTCGTGCTAATGCCGACACAATCCATAATATTCCTGCGCGGCAGATAAAGGGATCGCGTGCCGGTTTTACGTTGACGGAGGTGATCGTGGTGATCATCATCATCGGTGTCCTTGTGGCGGCTGCCGTGCCGTCGATGATTGGCTTTATCGAACATGGCAAACAGGTCAACCGGATGAATATTGCAAGGACGTTATATCTTACGGCACAGAACCAGCTGACGAAAAGCAGCGTGGAGAAAAATTTAAAATCCACAATTGCGGGGTTATATTATCAAAAAGGCGAAAATGGCTATTACACGGATTCATTAGACGATGATAAAATAGACACACGCAATGTGGCACAATTACTCCAGTCAGATTTTCCGGGCGAGGAAGCAGACAATAAAAATTATGTGCATTACATAAGCAAACCCAGGGATTATGCGCCCCTTTCGGACGAAGAAATAGAGCTGATGACTGGTGCAGAGCAGGATGAAGCGAGGGAGTTAAAAAGCTTTTATAATTTGCTGGACGAAATTATTATCGACAAATCCATCCTGAACGATGCCATTTTAATCGAATATAACATTAAGACGGGAGTCGTTCTGTCCGTCTTTTACAGTGATGCCCTTGACAAGGAACAGACTCGCTTTGAATACCTTGGGGCAGACAATAATGCCAGAAACAACGTGACCGGCGGGCGGGGTGTGGATAACGGTTACAGGAAAGCCGCCGTGCGCCATCAGGGATATTACGGTGTAGAAGCCACCGGTGAAGTACTTCCGCCCAGCTTTAAGGATATCGTAAACATTTACGACGGTGTGTCTAAACCCCTTGCCACCGGTTCTGGTGAAGAGAAGGTCAATGTACTCTATGCCGAGTTTTTACTTGCAAAACAGGTTCGGGCCGATGGCACTGCCGAAGATACGATGCCTGCATACACGTTTGAAATCGTTAACGCCAAATCTTCTGCCGGTGTGATTTCAATCGCTGTTGAAAACCTTGGTGAACCTGGATTTCCGACGAGTTTTAACAGTAGTTTTAATCGTCGTGACGCAATCTACCGTGATATGATAACTCCGGTATCGATTGAACAATATGGAATTGATGTCAGCGCAAATTATCACAGATATATATGGGTCATTGACTATATTGAAGGCGACACGCTCAGTGGCCAGCCCCATAGTATAGGTGTAAAATACAAAGACAGCGAAGATAACTTAATGAAACCACAAAATGTCCGTGCGAAAGCGTCAAAAGGCAGCAGTGCGGGAGTCATATCACTTTCCCTGGCCAATACACACTTCCATGGCGAATTGAGCGACGGTACGCGTGAAATCAAATCGGCAAGACACCTGAACAATGTCCGTTATGCACCGGACGGCAGATACAGGCAAACAGCCGATATTGATATGCAGCTCAGCGATAACGCGATAACAAATTTTGCACCTGTCGATCATTTCAACGGCGAATATTATGCCATGAAGACGTCAAATACACAGTATAAGATCAGCAACCTGAAAATAAGTACCAACCAATCCAATGTCGGCTTATTTGCGGATATCAGCGGTGAAGGCAGCAGTATTCAGGGAATCTCGCTGTATAAAGCCGAAATTATTGCAGCAGACAGTGACAATATCGGCTCGATTGTTGGCGTGATGAACGGCGGCACCGTCAAGCAATGTAACAGTTATGCCAATATTACGGTAAACAGTAATGAAACTGCAAATGTCGGTGGCCTTGTGGGATGCATAACAAGTGGTACACTGGACCAATCTTTTAATGCGGGTTTTTATAATGCTCCGGATCAATCGGCCACATCGGACGGATTTGGTTCGGTTATTTCCAACGGTGGTAATATAGGCGGTCTTGTCGGCTTAAGCTACGGTATTATCCAAAACAGCTTTAACAATGCGCGGGTAAATGTAGATAATGTATCGGTTACAGAAGATGAAAAAAAGCTTTCCTGTGACCCTGTATTTACCTCCCTTTCCGCGAAGGCATCTGTCGGCGGCATTGCCGGATATAACAATGGCGGAACAATCAGGAACACCTATATTACCAACTATGTGTCGCGGCTGACCGACTTTGATTCAACTTATGGCAGCATCTCCGGTTTTGACAGCGGAAGCGGCGACTTGCAAAACAACTATTTCCTGGCAAATGGCTGTACCAGCATCACCGGCAGCAGTGAAGCCGTCTCTGCTGTCATCCTGCGCTCAAATGTGTGCGGAGCATGGTTTACCCCAGGCAGTGCTGCCGGGAATGATAATTTGTACAGGAATTATCCTTATCCGGTACTAAAGAATAATAATCCCTTTGATGTCCCGGATTATAACTGGGAGAAGTATACCTGCGGATGGGAGAAGATTGAGGAGGTTGAGGAGGTTGAAATCAGCGATACGGGGCTGCTTTATTATGAATTGTATGACGATGGCACGGTTGGATTCTCCGGCGACTATTTCGCCCCCCTGATCCCCTCCGGCAGCACGGCATTGGCCGTAAACGACGGCTACGTACTGAATATAGCTTTTACGCCATCGGCTATGACCGTTACGATTGGAACGGAAGAATACACGCTTACGGTTACAGACTCATCAACGCCAGACTATACCTGGAGCGGGAACGGCGCATCAGCTGACAGCATAGCTTCCATAGTTTCTGCTGCCATTGACATGGATGGCGTGGAACAAAAAAGATGTCTTTTGTTCTTTGACAACCGCTTTTTGGAAAGTCATGCAAACGGTAAAGCGTATATCAATTTTACAGTCAGGATTTTAACCGATACTGTAATCTCGACCAGATTCAATCCACTGTTTGCGGACACTGTCGGCAAAACAACCGATGATTTTTCGGTACGTTCACCGCGTCATTTTGACAATATTAATAAAGCGTTAAATGGAAAGTATAGTCAAGGCCTGAACCTTGATTTTGCGGGATACCGTAAGGCGGCTGCGTTTACCAATATCATGAGCGGAACCCTTACCGGTAATAGTCTCGATTATAGCAGCAAAGCGGTTGTGTCGGGCATTTTTGCGGGAGATTATAACGGTAATCGCTTTTATATGGAGAATGTTGCAGCGAAGTACGGCGTATTTGAGACGGTCGACTTAAAGGCAGAAGTACGGAATATGATCCTGCAAAACGCTCAACTCCAGGTATTTGATGAAAAAAATATCGGCATTGGTGGTATTGCCGCCGAAAACAACGGCACAATCAGCAACTGTCTGGTTACGGGCGGCACGTCCGTTTCCGGCGACTATCACAGTTTTACCGGCGGCATCGCGGGCAGAAATTTCAACGATGGCATAATCAGCGATTGTACAGTCGAAGGAACCGTCATTTCCGGCAAAAACTATATTGGCGGTATTGCGGGTGAAAATGCAGGAACGATCAGCAGCTGTACGGTGGTCGAAAATACAACCGTTACAGGATCGGGTGACGTCGGCGGCATCGCCGGCGAAAGTACCAGTTTGATAACCGGCTGCTCGGTTATTTCATCTGAAATTTCAGGTGGCAATAGTAGCAATGTCGGTGGCATGGTTGGAAACAATACCGGCTCCGTGCTTAAATCAGGTGCAATGTATTCGACTATTAGTTCAGATTATAACGATGTCGGCGGCATTGCCGGAAACAATGTCGGTACAATTACGGATGTGTTTTTCCTTTCAGCAAATGATGTAAATGATATTCCTGTATCTGCGCCAACAGGGGCTGCTTGCGGCGGCATTGTCGGCAATAACGACGGAGATGTTTCAAACGTATTCTATTTCGCGCCTGCGCCGAGCAAGAAAAACGGAAACGTAACCGAAATTTATCCCATTGTAGGAAAAGGGTCCCCGGCAATGGAACATAATTCACAGAAGACGTGTTTCTATTCGGCCGGCTACAGATACTCCTTAGATGCAGGAAGAAACTGGATATCTACGAACTACAACCGTGTGCACGACAATGCCAATGTGGTTTCCAATACAAGTGTTGTTCTTAGCGGCGGTGGTATGGGATTGGTCACAAAGTTCATTGATAAAGAATGGCTGGAATTTGCTTATGGTTTATCGTTAAAGGAATGGTACCAGCCGACAACCGGATATCCCTATCCGATGCCAGGAGGAATTGCGGCACCCGGTCATTGGCCCCAAACAGACAGCCCGACCAGACCGGAGCAGGAAGACAGAGCGAACAGCGATTGGGCGAATATGGAATCAACATCAGAACGTGGGCGGAATGTTACTTTTATAAACGGCGATTTCTCGGTTGGCAGTTTTGCTGCCGGTGATTGTGTTGAGATTTATGACAGTGCTGCTAATGGACGCCGTATTTATATTGATATGAGCAGAATTTCGGGGTGGTCGACGCGTCCGGTTGGTGCGGGAAATACCACCACACCGGCAAATAACTATTTGATTGAGTTGCAAGAACCGATTGGAACATCCGATATTAATAGAGAATACTATAATAATTACATGGCAAGCAATTATAACGGCAGTTATAATAAACCATTAAACATACTGACATCTCCATACCGGTATGCCGAGTTGAATGCCGAAGTACAGGGAACATTGTACCAGATCTGCACTACCACACCCGGAGCGGAGTTTTACTATTCGTTTCATCACGCTACCAGACATACAAACAGTGCAGTTTCGATTATAACCGACCAAATGAATTTTTACCTCACCGGGGTAGGTGACGACGATAATTTTGCCAATGATAGTGCGCTGACATTAATCCGCCCCTGCTGGTCACCCCGTCAAAGAATAGCTACGACCTATAATACGACTGCCAAAACAGATACAAATTGGGGAAAAACATCCCTTCGCTGGAACCCTGCGGTCAGAAACACAGTGAAGTATGGCACACTGGGCAGCGGCAGTACCAAAATCACCGCCGGAGACTTGAACTATTATGCTGATAAATTTTCCAACTGGCCGTCAGGCAGCACCCAGATTTATCTGTACGACGT
>Ga0154002_1000302_pt1 | contig 13952 bp, 12 predicted proteins | sample TSNY086MetaG_FD_102276 | JGI IMG/M metagenome (GOLD analysis project Ga0154002, IMG submission 102276) | Attine ant fungus gardens microbial communities from New York, USA - TSNY086 MetaG | ecosystem: Host-associated > Fungi > Mycelium > Unclassified | place: USA: New York, Robert Cushman Murphy... | reverse complement strand
ATGGTTTGTGGTATACTCTGCGTCTATTGACAAATCCCCATCCTTTGCCTCCACAGGTATGGACCCTGGAACTCCATGCTCACTGTCCTATTCCCCGATGATTAGGGATTCATCATCACACCCCAGCGCCGCATTCCTGAAGATAGCCAAAGTCATATCCCTGACTTCGTTATTGAGGTCGTTAAGCTGACCTCTCCGCCTCTTACCTTTCGAACAGTTCTGATTGTAAAGATTAAGAATAGTCAGCACTGGCCTGGCGGGATCATTTCACTGGACAACCAGATATCGAGGCAAGCCGATGCTGCCTTCGCTGGCACAGCTCATACCAAAGTTTACTGGATTGGGACTATTGTCGAAGAATAGTGCGTCAGTGTATCAATTTGGAGAAGGATATTTTTGATTACTTAATCAGTAAAATTTGTCTTGCGAAAATTTTATTGTTTCTTTGACCTCGCATCTGCCTACCACGCGTTACATATATTATTACATTTACGAAAGGTTATGGCCCCCGAACGCAACCCAGTTACCAGTGTCTGGTCTTTTCCAAAATTAACTGGACAAAACTATTTTACCTGGTCTGAGCAGATGAAGGCTGCTCTCCAGGCTTGCTATCTCTGGTAATACGTAACTGGAGATGAACCTAAACCTCCCAAACCACCTGCTTCTCCTCCTGTACCAACTACAAAGGCAACAGTGGCTTCTACTCTGTCTGAATCTCCTGCCCCCTTGAAGCCTTCTGCCACTGCAGAATTAGATGAAGATGGAGATGCATTTTTCTATTCCCCAAATTATATTTGTTGGGAAAAAGGTTGGGAGTGTTATTGTACCTGGGTGCAGAGCAATGGTGCCACTATGGGTTTGATCAAGGGTGCTATTGACCCTTTCCAGTGGGGACATGTGTCTAGAGCTGTCACTTTGAAGGACATGTGGGGTCAACTATACCAGTTGCATTTTGTCACTAGATGAGATGTCAATGTTCATTACTATATCCAAGAAATTTGGAACAAATGTTGGGATGAACATGTCCCAATAAGTGACTACATTGGAGCAATGATACTTCTCAGGCAATGTATTTTGGAGTGTAGTGTTCCATTCAATGATATCTACCTTGTTAATGCTATTTGTATCTCACTTCCATTCACTGTGGAGTGGAAGGAGGTCAAATGGTTATTATTTAGTCAAGGCTCAAAACTTACCTTGGACTTGGCAATCATGGAGTTGAATGCCACATATGATAGATTGATAAATGATAAGGACTTAGAGAAGTGAGATAAGAAGGTAATGACAGAGCAGTTGACACTGTGTGTAGTGACTTAGCCTGAGATGACTTAATCACACTCCAAGTCTGAGTTGACAAAAAGAACTCAATAGAGTCCCCATTAGATTCTATACACTACTTATATAAGAACTTAGACAGGGATGCCTTAGAACTACTTCTAGTCTGAGTTGACAAGGAGAACTTGATAGAGTCCTCATTCAATTGCTATACACTACTTATACACCTTCTGTTATTTACTTCTATTTATAAAGACCTGCATATCTCCTTTGAGTCATTCCCTCTTGCATATCCATTGATTTCATAGTTAAATGAAAAGAAAAGAAATATAAATAATAACTTAGCCATTTGGCCATGTCATGACATCACCCCTCTCTCAAGATTCCTTGTCCTGAGGATTTTTACAACTCATAGTAGGGATTGCAGATATTCCCCATTTTATCATTATCTTCTTCTGCCTACTCCTTGATTCCCAAGTTTTCCTGCTCAATTTTCTCCTTTTCCTTTATTATTTCTATTGTTCTTTGTCCCCTTGCTCTTTCTCCTTTCTATTTCCTCCAATTTTTTTCCAACCTTGCCCAGTATTCCTTGTTGTATCTTTTATCTGACTATCCAAATAATTTTCTTGCTGTAAACCTTCCTGGTAATCTTCCTCTTCTAAATATCCCCTCTTTCTGTTCCTGTCTTTAAATATCTTCCATATCTCACCAATATTCTTTTTCAAATTCCTCAACTGCTTTTTTTGTATTTCCCAAGTTTTCTATTTCTTTCCAAGTATTGGATTCAGCTGTAAACCCTTTCCACCATACCAAATACTTGTTTTTTCCCCTTATCCATTACTTGTTCAAAATTCTTTTGACCTTCTATTCTTCTTCTCCCTTGATTATAACTAGAGCTGGTTACTTCTTTCTCTGCCCCTCTACTTGCCCTATATATCTTTGTATTCTACTAACATTAACTACCAAGTGTATTTTTACTATACTAGGTAGCTCTAATTCTACTGCATTTGGTAATGTGATTTTCTTTATTCTATAAGGCCCTACAAACCTCTCTGTCAACTTTTCCATTCTCCTTCCAGCTATTTGGTATTTCAAGTCCTTAGTGCTTAGCATCACTAAGTCCTCTACTTTATATTCATTGACTTCTGTTCTCTTTCTATCTATGTACCTCTTTATCTCCTCTTGCACTTTCCCTAGTGCTGCTTTTGCTTCTTCCTAGATTTCTTTTATTTTTGTTACAAATTTCTCTGCCCCTTTGTACTTTCCCTTCTTTCTTACTTCAAACCCTATCCTGGGATCTTGTCTGTAATTTGCCTTGAAAGACAATGTTTTAGTACTTAAGTGCACCTTATTATTGTAGGCAAACTCTACTGTCCCTAACCAATCTGGTCACTGTTTCTGCCTATGGTCAATAAATATTCTCAAGTACTGTTCTAGTTCCTGATTAACCCTCTCTGTTTGTCCATCTGTTTGAGAGTGGAATGCTATTGACAATTTACTTTCAATCCCCAACATCCTGTTCAATTCCTACATTACTCCTGCTGCAAATTGGAGTCTCCTATCTGAAATGATACTTTCAGATAACCCATGCAACTTCTATATATTGTCTCTAAACAACCTAGCTAATCCTTCCACTAATGTCTTTTCTATAGTAGGAATAAAATATACCATTTTTGTTAACCTATCAACTACTACTAGAATTGAATTGTATTCTTGTGCTAGCAGCAACTTAGTAATAAAATTCACTAAGATATGTGCCCAAGGTTTTTCCAGAATTGAGTTTGGTATTAACTTTCCTGCTGGCTATTCTGTACAGTTTTTATTACACTAGCAAGTGTCACACCCTTCTATATATTGTATTACTTCTTTTGTAACTCCTGGCTACCAAAAGTTCCTAGTGACCAATTCTATCATCTTCCATTGTCCCCTATGCTCTCCTACCAGTATATCATAATGTAACTAAATGATCTCCACTCTCAGTTTCTTGTCTCTCAGTATATATACCTTTCCTTCTTTATACATAATGCTACCAACTTCTCTCCACTCCTCATCTCTTAACATTTTTACCTCTGCTTGTTTCATTTCTTCCTGTCACAAAAAAGTGATTACTAAATAGTGATATGGAGGTATAACAAAATACCTGTTCAAAGAACTACATAAATAGCTGGACCCTCATTAGCAAGTAGCCTTGCTAATATCGCCCTTTTGGTGTAGTAGTAAACCATACAGTATGTGACTACTGGTCCATAGTACAACTGTGACACTTTCACTGCCTTGATTACCTCATCATATTTTACTTTTGACTGCTTTACTTTTTCTAGTAAATCCACTTCTTCTACTATTACTTCTACTTTTTTTGTCTTTCTAACTTCCAACCATTCTGGCTTTACCAACATTTTGTCTTCATTGTTCTTTTCTACTCCTACTTCCCAGCCCAGCCTCCTACTCAAGCTATTTACCTTTCCCATTTTACTCTCTGGAATATGTTTTAGTATAAAGTTGAACCTCAACAGATACAAGGCCCATCTAGCTTGTCTTCTATTCAATTGTCTGCTTCGACTTTTTCTTCTCTTTCCCAATCTTTTTTATCATCTACTGTCTATCTTACTATCTTTTCCTTTTCTAGAGTTGTTAGCCTTTCTCCTGTTCTCTCTCCCTTTTCTTCTTTCAACTTCATATTTCTTCTATATAGTGGTGGGCACTTCATCATTTTTACCTCTTCTATCTTCCAATTTATCTCTGGATTGTGTGCTTGCAACCATAGTATTTCTAGTATTATGTCTGTCTTTCCTAGATCACACACATCCATCCTTATTCTTTCTATGTGACTTTTATAGTACATATTCACCTCTACTTGATAGGTAATAGCTTCTATACTGTTGTTTGTCCTATTGACATTCCTGACCACTATTAGTCTTTCCAATTTCTGCAGCCTAAATCCATGTCTTACTACTATCTTTTGATCCATAAACATCTCTGTTGTGCTACTGTCCAAGAGTACTTTTACTGTTATGCCTTTATGCATATCTACCTTTCTACTCCAATGTCTAGCCACACTTCTCTCAGTATTTTAAATGTCCTTCTCATTTCTCTCTGTTCACCCCCTTCTTTTGCTGCACCTTTTGGAGCCTCTGTCTATGCATCACCTTGCTGTGCTTTTTTCTTTGTAGGGTACACTGCCTCTCTCCAGTTCCACCACTCTCTTTTTCTTTCTACCCTATATTCTGGGCATAGAATCTTTCTTCTTTCCCATTTTGATACCTTTCTCATAATTGCATCCCTTCTTCCACACTTTACATACTCCACTCTTATTATCTCTCCTCTTTTTGCTTCTTCTTCTCTCTAGTTCTATGCTTCTTGGCATAGGCCGTACTACATGTTTCTTACTTGTCTCTCAAGGAGAAATCCTTGTCCCTGATTTTTGTGGGTCTGTACCCCCTTGCCTTCATATCCTCTACAGCTCACATATATTGCCACTGTTTCTTTTGTAATCTATCTGTCACAAGCTTTATTTAGACTATAACTCTAGGAATACTTGACTAATTTCAATGATCTAAATGGCCACCAAAAGCCCTTAAGAAGACCTTTCAAACAGTACCAAAATGTCTCAAAGCAATCAGTATTCACCAAGTTATCAGCAGATCAGTCAGTGATCACTAAGTCACCAGACACTAAATTGCTGATATCTTAGGAACTGCTTAATGCAATTGTTTGCTTCAATGACCATCATGAAGCTCTCTTCAATGCACTTCTTTCAGTTATAAATAGAACCCAAGGTGATAAGATCCTATGGAGATACAAGGTCCTCAATATTTGCATATAACATTGATCTTGTCACAAACTTCATTTGGACCATAACTCCAGGAATACTTGACCGATTTCAATGGTCTAAATAGCTACCAAAAGTCCTTAAGAAAACCTTTCAAAAAGTACCAAAAACATCTCAAAGCAATCAGTATTCACCAAGTTATCAGCAGATCAGTCTGTGATCACCAAGTCACCAGACACTAAATTGCTGATATCTCAGGAACCACTTAATGTAATTGTTTGCTTCAATGACCATTGTGAAGCTCTCTTTAATGCGCTTCTTTCAGTCATAAATAGATCCCGAGGCAATAAGATCCCATGGAGATACAAGGTCCTCAATATTTGCACATGACACTGATCTTTATTCATAGATTATCATCTGTCTTTGAATAGAACAAAGGACTGCCCTAAGATGGTTAGGTTATCTCTATTTCAAGAACAATAGCACTCCTATATGTAGAACAATAGGTAGTAATCATGTGATAGACTGTTCTGGTACACAAACCACTACAATCATGTATTTAAGGACTGTATGTCTGAGGATAAATCTTAGACTTAACAACATCTTTTGCTGCTTGTCTAACTTTGCTTTTTTGAGCACTTTGATTATTAAATTAAGCCATCACAAATCAGTAAGTGGCTATTTATAATAGATCTTTACCCATAAATTATCATCTGTTCTTGAATAGAACAAAGGACTATCCTAAGATAGTTAGGTTATCTCTATTTCAAAAACAATAGCACTCCTATATATAGAACAATAGGTAATGATCATGTGGTAGGCTATTCTGGTACACAGACCACTACAATCATGTATTTAAGAACTGTATGTCTGAGGATAAACCTCAGACTTAACAATATCTTTTGCTATTGTCTAAACTTTGCTTTTCTGAGCCTTTTGATTATTATATCATCAACTCACAAATCAGTAAGTGGCCATTTATGATACCATCCTCTTTCGAGTAAGAGTACACCTTCCAGAGATATGTTCCACCTTCTACAGTACTCCTGCACCTTTTTCCATGTAGAACATACTGGCCTCCTCTCCTGCTATACCTTTTGTGACATTGCTACACATGCCACTACCTCTTTATGCCTTCTCTTTTCTACTTCAATCTTTGGGCACTCTTACTTATAGTGCTCTATTCTTCAATATCTGAAACATTTTACTTCTTTTACCATCTCCTGCCTTTCCACTTTTACTTCTTCCCTCACTCCATATTGCATTACCCTACTCACTATCACTTCAAATTTATTTTGGGAAATTTGTTTCCCTTTTACCTCCTTCTTTTTATTCCTGCAGTTATGGGCCAGGTACCTGAACTTTTTACAACATTGATACATCCTTTTTCTTCCTCCTTCTAACTTTGCCCTCAGTTTAGCAAAAGCACACTTCTGGTTGAGCAGACTGCTTATAAGAGAATTGTATTGGGACTGAGACATTGTGTTGATGCCTCAATGGTACAGAGTGAATGATTGATCTTACTAGCTATACTATATCTGCTAGAGTACAAGATCTTCACTTAGCTAGAGTCCTACTGCTCTACTAACTACTACCTTAATACTAGGGTTAAACTATCACCCAATGAATGGAATCCCTAATCTAGACAGCCTCCTAGAGAGTAACCATCAATCCTCTATGTGTACAAGTCACAATGGACCCGAGCACAAGGTTTATACTAAGAATAGTACAAGTATCTACTAAATACCACTCAATTGCAAGGTTAGATCTCAGTATTGATGTTCAAGCTTAGTATTGTACTTCCACCATCAATCCCTAACTGATTAACAAGTCCCCTTAAACCAAGGGCCCAGCTATATATAGAGGTGACTAGTGATTGTGATAACCACTGGTCAAGGATCAAAGAGATTATCACAAATAGCTACTTACTGATTTGTGATTGGTTGATTTGATAATCAAAGTGCTCAAAAAAGCAAAGTTAGACAAGCAGCAAAAGATGTTGTTAAGTCTGAGATTTATCCTCAGATATATAGTTCTTAAATACATGATTGTAGTGGTTTGTGCACCAGAACAGCCTACTACATGATTACTACCTATTGTTCTACATATAGGAGTGCTATTGTTCTTGAAATAGAGATAACCTAACTGTCTTAGGGTAGTTCTTTGTTCTACTCAAGGACAGATGATAATCTATGGGTAAAGATCAGTGTCATATACAAACATTGAGGACCTTGTATCTCCATGTGATCTTATTGCCTCAGGTTCTATTTATAGCTGAAAGAAGTGCATTGAAGAAAGCTTTATGATGGTCATTGAAGAAAATGATTATGTCAAGCAGTTTCTGAGATATTAGTAATTTAGTGTCTGGTGACTTGGTAATTGCCAACTAATCTGCTGATAACTCGGTGAATACTGATTGCCTTGAGATGTTTTTAGTATTGTTTGAAAGGTCTTCCTAAGGGCTTTTGGTAGCCATTTAGATTGTCAAAATTGGTCAAGTATTCCCAGAGTTATAGTCTGAATGAAGTTTGTGACATGGTCATAACCAAGTTTCTATTACTGGTCAAGAATCAGTAAGATTTTAGGCAAAATTACCAGCTGGAATACTCACTGTAGTCCTTCATAATATCATTCATGTTCCTGGTCTTGGAGCTAATCTTGTAAGCCTTAGAGCTTTATACAGAAAAGAAGCAAGTGTTTGAAGCATTAAAATGGACCTAGTTATTGAGACTGATAGTGAGGAGCTGTTTTATACAATGCTTGCTAGAGGAAATAGTACCCTATATCATATTCAGGTCAAAGATAGGGTCAATCATGAAGCTTTTATGGCTACTAGCAATACAATATGCTTGTGGCACAGGAGAATGGGTCATCTGAATTCCAATATGATTCATACAATGCATTAGCAAGAGATTGTAAAAGAACTTACCATTGAGTCTCCTTTGGCCTTTAATTATCTGTGCAGTAGCTGTGTTCATGAAAAATCATACTGACTTCCCCTGTCCAAACAGAGCTCAACAAAGTATAATAAAATAAAGCTTGTTGTAATAAACTTGACTGGTCCAATGTCAGTTACAACTTGGGATAGTTATATCTATGTGTTGGTGATGGTAAAGGTTAGCTACTGCTATCCTGTAGAGAGGCTATTAAAGTCAAAGAAGGAGACTAGAGTGGCTGTAAGAGACATGGTAGTCTTTCTAGAGAGATAATCTGGGAAGAAGGTTCAATGGTTCAGAAGTGATAACAGTTTAGAGTTTGTGAACTCCACAATAAACCTATTCTGTTGTTGAAATAATATCCTTTATGAAACAACAAATCCCTACTTACCAGAGCAAAATGGTATTGCAGAGCAAAAAATTGCTATCTTCTTTGAGATAGTTCAGTATATGTTACATACAGCAGGTATTAAGTTGCACTACTGGGGTAAAGCCTTCATATATGCAGTTTATATTTGGAGAATGACTCTCACCTCTGGCTTGGAAAAGATTACTTCTTTTGAAACCTAGACTGGGCAGAAACCTGATATATCATACTTAAGAATCTTTGGATTGCTTGGTTGGGCACAGGTACAGAAAGAAATGAGAAAAGAGAAGCTAGAGTCAAGAGTAGCGAAAGTTAAGATATTAGGATAATGGTCTGATGAGACTAAAGGTTACAGGCTAGAGGATCTAGAAAACAACAAACTGATAACTTTGTACAATGTTTGGTTCTTTAAAGATGAGACACCTAGTAACCTAGCTGTAGTTGAAGTTAACATAAAATGCCCATCTACTGATGATATTGATAGATTGGTAGACAATGCCATCAATAGCAATCAAGACACAGCTACATCAACTATATTAAGACAAAGTTTAGATAATATCATACCAATTGCTGCTAATGACACTTCAACTTACTATACACTATTATTGTTGTCTCCTCTGTCACCTGAACTAGATTTACTACCTTTACCTTCATCTATCAAGTCCTCTAAACAGTCTCCTACTATATCAAAACCATCAAAGTGGGCAAATTTACCAAAGAGAAACCCATCAAATCATGTCAAAAAACCAGTGGATCAGTATTGTTATGACTTGGCAAAATGGCTAAGTCATTATTTATATTTCTTTTCTTTTCTTTTCTTTTTCTTTTTCTTCTTATTTAGACTTACTAACACAAGGAAAGAGTGCAGAAAAGTATTATGTAACAAATGTCACATATCACAGTCACATGTCAGGATGTTACAGTGTCATGTCACATGATGAAGTCATATAATGAGTATGGGAAGAGTAGTGCACAGACCATATAGTAGTTGTATAAGTAATATACAGAATCCAATAGAAACTCTATTGAGTTCTTCTTATCAACTCAGACTTGAAGTATGATTAAGTCATCTCCAGCTAAGTTGCTACAAGTATGGGTTCAGTGCTCTAGGTCTAGATGTAATTGCCATTGAAGGTGGTTAAGTATTTGTTGCATCCATTACAGTATCTGCTGAACCAAAGATATAGTCTGAAGCTTGCCAGTTCTCTCACTTGAAGCAGTGGGAGAAAGCCATTAATACTGAATACAATAACTTAGTCAAAAACAATGTCATTGAGTAGGTTGATAAATCACCTAAGAACAAAAGTGCAGTTTCTGGAAAGGTTGTCTACAAAGAGAAATTAGATGAAGATAGGAACTTCAAGAAGTATTATATCTATGTTGTTGCAAGAGGCTTCTTACAGATTCCTAGTGAAGACTTCACTGAGACATTTGCATTAGTTGCAAAATTTGCTATGCTTTGGATATTCTTGGCTTTAGTGGTTTATCTAGACTAGGACTTGGAGAAAATTGATATTGTTACTGCTTTTTTGAATGGAGAATTGGAGGAGGAGATCTACATGCAAGTACCAGAGGAGTTCAAGAGGTTTGGTGATGGAAAGACATACTAGAAACTCCTGAAGGCACTCTATAGACTGAAGCAAGTAGAAAGACAGTAGAAGATAAAGTTGAATAAAGTCCTTATTGAACTTAGCCTTGTTAAGTCCATGGCTGACAACTGCTTGTATTTGCTATGAAAAAGTGGGATGATCATATTGATGGTACTGGTCTATGTGGATGATATAGCAGTTGCTAGTCCCCAGTGCTCTGGAAAGATATTACAAACTTTATTCAAACCATAACTCTGGGAATACTTGACTGATTTTGACAATCTAAATGGCCACCAAAAGCCCTTAAGAAGACCTTTTAAACAGTACCAAAAAATGTCTCAAGGTGATCAGTATTTACCAAGTTATTAGTAGATCAGTCTGTGATCACCAAGTTACCAGACACTAAATTGCTGATATCTTGGGAACTGCTTAATGTAATCATTTGCTTTAATAACTATTGTGAAGCTCTCTTCAATGTACTTCTTCCAGCTATAAATAGAACCTGAGGCAATAAGATCACATGGAGATACAAGGTCCTCAATGTTTGTATATGACACTGATCTTTATTCATAGATTATCATCTGTTCTTGAGTAGAACAAAGGACTACCCTAAGACAGTTAGGTTATCTCTATTTCAAGAACAATAGCACTCCTATATGTAGAACAATAGGTAATGATCATGTGGTAGGCTGTTCTTGTGCACAAACTACCACAATCATATATTTAAGGACTATATATCTGAGGATAAACCTCAGACTTAACAACATCTTTTGCTACTGTCTAAACTTTGCTTTTTTGAGCCTTTTGATTATTAAATCATCAACTCACAAATCAGTAAGTGGCCATTTGTGATAAAAGATATACTGGTTCACACTAAAATTAGATGATCACTTTGAGATTACTGAACTAGGTGAACTCAGGCATATTCTTGGTCTTGTCATTACTCAAAACAGATCTGAGAAGGCTATTTATATCTCTCAGACAGCCTATATCTGTAAGATGCTTGTATATTTTGGCATGGAAGATGCAATACCTGTCTCAACACTACTGGCTATAAAATATGATCTCTTAACTGTGCAATCACCAGTAATAGATGACAAAAAGGCTAAATACCTGAACTATGCTGGTGATCTTCACTATCTCTCTATTGTTGGCTCTCTACTATTTGCCACTCAATCTCAACTGGATATCCAGCATGCTATCAGTCTAGTATTTTATTTTGGTGACAATCTAGGCATTTTGCACTTAGAAGCTGCCAAGCAAGTTCTTTGTTATCTAAAGGGGATAATGGAGCATGGTCTTATACTTGGTTATTATAGTACTAAAGGGTTTGATCTAGTTGGCTGGACAAACTCAAACTGGGCTCAGAATCTAGATGATTATCATTTAGTGGGAGGATTTATCTTTGAGATTTCTGGGAGCACAGTGACCTAGTCATTAAAGAAGCAGCCCACAGTAGCAATATTTTCAGCTGAAGCAGAGTACATGGTATTGACAAATACTACAAAGGAAGCTGTTTGGTTAAGGACATTGTTGAAGGAGATAGATTTTCCTCAAGTATCTGCAATGATTATCTTTGTTGATAATCAGGACTGTATTGCTCTTATCTGAAACCTTGTCAATTATTCTTGTGCAAAACATATTGACATCTAGTATTATTTTATTTGTGAACATATTGGGATGGATGAGATTGATCTATAATACATTTCTACAAAGGATATGTTGGCTGATAGGTTCATAAGACAACTTCTACATAAAGCTTTTGAGAAGTTTCACAGTTGTTTGGGTATTATGCCATTGACTTAATATCTTGATGAGTAGGAGTGTCAAAGAATAGTGTATCAGTGTATTAATCTGGAGAAGGATATTTTTGATTACTTAATCAGTAAAATTTGTCTTGTGAAAATTTTATTGTTTCTTTGACCTCACATCTGTCTACCATGCATTACATATATTATTACATTTACAAAAACTATGGGGTTTCACTGGAGGTATAGTAAACAATATGACAATAGGCAAGACATAGTATCCCTCATTAACTGGCATGATATTACCCATGATGCAATATCATATGCAAACCTGCAAGAGCTGGCAAGGCTAGTCTATGAACTGTAAGCTAATTTGTTTCTCATTTTGTTAGATTAGACTTGGATGTTATGAGAGCCCCAAGCAAGAAAAAGTCTCCTGTGTATTCAAACACTTAGTCCAAAACCTCAAAGCATACAATGGGGTTAAGATATAAATAGCAGGGGAACTTAAGAAGCCAAGTCACGTGATAAGATCATAAGGTTATAGAACATTCTGGAGGAACATGTGATTATGGACTAGTAGCAGTACAGCCACTGTAAAAGTAGTATAAGTAGTAGTCCAATCCAACAAAAAACTCCATTGAGTTCTTCTTGAACATTCACCTAGGATGATCACTAAGAGCATTTACTGCCTATTGATAACATAAGAACTTGATACCATATCCAAGCACTGTTCACCTCAAACCCTGCTCAAAATCACTTAAAGATGCAGTTGGCTTCATACTGGCCCTGTGAGTGATTTTCCCCTACCACACTTATTCCACACTCTTCTTTACTAGGGAGCACAGCACTCTCAAGCCTCTTGGATAGTGGGCCCTAGCTGTAAAGAGGACTTCTCAGTCAGTTAGGGACTGAGGGAGGAGACAAGATACCAAGTTCAGGTATCTTGCTCGAGTCCTGACCTCACGATTGGACGTTGCTTTTTACTTCTTTCTCCATATAAACTCCATGTTACATTCCATTGTGAACAGTATATGCAGGAGATTGGTAGTTATTTCTTAGGAAGCCACTTAGTGTAGAGGTCCTCTCCTTAGAGGCAATTGTATACCAAATTTGATTAGGGCAGTAGTCAGTAAGGTGGTAGGAATCCAGACAGGTGAAGATTGCGTGCCCTGTTGGATATAGGCCTTAGTTAGCAACCTTGGATCAAGAATCGTTGGAGTACGAGTTGTCACTATCACTATCACCATCACCACCACTACCACCATACAATATGTCCCAACAACAACAGGGGGAAACCCCTTCCAGAAAGAAACAGCTCCTTGCTATGATCACCACCCTGCAGCAGCAGGTTAATACCATGCTCCTCCAGTAACAAGGGAGCAGAGTAGAGGTCACAAGACCTCAAGTCTTTAGTGGGAAGATGGAGGAAGTAAGTGCATTTGTAAATGTGGCCCGACTATACATTAGAATGAAGATGACAGAGGAGGTGGGAGCGACCCAGGTGGCCTAGGTATTATCATATATACAAGGAGGAATAGTAGAGGCATGGAAAGATAACCTGTTGGACAAGTTAGCAAAAGGAGAATCAGAGGTGGAGTCAGCAGAACAGTTGTTCACAAAGATAAGGAACGACTTCAGAAAAACATTGGAGGAGGAAAGAAAGATAGAGCAGCTAAGAACAATTGAGTAGGGGGAAAGGACCTGTGATGAGTATGTACAGGGGTTTAAAAAGGTCGCCAGGGAGAGTGACTATGAGGGAAGACCCCTCATCAAAGAATTCAAAAGAGGATTGAATGGGGCCATCAGAAGGAAGTTGGCCAAAGCAGAGGAACCACCTACTACTATTGGGGAGTGGCAGGAAAGGGCAGTAAGATTGGACAGGAATCAAAGACAAAGCAGGGCAGAAGAAAGAGTACTGGGAAGAAATGCAGTGCGCCTAGGGGGAAATGCACAGCCAAGAGGAGGAGGATTATACAGAGGAAGAGGGGGACAAATAACATGGAGAATGGGAGGGGGATACAGAGGAGGAGGTAGTGGAAACACGACTAATAGAGGGGTGTTACCAAGGAACAGTGAATGTTCTCAGTGGTCACCCTAGGTGGATGTTCAGGAAGAACTCGATGGAGTTCTTCGTTGGATTGTAGCCTTATTTATACTACTACTACAGTGGCTGTACCCTAGAGTCCCATGGTCACATGTCCTTTCCAGAATGTTCTATGGTCACCTGACCTTGTCACGTGACTTGGCTTACTAAGTCCCTATTCT
>Ga0154002_1000300_pt1 | contig 13961 bp, 14 predicted proteins | sample TSNY086MetaG_FD_102276 | JGI IMG/M metagenome (GOLD analysis project Ga0154002, IMG submission 102276) | Attine ant fungus gardens microbial communities from New York, USA - TSNY086 MetaG | ecosystem: Host-associated > Fungi > Mycelium > Unclassified | place: USA: New York, Robert Cushman Murphy... | reverse complement strand
TCACTCTGAGTCTGCTGGTTCGCTGTCATCAATTTTGTACTATACCACTGGCTCAGACCAGCGGCAATCGGAATCAGCCATGCCAACGACGGAACCAACCCCTGCCACGGATTGGTGGCCAGATTAATCCCCATAAAAGAATTCATTCTTTCAATCGCTGCCGAATTATCAGCAATTACCTGAGTTGAACCGGAAAAAGCCTGTCCCAATAAATTCCACTGAGCAGGATTTAACTTGTATAAAATATCAACCATTTTATTGCCAAGAGCCTCACCGCTAACACCGGCTAAATCACCGATGGCATTCATTCCGGTTAAAACAACATTATTATCATTGGCAAAATTAAGCAGTGATGTAGCAGCTCCATCGGAAAGGGAAGCGGCACTGCTGACATTGCTGATAGAATAAACCACATTCATATAATAGTCTTTTACCGTACTTACATAAGCCGGAATATTATAAATCACACGATAAAGCGCAAACAAAATCGGCATCTGAATGATCAACTGCAGACAACCGCCAGTCATGGAAGTACCGTACTTTTCATATACAGCATCGGTTTCCACTTTCATCTTCATCATGGAATCATTATCTGTCTTACCTTTATACTTATTCTGAATCGCCTGTATCTCCGGCTGCATCACTGACATCAGTTTAGAAGACTTCTGTTGCTTAATGGTCAACGGAAACATCAGAATCTTCACTACCAGTGTAAACAAAATAATACATAGACCAATGTTCATTATCCCGAACATACTGGTAAAGCGAAATAAAGCATCCATTATATAGCCAAGAATCTGGGCAACCGGTCCAAGAATGGCCCCCCCTGTTTTAGTCAAAACTAAATAGTTCAATCTGTTACCTCCTTAATTAAGAGCATTCGTAATTTACGGAACTGGATCATAACCGCCTTTTGCCCATGGATGACACTTAAGTATCCTCTTCAAAGACAACCATAGTCCTTTCACAACACCATACTTTTGCAGTGCCTCAATGGCATATTGAGAACACGTAGGTGTGTAGATACAGTGAGTCCTAAGTTTTAAAGGGGAAAGAAATATCTGATATCCCCGAATCATTAAAATTAAATATTTTTTAATCATTTAAATGGTTTCTCACTTCGATTCTTTTAAAATGTTATGCAGTCCGCACAGGTGCAAAAATGCACGCTCAATCGTTTTGTAATCTGATTCTTTTGCAGCGGGTCTGACCACTGCAACGATGTCTAATCCTGTTTCCAACTTGTCCAAATGCAACCGAAAACTCTCTCTGAGTAAACGGACCAAATGATGTCTTACAACACTGTTTCCTACTTTTTTACTGACCGATATACCAATCCGGCTGCCGGGGTTATCTGTCTTCTTAACATACATTACCAACTGTTTGTTGGCATAGGATTTCCCGCTTTGATAAACAGCCTGAAAATCCTGATTCTTCTTAATACTGGGGAATCTTTTCATGATCCTCCTTATTTTCTAAAATAACAAAAGTTAAGATAAAAAGAGGTCACAATCACTTGTGACCTCGGTTCATTAAGCTGATAATTTAGCTCTACCTTTTGCTCTTCTAGCAGCTAATACTTTTCTTCCACCCGGAGTACTCATTCTAGCTCTGAAACCATGAACTTTAGATCTCGATCTTTTCTTTGGCTGAAAAGTCATCTTCATGTCGCAGCACCTCCTCTTGCAATTACATATCTAATCGTTATTTTTATCAACGCATTTAGACTATTTTCATTAGACATCTTCTCAATTATATAGAAAACAAGCCGCTTCGTCAAGCGTTTTCTAAAAAAAGGAGCAGTCCGCAAAACCGCTCCTACAAGATGTATTTATATAAGTAATAAATCACTACATTTAGTATTAAAACTTTATTCTCAATAAAATTTTTCCGATAACAGCTACTAAAATTCCCGCCGCAATCGCTTCCGGAATACCAGACGAGACAACGGTTACCATAATAAGTCCAAATATCTTGTCCATCATCACACCTTTAGCTGAAGCATATTCCCCGGCCAACAAGATGTAAATACTACCCATTACAAAGACGGTATTGGTCATGGATCCGACAAAACCGGTAACTGGTAAGGCAATTAAATGGTTCAGCTTACATTTTTTAAAGAAAATCCAAAGCCATCCAGCCACAACCCCAATCATAATGCGGCAGCCAACTGAAATCCAAACCGCCTTTATGGCGCCCGCAGCCCCTGTCATACTCATAAAAGGGGAAAAAGCAAATGACAAAAGGGTAGGTGCCATGGTATTACTGATCATGGAACAAATGCCAAATACCCCGCCCAGAATTGCTCCCGCCATCGGACCAAGCAAAATTGCTCCGACAATGACCGGAATGTGCACAGTTGTTGCCTTTACTACCGGCAGCTGGATCATCCCGAATGGCGTGTTCGCCAAAACGATGACAATCGCGGCCATGAGTGCAACACTGGTAAGCCAACGCGTGTCTTTCTTTTTCATATTCAATTCCTTTCTGCTACTGTTCTTTCTTTATATAAAAGATACAATGCAATTTTATTTTATAATTTTATTTTTTTTTTGTCAATTGGTTTGTTTGGGGGTGGTAATCACCCTTATTTCTTTTTGTACAGCTCGTTATCCACATTTTGTGGATAACTTTGTTGATAAATGTATGGATAAATTATTATGGCATTGAAAAAAGTCTGGTTTTGTTATACAATAGTATTCAGACTGGGTTGTTTTGCGTATCCACAATAAAGAAACATTAGGAGACGAGTATTATGTTAGAAAAATTGAAAGAAAAATGGGATGATATATTGATATATCTGAAAGAAGAACACGAAATTACCGATGTTTCTTTCAAAACATGGTTGCTCCCCTTGCAGATTTATTCGCTGGATGGAAACCAAGTCAACATTATCGTTCCCGATGCCAACTTTCTTGGATATATCAAGAAAAAATATAGTTTCTTGCTAAAGATATCAATCGAAGAGATCACCGGCTTTAAATGTGAAACAGAATTTATCGTTGCTGATCAAATAAAAAAGGAAGCCTCCAAGACAAACAAATTAATCAAAAATCAGAATACAGCGAATCAGGTGGCAATGCAAAGCGCCAATCTTAATTCCAAGTATACCTTTGAATCTTTTGTCGTCGGAGCAAATAATAATCTGGCTCATGCAGCCTCGCTGGCTGTTGCGGAATCCCCCGGTGAAATTTATAATCCACTTTTCATCTATGGTGGCGTTGGATTAGGAAAAACCCACCTGATGCATTCCATTGCCAATTTTATCCTTAAGAATAACCCGAAGGCCAAGATTTTATACGTCACTTCGGAAAAATTCACCAATGAACTGATTGATGCAATCCGTAACAAGAACAATATTTCCACCACCGAATTTCGCGAAAAGTACCGCAACAACGATGTCCTGCTGATTGACGATATCCAGTTTATTATCGGAAAAGAAAGTACCCAGGAAGAATTCTTCCATACCTTTAATACGTTATATGAATCTAAGAAACAGATTATCATATCCTCGGATAAACCGCCGAAAGATATTGAAACCCTGGAAGAACGTCTTCGTTCCCGCTTTGAATGGGGATTGACCGTAGATATCCAGTCCCCTGATTACGAAACCCGAATGGCCATCCTGCGTAAAAAAGAAGAGATGGAAGGCTACAATATCGATAATGAAGTGATCAAATATATTGCCACCAATATTAAGTCCAATATCCGCGAGCTGGAAGGTGCCCTGACGAAAATCGTTGCTCTTTCCAAACTTCATAACAACAAATATATTGATGTTGCTCTGGCGGAAGAAGCGTTAAAGGATATTGTTACGCCAGGTGATAAAAAAGAATTAACTCCCGAATATGTCATCCAGGTAGTTGCCGATCACTTTAACCTGACTATTTTGGATATTGTTTCACAAAAACGTACTAAGGATGTGGTATATCCACGGCAGATCGTGATGTATCTTTGCCGTAATATTATGGGAACCCCCCTTCAGACAATTGGTAAATGCCTGGGCGGACGTGATCATACTACGATTATCCATGGCTCTGATAAGATTGCTTCTGACATGAATAACAATCCTACGTTACAAAATACCATTGATATATTGAAGAAGAAAATCATACCGCAGTAGAGTTATACACAATTTTTTGTGTATATCCTGTTAATTTCTTGTGGGTAACTAAAAACTTTTGGAAAACCTGACAGACCTTCCTTTGAAATTGTGGAAAACCTGATATTTATTCTCATCTTAAAACAGAGTTTTCAACATCCTTGTTAACATGGAAAAGATCAGGTTCTTTAAGGAGAAAACATACTTTTTAACAAATCCACAGCCCCTACTACTAATACTACTGAATTTAATTATATATTTACCTATGAAAGAACAACCTCAACGCAGAAAGGAATTTATCAACATGAAGCTTGTATTTAGAAAAGATTATCTACTAAACGGAATCAATATTGTTGCCAAAGCAATCCCCTCCAAAACCACGATGTCCATTTTGGAATGTATCTTAATCGATGCCAGTACCGGTGAGATCAAACTGACTGGTAATGATATGGAATTAGGCATTGAGACAAAGGTCGAAGGAGATATCCTGGAAAAAGGAAAGATTGCCCTGGATGCCAAGCTTTTTTATGAAATCATCCGGCGGCTTCCGGAAAGTGAATCCAAGGTTACGATTACCTCAGATGAACGGTTTAGTACCGTCATTGAATGTGAAAATTCTGTTTTTAACATTCAGGGAAGAGACGGCGATGAATTTTCCTATCTTCCTTTTATTGAAAAAGATAACTATATCTGTCTGTCCCAGTTTACCTTAAAGGAAACCATCCGCCAGACAATTTTTTCCACTGCCCAGAACGACAGCAATAAGATGATGGCCGGAGAATTACTGGAAGTAAAAGATGATGTTCTGAAAGTAGTATCGTTAGACGGTCATCGTATTTCTATCCGCAATATTAAATTGAATGATCATTATGCTGATGTAAAAGTAATTGTTCCGGGAAAGACCCTGTCAGAAATCAGCAAAATATTAAGTGGTGATAATGAAAAAGAGATCCTCATTTATTTTAGCAAGAATCATATTCTCTTTGAATTTGATCATACCATCGTAATATCCCGGCTGATTGAAGGTGAGTATTTCCGGATCGATCATATGCTTTCCAATGATTACGAGACCCAGGTAAAAATAAACAAACGGGATTTTATGGACAATATTGACCGTGCCATGATTTTAATTCGTGACAGTGACAGAAAACCGATTATCCTGAATGTGGAAGATCACAATGTCAACATGAAGGTAAAATCTTCCTTTGGTTCGATGAGCGCAGATGTGATAGCGCATAAGACCGGAAAAGATATCATGATTGCCTTTAATCCAAAGTTTTTACTTGATGCACTGCGGGTTATCGATGATGAAGAAGTCGATCTTTATATGATGAGTCCAAAGTCTCCATGTTTTATCAAGGATGAGGATGGCTCCTATATTTATCTGATTCTGCCGGTAAACTTTATTGCCGAAGGTTAAGGAAAATAGTTTTGCTGATTCGGGTTAAGAAAGGGAAAAAATGGAAATAATAAAACTACGAGAAGAATATATCAAACTAGGTCAGGTCTTAAAAGCCGCCGGTTTGGTAGAATCCGGTGTAGATGCCAAGTATGTCATTGCCGACGGTCTGGTGAAAGTCAACGGAGCTGTAGAATATCAGCGTGGCAGGAAACTCCACGCTGGCGATGAAGTTTTTTATAATGGAGAGACCATAAAAATTATATTATGATGATCGAATCGATTGAGCTGAAAAATTATCGTAACTATGACCAGCTACATATGGAATTTAATCCCGGAACCAATATTTTGTACGGTAACAACGCCCAGGGCAAGACCAATATCCTGGAAGCCATCTATGTGTGTTGTACCACCAAGTCCCACAGGGGCAGCAAAGACCGGGAAATGATTCATTTTCACGAAGAAGAATCCCATATTAAGCTGAATATCCGAAAGAATGAAGTACCATTCCGGATTGATATGCATTTAAAAAAGAATAAAGCAAAAGGGGTGGCCATCAACGGTATCCCGATTCGAAAAGCCAGTGAGCTTTTTGGTATTGTAAATGTGGTTTTTTTTTCACCGGAGGATTTGAATCTGATAAAAAACGGTCCGGCCGAACGAAGAAAATTTATTGATCTTGAGTTATGTCAGCTTAATAAATTATATATCCATTCTTTGGTTTCTTACAATCGCATTTTAGTACAACGTAACAAACTGTTAAAAGAACTTTTTTTGAAACCGGAATTTGAAGAAACTCTCGATATCTGGGATATGCAGTTGGTTCAGTATGGTAAAGAGATTATTCAGTACCGGCGTGATTTTATCACGCAGTTAAATGAGATTCTTTATGATATTCATTTGAAACTGTCGGGAGAACAAGAGCATCTGAAGATTGTTTATGACCCGGATGTGAAGGAAGAACAGTTTGCAGCAGAATTAAAAAGAAGCCGACCGGTAGATTTAAAACAAAAGATTACCCAAACCGGACCTCACCGGGACGATATTGGCTTTTTTATTGATGATATCGATATCCGTAAATATGGTTCCCAGGGGCAGCAGCGGACGGCAGCATTATCTCTGAAGCTGGCGGAAATCGAATTAGTAAAGAAACTTGTTCGGGATTATCCGGTCCTGCTTTTGGATGATGTGTTATCCGAATTGGATGGCAGCCGCCAGAATCATTTATTATCAGCAATTAATCATATTCAGACCATCATTACCTGTACTGGTCTGGAAGATTTTGTAAATAACCGTTTTCAGATTGACCGTCTATTTCAGGTAATAGAAGGCACAGTCAAAAGTGAAACTTGAGCAAATATCAGAATATATCAGGAGGAAATAACATGAGCGCGGAATATGGAGCAGATCAAATTCAAATTTTGGAAGGACTGGAAGCGGTCCGGAAAAGACCAGGTATGTATATTGGATCTACTTCAGCCAGAGGACTTCACCATCTGGTTTATGAAATTGTAGATAATTCGGTAGATGAGGCACTTGCCGGTTTTTGCGATTCCATTGAAGTAACCATCAATGTGGACAATTCCATTACCGTTGTGGATGATGGTCGTGGAATTCCGGTCGGCATTCAAAAAAAGGCCGGGATCCCGGCAGTAGAAGTTGTATTTACGATTCTTCATGCCGGCGGAAAATTCGGCGGTGGGGGCTATAAGGTTTCCGGTGGTCTTCACGGTGTCGGTGCATCGGTTGTAAATGCTCTTTCCAGCTGGCTGGAAGTAAGAATTTACCAGGATGGTAAAATATATCAGCAGCGCTATGAACGGGGGAAAGTAATGTATCCGTTAAAAGTGATTGGTGAATGTTCCGCTGATAAGCATGGCAGCGAAATTCATTTTCTTCCCGATTCGGATATTTTTGAAGAGACGGTTTATGACTTTGATACTTTAAAGATTCGTCTGCGGGAAACAGCTTTTTTGACCAAAAACTTAAGGATTACTCTGAGTGATGAAAGAGAAGAAAAGAGAAAAAAAACATTTCATTACGAAGGCGGTATCAAGGAATTTGTAACCTACTTAAATAAAGGCAAGGTATCGTTATTTAACAGCATCATTTACTGTGAAGGAATTAAGGATAACGTGTATGTTGAGGTTGCGATGCAGCACAATGATTCTTACACCGAGAATATCTATAGTTTTGTTAATAATATTAATACCCCGGAGGGCGGTACCCACCTGGCTGGATTTAAGAATGCCTTAACTAAAACCATGAATGATTATGCCAGAAGCAATAAGCTTCTGAAAGACAATGAAACCAACTTAAGCGGCGAAGATATCCGGGAAGGATTAATAGCGATCATCAGTATTAAGATTGAGGAACCGCAGTTTGAGGGCCAGACGAAGCAAAAGCTTGGTAATAGTGAAGCCCGTGGCGCTGTTGACAGTATTGTCAGTGAACAGCTGACTTATTTTCTGGAGCAGAATCCGGCAATTGCCAAGACCATTTGTGAAAAATCCATTTTAGCTCAGCGGGCTCGTGCCGCTGCCCGGAAAGCCAGGGATTTAACCAGAAGAAAGACTGCTTTGGAAGGTATGGCTTTACCTGGTAAACTGGCTGACTGTTCGAACAAGGATCCGGAAAAATGTGAGATTTACATTGTTGAGGGAGATTCGGCCGGTGGTTCTGCCAAGTCGGCCCGGTCCCGGGATACCCAGGCGATCCTGCCGCTGCGTGGAAAAATATTAAATGTAGAAAAGGCAAGACTGGATAAGATTTATGCCAATGCTGAAATTAAAGCTATGATTACTGCCTTTGGTACCGGTATTCATGATGATTTTGATGTCAGCAAGCTTCGTTATCATAAAATTATTATTATGACCGATGCGGACGTGGACGGAGCACATATCAGTACTTTACTTTTGACTTTCCTGTATCGTTTTATGCCGGAGTTGATTAGGCAAGGTTATATCTATCTGGCTCAGCCGCCTTTATATAAGCTGGAAAAAAATAAAAAAATATGGTATGCCTACAGTGAGAAAGAATTGAACAGTATTCTTCTCGAAGTAGGACGTGATACCAATAATAAGATCCAGCGTTATAAAGGTTTGGGAGAGATGAATGCTGATCAGCTTTGGGAGACTACGATGGATCCCGAACGCCGTATTTTACTTCGTGTGAACATGGACGATGATATCGCTTCCGAACTGGATTTAACCTTTACGACCCTGATGGGTGACCAGGTTGAACCAAGACGTGAATTTATTGAAGCAAATGCCAAATATGTAAAGAACCTGGATATTTAATCAGGCATCCATGTTAAAAGGAGAATAGAATGGAACCTAATATTTTTGATAAGATTCACGATATAGACTTAAAAAAAACCATGGAAAATTCTTATATTGATTATGCCATGAGTGTTATTGTTTCCCGTGCTTTGCCGGATGTAAGAGACGGACTTAAGCCGGTTCAGCGAAGAGTTCTTTTTTCCATGATCGAACTGAATAACGGTCCGGATAAACCTCACCGTAAATGTGCCCGTATCGTCGGTGAAACGATGGGTAAATACCATCCTCACGGTGACAGTTCTATTTATGGATCTTTAGTTAATATGGCACAGCCATGGTCTACCCGTTATCCACTGGTTGACGGTCACGGAAACTTTGGTTCCGTGGATGGTGACGGCGCGGCGGCGATGCGTTATACGGAAGCCCGTTTAAGCAAGATTTCTATGGAAATGCTGGCTGATATCAATAAAAATACGGTCGATTTTATTCCGAACTTTGATGAAACGGAAAAGGAGCCGACGGTGCTGCCGGCCCGTTATCCCAATCTTCTGGTAAATGGTTCTTCCGGTATTGCTGTTGGTATGGCAACAAATATTCCGCCCCATAACTTGCGGGAAATCATTTCCTCGGTAGTTAAGATTATTGATAATCGGATCGAGGAAGACCGGGATACGATGATTGAAGAAATTTTGGATATTGTGAAAGGACCGGATTTTCCGACCGGCGCTACTATTTTAGGAAAAACCGGAATTGAAGAAGCTTATCGGACCGGCCGGGGAAAGGTTCGCGTTCGGGCAGTATCGGATATTGAAACGATGCCAAACGGCAAATCCCGGATTATTGTAACGGAGCTTCCTTACCTGGTGAATAAAGCCCGCTTGATTGAGAAGATGGCTGAGCTGGTAAAAGATAAAAGAGTAGATGGTATTACCGATCTGCGTGATGAATCTGACCGGGACGGAATGCGGATTGTCATTGAACTGCGTCGTGATGTTAATGCCAATATTATTTTAAATCAGTTAATAAAACATACTCAGCTGCAGGATACGTTTGGTGTGATTATGCTGGCTCTGGTGAATAATCAGCCGCAGGTTTTAAATATTCTGGATATGCTGAAGTTTTACTTAAAGCATCAGGTAGAGGTGGTTACCAGACGAATTAAATATGATTTGAATAAAGCAGAAGAGCGGGCCCATATTTTACAGGGATTGTTAATTGCCCTGGATCATATTGATGAAGTAATTAAGATCATTCGCGGATCGGCAAATGTACAGGAAGCCAAACTGCAGTTAATTGAGCGTTTTGGCTTAAGTGATGTTCAGTCACAGGCGATTGTAGATATGCGTCTGCGTGCTTTGACCGGTTTGGAGCGGGAGAAGCTGGAGAACGAATTTAAGGAGTTAATGGCTAAAATTGAAGAATTAAAAGCTATTTTAGCTGATGAAAAACTTCTTTTAGGGGTTATCAGAGAAGAAATCATGGTGATTTATGATAAATATGGGGATGACCGTAAGACTTCTATTGGCCTGGACGAATTTGATATGACGAATGAAGATTTGATTCCTGATGAGGATACGATTATTGCGATGACCAACTTAGGGTATATCAAACGGATGTCGCTGGATAATTTCCATAGCCAAAACCGGGGCGGTAAGGGCATTAAAGGGATGCATACGATTGAAGAGGATTATATTGAAGACCTCTTTATGACGACGACACATCATTATATTATGTTCTTTACCAATACCGGCCGGGTTTACCGTTTGAAGGCATATGCAATTGCGGAAGCTGGAAGAACTGCCAGAGGAACGGCGATTGTTAACCTGCTCCAGTTGATGCCGGGAGAAAAAATTACGGCTGTTATCCCGATGAAGAACTATGACAGTGATAAATATCTGTTTATGGCAACAAAGGGTGGTATGGTTAAGAAGACACCGATGAAGGATTATGAAAACGTCCGTAAAAACGGTCTTCAGGCAATTGTGCTGCGAGAAGATGACGAACTGATTGAAGTGAAGGCAACCGATAATACGAAGGATATTTTGCTGGTGACGAAGAAGGGGCAATGTATTCGATTCCATGAAACGGATGTCCGGATTACCGGCCGGGTGTCTATGGGGGTTATTGGGATCAGGCTGGATGCAGAAGACCAGGTTGTCGGCATGCAGATGGACAGTCAGGGTGAAAGCTTATTGATTGTATCGGCAAATGGTATGGGGAAACGTACTTCGATCGATGAATTTTCGCCGCAGAACCGGGGTGGAAAGGGTGTAAGATGCTATAAGATCATGGATCGGACCGGTGATATTGTGGGTGCTAAGCTGGTGCATGATGATCATGAGATTATGTTGATTACCACGGAAGGAATTATCATTCGTCTGGTGGTGGCAAATATTTCGTTGATTGGCAGAAATACTTCTGGTGTAAAGCTGATGAATATTGATCATGAGTCTAAGATTACGGTTGCAAGTATTGCCAAGGTTCGGACCAGCAGTGAAGCTGACAGTGTAGAATTGGCGGACGGTGATGATGGGTTTGAAGAATTGCTGGAAACTACGGAGGAACAATAGATAGAAATAAGCCCTTCCAGCAGATGTAGGCTGGAGGGGCTTATCCTGTTTTTTTGATTAAATTTATGAGGAGGTAATCGCTTGAAAGTGATAAGGGCAGAGAATGTGTCATTAATGGTGAAGGAAATGTGTATTGAGGCAAATCATTTTCTTTCTCCTGATATGAAAGATGTATTTGAAAAAGCTGTGGGGGAGGAACGGTCACCGCTTGGTAAGCTGGTATTAAATCAGCTGCAGGAGAATCTGCGGATTGCCGGTGAGGATATGATTCCTATTTGTCAGGATACGGGAATGGCGGTTGTATTTGTTAAAATTGGACAGGAGGTACATATTGAAGGGGGAAGTTTGACGGATGCTATTAATCAAGGGGTACATGACGGTTATGTTGACGGATATTTGAGAAAATCCGTAGTGAAGGATCCTGTTGAACGGGAAAATACGAAAGACAATACCCCTGCTGTTATTCACTATGAAGTCGTGGAAGGGGATCAGTTAGAACTTACTCTTGCGCCAAAAGGATTTGGCAGTGAGAATATGAGCCGGATCTTTATGTTAAAACCGGCCGACGGGCTGGAAGGGGTTAAGAATGCTATTTTAACAGCAGTCAAGGATGCTGGCCCAAATGCTTGTCCACCTATGGTGATAGGGGTAGGAATCGGCGGTACTTTTGAAAAATGTGCGCTTATGGCAAAACATGCATTAACCAGAAATGTAAATGAGGAATCTCCTGTTCCTTATGTCCGTGATTTAGAAAATGAAATGTTGGTAAAAATCAACGAATCCGGTATTGGCCCTGGAGGTCTTGGCGGTACGGTCACCGCTTTGGCTGTTAATATTGAAACCTATCCTACTCATATTGCCGGACTTCCGGTGGCTGTTAATATTTGCTGTCATGTAAATCGCCACTCCTGCCGGTTGTTATAATTCTATTGGTTGCGATTCTATTGTCGGATAAGGAGATGTAAAATGGATGATAAGATAAAAGTGCCTATAAAAAAAGAGGATATAAAAACATTAAAAGCCGGTGATTATGTATATCTCACAGGAACTATATATACTGCCAGGGATGCTGCTCATAAACGGATGCAGGAAACACTGGACCGTGGTAACGAATTGCCTTTTCCGGTTAATGGCAATGTCATTTATTACATGGGGCCATCTCCGGCTCGGCAAGGAAGGCCGATTGGCTCCGCCGGTCCGACTACGGCCAGTCGGATGGATCAATATACGCCTGCACTTTTGGATCTTGGTCTTGGGGCAATGATTGGCAAGGGAAAGCGCAGCCAGAATGTCATTGATGCAATGATCCGTAATAGTTGTGTTTATTTTGCGGCGGTTGGCGGTGCCGGTGCCTTATTATCTAAATGTATCCACTCTTCTGAAGTGGTTGCTTATGAGGATTTGGGGACAGAGGCTATTCGAAAATTGGAAATTGTGGATATGCCGGTAGTAGTTGTGATTGATTGTGAAGGAAATAATCTCTATGAGACTGGGATAAAGGAGTATGCCAAATGATGCGTATTGCTTATATGATATTCTGTTGTTTATTTCGTGTTCCGATATGGTTTTATCATATCTGGAAACTGGGGCGTGACAATGATACCCACACAGAGCAGGAGCGGTACGATTATTTAAGGTATGTTGTCAAGAAAATTAATATTGCCGGAAGAGTAAAGGTATCAGGGTATGGCGTTGAAAATTTGCCTAAGGAAAACGGCTATATTCTGTTTCCTAATCATCAAGGTTTGTTTGATATGCTGGCTTTGATTGATGCCTGCCCGGCTCCGGTCGGGGTAGTTGTTAAGAAAGAAGTGGCGGATGTAATTTTAGTCAAGCAGGTAATCGCCCTGCTTCATGGTATTGCGATTGACCGGAAGGATGTGAAAGCTTCCTTTAACATCATTAACCGGATGAGTGAGGAAGTAAAGGCCGGTCGCAATTATGTTATTTTTGCGGAAGGAACCAGAAGCAAAGATGGAAATCAGATTCTGGAATTCAAAGCCGGAACCTTTAAAAGTGCTATTAATGCCAATTGCCCGATTGTGCCGGTGGCATTGATCGACAGTTTTCGTCCTTTTGATATTTCTTCTATCAGGAAGGAGACGGTACAGGTACATATTATGGAACCCCTTGATCCGGATCAATATGTAGGGTTAAAGTCCAGAAAAATTGCACATCTTGTGCATGAAAAAATACAGGATAAAATAGATGAAAATAGGGTTGACAATTAAATTCTTTTACATTATAATTGTCAATGCGCCTGAAAAATAGCTTATCAAACAAGCATATTTTTTAAGAAGCAATCATATGGAATTATTTATTCGGAGAAATACTCAAGAGGCCGAAGAGGCGCCCCTGCTAAGGGTGTAGGTCGGGTGACCGGCGCGAGGGTTCAAATCCCTCTTTCTCCGCTCAATTCCATAAAGATTATTTTTTTCACTTTTTGATTCTGATAGCTTGAAAAAATGAGCGAAAAAAAATAAATAAAAAAAGTTGTTGACAAACGAAAGCGGATGTGATAAACTTAATGAGTTGTCGCCAAAACGGAAACAACAACAATGAACCTTGAAAATAGAAGATTGAACAGTATGTAAAACCCTGAAAATTCT
>Ga0154002_1000296_pt1 | contig 14016 bp, 10 predicted proteins | sample TSNY086MetaG_FD_102276 | JGI IMG/M metagenome (GOLD analysis project Ga0154002, IMG submission 102276) | Attine ant fungus gardens microbial communities from New York, USA - TSNY086 MetaG | ecosystem: Host-associated > Fungi > Mycelium > Unclassified | place: USA: New York, Robert Cushman Murphy... | reverse complement strand
GTATGAAAAGCAGATTGCCGATGTTCGGCAGAGCCTTGCATGCTTGCAGGAAGAAAGTGTAATGCAGTCCGAAACCCTGACACCTGAAAACAAATGGCTGCAAGCCCTCAAGCGATTTACAGACCATGACGAGCTGTCCCATGAGATGGTTCATACCCTGATAAAACAAGTAGTTGTAAGCGGTATTAATAAATTTGACATCGTTTGGAATTTCAAAAATGAATATGAAGCCCTGTGCGAATATAAAGGAGAGGTGTCGGAATGATTGAATATACGATAGCCCTCTACATCAGGCTTTCGCAGGAAGATGACAATATCGGTGAAAGCAACAGTGTGAAACACCAAAGGGATTTACTCACCGATTTTGTAATGAAACACCCTGATTTATCGAAAGGCAAACTCTTGTATTTCGTTGATGACGGTCACTCCGGTACAAATTTTGACAGACCGGCCGTAAAGGATATGCTGAAACAAGTACGAAAAGGCAGCATCAACTGCATTGTCGTTAAAGACTTCTCTCGCTTTGGCAGGAACTACATTGAGGTTGGCGGCTACCTGGATCAGGTTTTCCCGTTCCTGGGCGTTCGTTTTATATCGGTAAACGACATTTTCGACAGCAATGACAACAAAGGAAGCTCCCCAGGGCTTGATGTGGGGTTCAAAACCCTTATCCATGACTTATACAGCAAGGATTTATCGGTAAAATCTAAAACGGGAAAAATGGCGAAGATTAAGAAAGGGGAACACGTCAACGGCACGGCGCCTTTTGGGTATATGAAATCTAAGACGGTCAAGAACGCCTGGGAGATAGATGAAGCGGCCGCCGTATCCATCAGAAAGATTTACGGATTGGCGATAGATGGATTGTCGGCTTGCGAAATAGCCAGACAGCTTAATAGCGAAGGCGTAGCAGCTCCGCTGGTACACTGTATCAACAATAACACAGATAAAGGCTTATATTGCCGCAAGGTTGACGATATACCACTTTGGAGAATGGCTAATGTATCAAAGATACTGCGAGACGAACGATACACAGGCAAGGTGATAACAGGTACGAAGAAACGAATGACAGTCGGCGGCAGAAAAACAAAACCTGTATCCAAAAGCGATTGGATTGTTATACCGAACGCCCATGAGCCGATTGTTTCGCAGGAAACCTTTGACAAGGTGCAGGAATTACGCGGTCCCTACAATCAAAGAAGTATCAAAAAAGTAAACGCCAATATATTTGCGGGTAAGATTTTTTGCGGTCATTGCCGCCATGCGCTTCGGCGTTATGGTGGTCTTGAACCTAAATATATTTGTCAGTCGCACAGGGAAACACAGAACAAAAAGTGTCAGTCTGATGTGATTTACGAGGTTTTGTTAAAGGACGTAGTCTTAACTGCGATAAAGCAAGAGGTTTCTTTGGTAACTGCGATAAAGCATGAGGTTTCTTTGGTAACTGCGGCAAAGCAGGAGGTTTCTTTGGCATACAGCGCAAAAAAGCAAGCTGAGGAACTTAACGGTATGCTGCATAGGGAGTGTGAAAAGCTATCGGGAGAGATAAAAAGGCTTTCAGATGATGTGCGCAGACTCAAAAACAATAGGGAACCGCTTTTTGAAGATCTTTCCGATGGCAGAATTACGAAAGAACAGTATGTTTTAACGAAGTCAGCGCAAGCGGATAAAATAAGGCAGATAGAATCCGAAATAGTCAGGCTTTCAGATAAACATTACAAGCAAAACCAAAATACGCGGCACAATGAAAGACATGAGATGTTAAAGCCCTTTGATAAACTAAGCGAAGTAACACCCAAGATGATGGCATTGGTGGACGGCATATATGTGTTTGACAGCACCCGCATTGAGATTAAGTTTTCTTTTACGGATGGATGCTGTCAGGCATAAAGCTAGCTCACAAAAATTTACAATATTTTTTTAGTTTTGTCTTAACACAGGATAATGATGATTATGACAGCCTGTCGTCCAAATGCCAATCAGATCATATTACAATACCATTTAAGAATCTGATGAATGATTCTTATAGCAGGGATATTTCCGCTAAAGTAAGAAGCCAATTGGAAATCAAACGTAAAAGAGGCGATTTCATCGGTTCTTTTGCTGTATATGGCTATGAAAAAGATAAAAAGAATAGAAATCGTTTAGTAATAGATCAACAAGCCGCAATGGTGGTAAAGGATATTTTTACGTGGAAAACAGAAGGTAAAAGCAATGATGGAATAGCCGTGAAATTAAATGAAATGGGCATTCCGTCCCCGATGGAGTATAAGAAGCTAAATGGTATGCGTTATTTTTCCGGCTTTAACCAAAGCGGGAAAGCAAGCTGGAGTGCACTAAGTATAAAACGTATACTGACAGACGAAGTTTACCTGGGCCATATGGTGCAAGGTAAAAAAACAACACCTAATCACAAAATAAAAAAAGTAATAGAAAAAAACCCAGATGAATGGATTAAGGTAGAAAACACACATGAGCCGATTATTTCTGCACAAGATTATCATACTGTGCAAAGGATATTGCAGATGGATACCAGAATATCCCCGTTAAAAAAAGAATTGTATATTTTTTCCGGATTTGCATGTTGTGCAGACTGTAAAGAGGCCATGGTCAGGAAGCTTGTAAGTTCAGGCGGAAAAAAATACCCCTATCTTATCTGCTCAGGTTATAAAAAGAACAAGGCAGGCTGTACGAGTCATTTTATAAATGAAAAGAATTTGGAAGAGGCAGTGTTATTAGCGTTGAATAAGCATATCGATTCTATTGCAGACATGGAAGAAATACTGCGAGTCATTAACAAAGTACCGGCTATGAATGAGGGAACGAAACGGCTGGATCTCCACATATTAAAAGCAACAGAAGAAATAAAAAAGCTGCAGAAAATAAAAATGTCACTTTATGAGGATTTGGCAGATAACATTATAAGCAAGGAGGAATATGATGATCTAAAAAAGTTTTATGGAAGCCGGATTCTTTCCCTGGAAAAAGGTGTTTTAAGGATGAAAGAGGAGCAAGACTTCATAACAAATAAAAACATAGAAAAGAATGTATGGATTACCTATTTTGTTGCGCATCATAACATTAAAAAGCTTACCCGAAGTATCATACTCAAATTTATAGACAGGATAGATATCCATGAGAAAGGGAAAATAACAATAACATTTCACTTTGAATATAATTACAAAAAAGTAAACGGAGGATCTTTTCATAGCCAGAACCAGCAGGAAGAAGAAAGAAACACTACCCATAACGAAGGGTAACAATTATTACCAGGCAGGTTTTTACCTAAGGCTTTCAGAAAAGGATCAAGGCTGTGAGGTAAGCGAATCGATTCATAACCAAAAGGAGTTATTACTTGATTTTATTCATAATAAGCCAGATATTTATGTAAAAAAAATATATACGGATGATGGAAAAAGCGGAACGAATTTTGACAGACCCGGCTTTATGGAACTAATGGAAGATGTAAAGAGAGGCATTATTAACTGCATTGTGGTAAAGGATTTGTCCCGATTCGGACGAAACTATCTGGAAACAGGAAATTATATTGAAACCATATTTCCGCTTCTGAATGTCCGGTTTATTGCTGTTACAGATCACTTTGATACACTGACCACAAGCCAATCGGAAATTGCTTATTTATTACCTCTGAAAAATATGATGAATGAAAATTATGCCAGGGATATTTCCATAAAAGAAAAAACAGCAAAAGCAGCATTGCGAAAAAGAGGCAGCTTTTCAGGAGCAGCAGCTGTCTACGGATATGTCAAATCAGAGGAGAACAAACATAAGCTTGCCATTGACCCAGAGGCGGTAAAAACAATCCAATTAATATTTGACATGGCTGAACAAGAATATAGTGATATTGCTATCGCCAAACACCTGAATGAACAAGGAATTGACTGTCCGGCTAAATATAAATTTAAAAAAGGGCATACAACAAACCGCCAATATGAAAACGCCAAATACTGGTATAAACAGACAATTGCAAGAATTACAACAAGTGAAATATATATTGGGAACATGGTACAGGGAGTACGGCTTAATCAGGATATACGCGGTAAAAAGCGTGCAATGAACAAAAAGAACTGGGATATTGTAGAAGGCACTCATGAGGCCATCATACCTGCAGAACAGTTTAACCGGGTTCAGAAGATACGGGAAGCCAGAAAAGAAAAATATTTACAATACGCAAACGCTTCGTTCGCTGAAGGAAATGAAGAAAACATATTTAAGGGGCTGCTTATTTGCGGCGATTGTAAAAAAGCTATGATGAGAAGTAAAGTTAAAAATTGCAATGATCCCTATCGTTTTAAGTGCAATACATTTGAAGGTACCGGAGGCTGCAATAAGAAATATTTAAGGGAGGGTGATTTAATAAACACGATAAATGCCGTGTTAAGATCAAGAATAGAACTGGCTTTAGATGTTAATCAAAAATTGGAGGAAATTGAAGATAACAAAGAACTGAAAAGATTTAATCAGGAGCTTAATACTTTGAAAAATGAACACAAAAGAATAGTGAATCTGAAATCATTATTACATAAGGATTTAAAAAGCGGAATTTTGGACGAACAAGAATATCGATATATGAAAAATAAATATGAGCTGCAAATGATAAAGTATCAGGAGAGAATGGAAGCGCTAAACCTATTTGAAATACAGCATATAGAAAAGCGTTCGCCAGAAATACCGGCAATCAGGCAGTTATTTAAGTTTTGTGAAAACAAGGATCTGTCTTCAAATATACTGAATGCCTTGATAGCAGAAATCAAAGTATATGATAAAGATAGAATCAGTATCCATTTTAAATTTTGATTTGGCGCGTTGAACATGATAGTAGTTGGCTGTTGGATCAGATAACAGGAGGCGGTTACAGATGGTAAATAAACCAATATTGGCAAAATATCTCAGGCTCTCCCTGGAAGATGACAAGGAGGGTGAGAGTGACAGTATTGTGAACCAAAGGCTTCTCATTGATGATTATATTCTTCAATATGGTGATTTGCGGGAATATGAGAACATGGAATTTGTTGATGACGGTTACTCCGGCACAAATTTTTCCCGACCGGCAATTAAGGAATTAATGGATTTACTGCGGAAAGGAAAGATTCATTGTATTATTGTCAAGGATTTTTCCAGGTTTTCCAGAGATTATATTGAACTTGGGAATTATTTGGAGCAGGTTTTTCCTTTTAAAGGAGTCAGATTTATTTCGGTAAACGACAAATATGACAGTAAATCAGCCAATTTAATGCAAAGCGGTTTAGATGTGCCGTTTAAAGGAATTTTATATGATTTGTACAGCAAGGATATTTCAAATAAAGTAAAAAGCGCTAAACGGCAAATGTTAAAGCAGGGGAAATTAGCCGGCGGTTCACATCCATATGGTTATATAAAAGACAAGCAGGGGAAGAAAACTTATAAAATTGATGAAGAAGCAGCAACGATTATAAGACTCATTTATAAACTGGCATTGGAAAACAAAAGCGATATTGAAATAGCAAAAGAATTAAATGCAAAGAAAATTATGACACCGGCCCTATATAAAAAATCAAAGGGATTTTGTGCTTATGGAGTGAGAAAAGGAATTGATCCTAACTGGGATTCTGCAAAAGTAAATAAAATTTTGCGGGACGAGCGTTATACAGGAGTATTGCTTTTGGGCCAGCATAAAAGTGCCGGTATAGGAACGGGCAGAACTATTTGCGTTCCCCAAAATGAATGGTACAGAAAGGAGGACAATCACCCGGCAATTGTTTCAAGAGAGCAATTTGAAACGGTTCAGCGGCTAAAATCTCCATATATTGAAAAAGGAAAACATAAGGTTAAAAATATACTATTCAGAAAAATCAAGTGCGCTTCTTGCGGCAGATTTTTATACCATAAGCCTTCGGATAAGGGAAAGGAATATAACAGCTTCTTTTGTAAGCAGCCGCATATATGTAATAGCCCGTGTTTTAAAGGATATATAAAGGAGAAGGATATTTTAGATGCTTTATTTGGTACAATCAATGTACATGCTGGTATTGCAGCACATATGGAGCAGCGGCGAATGAATGATATAAAAGCGAAAGATGATCCTCATAGAGTCTTAAAGATGACTGAGGCGGAAAGAGATAAGTCTATGGAAGCAAAAAGCAGATTATACTTACAATATAGACAAGGTGAAATATCTAAGGAGCAATTTATACTGGATAAGGAGCAAATTTCCAGGAAAGCAGTATCATTGGAAAAAGAGAAACATAATATGACGAAGCCGGAGGAGACAGAATGTAATCCGGAGGTTGATATAATCCATTCCCATCTTTTGCATTTATGTCTGCCGAAAGCGAAGCAGGGGTCAGAAAATGAATTAACCAGAGAAATTATTGAAAGATTGGTTGATACAATATATGTATATAATACGACCCATATTCGGATTGACCTTTTATATAAAGACGAGTATGATAGTTAATGAAATAAGCAATATATTTTATTCCCTTAAATGACACCAGCCGGCATAGCCATACCGGTAAGAACTCCGTATACACTGAGCGCTGTTGTATTATCATACCCATATTGCCGCAGACAGGACGGAATGGAAACCGATTCCACACTATGCAGCAGGTTAAGGACAATACGGTTTGCAGTTATGGGAAGTGCCATAACAAGAATCTTGTGGTAGGTTTGCAGTGTATAACCGGTACCGGCAGGCAGCTTTTTTAGCGGGGAAAAGGCGGGGTGTTCATTGCAATAACTGAGGTATATGGAGATAATGGATATTATCACGGAGATAAATTCACCGATTACAAGCCCCAGAACCGCCACATTGATACTGAGAGTGCTGTTATTTGCGGTGGCATAGTAAGAAATAATATATACACATCCGACGCGGCAGCATTGTTCCATAAATTGTGCGACAGCAGGAGTACCGGTTTTCTTTCTTCCATAAAAATAACCGTTAGTGCAGGCATGGACAGCGCTTAACGGGAGAGAGAAAGCTACAATACGCAGCATGGATGCCGTACGTGCCTCTGATAAGAGGGATACCGCTATAAAATCTGAACCCAAATAAACGGCAGCAGCACAAAGCAGGGAAAGAGGTATGGATATGCTCAAACCCAGAATAAGCGGTTTATAAGAGGCAGTTTTTCTTTTGGCTGTTTCTTCTGCCACAAGTTTTGAAATCGCTGTCTGATATCCCGCCGCCGCCAGAGAGTAAGATAAGGATAATACAGGGTTAATCAGCTGATAGATCCCCATTCCTTCCTCACCGAACAGACGCGACAGGTAAATGCGGTAGTAAAAGCCTATAATGCGGGTGATCAGCCCTGTAATGGTTAATATTAAGGTTCCTGTAATGAGAGGATGTTGTTTATATTTATTCATGAAAACACCAAAGTTGTTTTGCAATATTATATTCCCCAGACAAGGAAGACAGAACTTAATAAATATATAACGATTTATTCCCGCGAGGGTCAAAATCAAAGGAAGTGATGAGATGAATAAAATATTAGTGGTTGAGGACGATACCTTGCTCAATAAAGCGCTTTGCTATAATCTTACGATTACCGGATATACAGTGGATTCAGCTGAGTCCGTTGTTTCGGCAAAAGAGTTATATCAAAAAAAGGAATATGATTTGATTATCCTTGACATCAACCTGCCGGACGGCAACGGTTTTGATTTATGCAATGATATAAAAGAACAGAATGCGGATACAGCAATTATATTTTTAACTGCAAACGATATGGAAAGCGATATGATAAAAGGCTTTGAGCTTGGTGCGGACGACTATGTAACGAAACCTTTTCCCATTAGTGTATTCCAAAAAAAAGTAGCTGCACTTCTCAACCGGATAACAAAACAAGAAGGCAGTGACTGTTATGAAGATGGTAATCTGTTCATAGATTTTTCGCAAATGACTGCAATGCTTGGGGAAAATTCCATTGTATTTACGAAAGCAGAATACCGTACCCTGAAAGTGTTTGTGAAGAATCCCCAGATTGTTTTAACAAGGCAGGTTTTATTGGAAAAGCTTTGGGACATTGACGGGAACTATGTGGACGAACACGCTCTTACATCAAACATAAGTCGTATACGCGGTAAAATTGAAACAGGTGATCATCAGTACATTAAAACTGTTTACGGTATGGGATACATGTGGATTGGCAGGTTTTCGTGAGGACTGTTTGTGCCGCCGGCTGAAGCGGACATGGGGTATAAGGTTGAAAGAAAGTCACTTTCAACTATTGATTTTGAGTCCGCTGAAGCGGACAGGGGTATAAAAATGATTGCTGAAAAATTATCCATGAGAAAAATATATATAATGACGAGTATAGGGTTTGGGTCAACCGCTGTTGTAATGCTATTTGTAATCTATCTGCTGACTGATAACTACAGTGCTGTTTTATGTGGAGTGTTCTTTATATTACTACTAACTGCCTGGTTTGTTTTTTTCATTTTTCTTGTACGAAAAAAGTTAACCACCTTTACATCCGCAATATGTCGTAATATAGATGATATGATGGCTGGAAAAATTGATTTACAGCAAAATAACGAAGAAGAAACTTTATTTACCAAAATCAATCATCGGCTGACACGGTTATATGAGGTTACCCAGGAGCATAATCGCCGTATAGCGAAAGAAAAAGCAGACTTACAGGAGTTGACTTCCGATCTGTCACATCAAGTGAAAATGCCGATTGCTAACCTGAAGATGGTAAATGCTACGCTTCTGGAACAGAATGTGCCGGAAAACAGGCAGCGGGACTTTTTACTGGCGATGGATGGACAGCTTGATAAGTTGGATTTTCTGATGCAGGCACTCATTAAAATATCACGCCTGGAAACAGGCGTTATTACATTGAAAAAAAAGGACTGCACCGTGTATGAAACACTTGCGGCGGCTTTGGGTGGTATCCTGCTGTCTGCTGAGAATAAAAATATTCATGTCAGCGTAGACTGTCCGGTGGATTTGACCGTATCCCACGACCGAAAATGGACAACCGAAGCCTTATTCAATATCCTTGATAACGCCGTAAAATATACGACAAATAACGGTTTCATTCATGTGTCTGTTTTCTGTTGGGAAATATATACGAAAATTGATATAGCAGACACGGGAAAAGGCATTTTAGAAAGTCACCAGGCAGAAATTTTCAAACGCTTTTACCGTGAGGCAGAAGTTCACGGCATAGAGGGAATTGGAATAGGATTGTATCTCGCACGTAAGATTATCACCATGCAGGGAGGTTATATTCAAGTAACTTCAGATGTAGGAAAAGGCTCCACTTTTTCCATATTTCTTCCAAATAGATAAAGCCATTTTAAACGTATCAAGGAACTTCCTGAATATCAACTTTTGAAATATCACAGTATTGTGAGATTTGCCGGGATTTTTATAATAATTTTTTTTCCTGCCGTGATATTTCTGTGAGATTTAGCGTTTACAATAATACTATCAAACAGGAAGGATAGGTATATTAATGAGCATATTACAAACAACAAATTTAAGGAAATACTACGGAGCAGATTCAAATATTACAAAAGCATTGGACGGTGTTTCACTTTCAATAGAAAAAAGTGAATTTATTGCCATTGTAGGTACGTCCGGCAGTGGCAAAACTACTTTGCTGAATATGATTGGCGGGCTTGATATTCCCTCGTCCGGCAGTGTGAAAGTACGGGAAAAGGAACTTTCTAAAATGAGCGATGAGCAGCTTACCATTTTTCGCCGCCGCAATATTGGCTTTGTGTTCCAAAATTATAACCTTGTACCCATTTTGAACGTTTATGAAAATATAGTCTTACCTGTAGAGCTTGATGGTGAAACAGCAGACAAGAAATTTATGGATGAAATCGTACACATGCTGGCGTTAGAGGAAAAGCTGATGGATATGCCTGATAATCTTTCGGGAGGCCAGCAGCAGCGAGTAGCCATTGCCCGTGCATTAATAACAAAACCTGCAATCGTATTGGCCGATGAACCCACAGGTAATCTTGACAGCAAGACAAGTGCTGTTGTATTGGGGCTGCTGCAGCACTCCAGCCGTATGTTTAACCAGACCGTTGTTATGATTACCCATAATAATGAATTGGCTCAGCTTGCAGACCGCATCATCCGTATTGAAGACGGCAGAATTGCAGGAGGGCAATAAATTATGAGCGATAATTTATTTGGTAATAATAATAGAAAAGTAATAAGTCATTTAGCGAAAAGCAGTGTCACTCACAGTAAAATGCGCAACCTGTTTATTGTGCTGACCATTGCTCTTTCTGTAAGCCTCCTGATGGTGATGGCACTTACATATACCGGGCAAATGGTCGTGGAAAGAAAGGAACTTTCAAGTACGCAGCATGTAATCTATCACAATGTGGATACAGAGCAAATTGCCGGATTACGCTCAGACCCGTATATAGAGGATCTGATGCTGGTAAAGTGGGGTCCGGCAGTGGAAGTGGAGGACTATATAATCTGGTCCCTTTTCTTTGACGATTCCGCCGCTATAATAGAGAGTATACAAATCGGAGAAGGTTCCATCCCTATTGGTTTAAACGAGGTTGCGGTGGATCGACAGTTTCTGGAACGTCTGGGAATAGAACCTGAACTGGGAGTCGTTATTCCAGTCACCTTCCTTGATGGCAGTACGGAGTCCTTTACTGTAACCGCTTTTCTGGATGAGGAGGATCCGGGCAACGTATTCTATCTCTCACACTCCAAAGAATATGCCGATCATGGTGCACAGCTGCAGAATGTAAACTATAACGCACCGGTGCGGATATTAAATGCGGAGGATATGTCCGCCTCCGGCTTCAAGGAATTTATTATAAGCCTGGGAGCAAAATATGATATTCCACAACGGGATGTTAACGACAATGGCTACTTCATTGAGATGCTGGAAGGCGATCCCAGCACCCTGACCGCCATCATAGGTCTGGGTATGCTGTTTTTATTAGTCAGCGTTTTGGTGGTTTACAGTGTATTTTATCTCTCTGTAATCAGCCGTATCCGCCAGTTTGGTCAGATGCGAACCATCGGCATGACCCAGCGGCAGATACGCAAAATGGTTACACGGGAAGGTCTGCTGCTCTGTGCCATCGGAGCACCCATTGGTGTAATCGCAGGCGGAATCATTGGCTACGCACTGAATCCTGCCGGGTGGAGCTGGATCAATTCTGCAGTAGTTGCCCTGATAGCCGTGCTGGCGGATATTGTTACGGTTCTTGTCTCGCTTCACCGACCGGCCCGGATGGCGGCAAGCATTTCACCAATTGAAGCTGCCAGACACGCGGAGGGGAGCTCCCATAAAAAATCCCGGAGTCTTCGGCGGCCACTAAACCCATTCAACCTTGCCAAAATGAATTTTTATCATAATCGCAAGAAAACCTTACTGACAATTATATCATTGGGAGTTGGCGGAGTTCTTATGCTTGCCAGTACCACATTCCTCATCTCCCATAACCGGGAGGCTTACTCCAGACAGAAAGAGTTATACTATGGTGAATATGCAATTTCCTTTGCTTTTAACCCCCTTGCGTCGGCAGTTCATGGTGTGGCGGACTTTCAGCTGAACAATCCGATGGGAGAGACATTCAAGGAACATCTTCTTTCAGTACCAGGTGTAATGGGCATCCGTACGTTTTTAAGCACCGATGTACACTACGAATACAAGGATATAACAGAGCCCAACAGCGTTGCTCCCTTTGACCAGGAAGAATATCCGGAAATTACAGCACTTTTAGCGGATGCACCAACATATGATGATCTTCTCAACGGTAATCAGCTCATAGTTGTAGGTAATTCTACTGCACAAGAAATCTTTGGCTGGGAGTTTGAAGCAGGGGATATTATACAAATCCAGTTTTGGAATGGAGACCAATCTTTTGAGGTTGAATTTACGATTGCCGCATGTGCTGACCGCAACAGAAAGCACAGTATGAATGGCGGATGGTTTCTGATTCCGGAGGAAACATTAACTAAGCTTTTGCCCGGATTTGATCTGACTCAGACAGTCATTGTGCAGGGGGATTATCAAGACGTGGCATTGAATGAGGCTTTGCAGGCTATTGTGGACGAGAGTCCTTTACTTTCCATGATTACACTAAAGGATCGCATGAAAGCCGATATCAGCTTTTTCAACTCATTTTACCGGCTTGTTATGGGCTTATGCTGTTTTATCATCGGCTTTAGCGTGATAAATCTGCTCAATACGTTGATTAGCAGTATCGTGTCCCGACGTCAGGAGTTTGCATTACTACAGTCTGTTGGCATGGGAGACCGCCAATTGACAAGAATGATACAATACGAGGGATTACTGATTGCTGCCGCTAATATGGTAATCAGTCTTACAATTGGCGGTTTACTTGGGTATGCCGCAGTCAGCATTATGCGCAGCATAGGAGTAAGTTATCTACAATACACCTTTCCCATTATTCCGGTTGTGGCATACACAATTTTTGCACTATCAGCACCGATCCTAATTTCCAGTCTCGCAATGAAAGCTCTAAAAAAGCAAACATTGGTAGAGCGGCTGCGGAAAGATGGTTAATATGAAGATGTTACTATCCAGCGAAGCCTGGATAGTAACATCTAATAACTTGGGATCTAACAGTTCAGTCTTATAATATTCTTACGTTCGTTAATGGGATTATTAAATTGCGAAGTAATATATAATATGGTAGAATATAACAACTATCAGTAATAGGAGGAGTGGAGACTGAGCAGAGCAGAAGAAATCGGGAGGGCATTTTGATGTGATTAAAAAAATAGAGATTGATAATTTAAAGAGCATAAAACATATGAAGATGGAATGTTCGGATATTAATCTTCTGATCGGAATAAATTCATCAGGTAAGTCTTCTGTGATTCAAGGGTTACTTTTTGTCATTCAAAATATGGAGCAGCCATGTGGCCTGAATGGAGCACTGATATCTTTGGGAACATTTGAAGAAAATCGTTGTGTTTATGCAAATGATAAAATAATAAAGGTTGTGGTGGATGATGGAAAATATTTTGCTTCCGTTTCACTAAAGCAAAACGAAACAGGAGATACGTTTCTAAGCAGATTTTCCAGGCAGGAGGAAGAGTGGGATATATTAACCAATAAATGGAGTTATAAGAAAAGAAATTTTCAATTTTTATCCTGTCATAGAGTGGGTCCATTAAATGTTTATAACAAGAACATGACAATGGATGATGTAATTGATATAAATGGCGAGTATGCGATTGCATTTCTGAATAAACATGCTGCTGATATTCTTGAGCCGGGACTGTGTAAAGGCGATATGGACTATACTCTTCAGGGTCAGGTGAACTGGTGGTTATCATATATTGAGGATGCAGAAATCAGTACAGAAGAAATATCAGGGGCGGATTTAGTAAAGGCATCTTATACAATGCATGATGTTATAAAAACCAGACCCGTTAATATTGGTTCAGGAATCAGCTATTTAATTAGTATCTTAATCATTTGTCTATCATCTCCGAAAAATGCAGTGATAGCAATGGAAAATCCAGAAATTCACCTTCATCCAATGGCTCAGGCTAAATTATGTGAATTTTTCTATTTTATTTCTCAAAATAATCGCCAGATGTTTGTAGAGTCTCACAGTGACCATGTGTTCAACGGATTTCGTGCTGGGATTGCTGCAGGGGAGATGGAGAAGGAAAAAATCAATATTCAATTTATCAGTCTGGATGAAGAAAATGTTTCTCAGACATTACAGGTTCAGATTGGCCGCATGGGTAGAATTGAGAATCAGAAAAAGTACATGTTTGATCAATTTGATCTAGACTTAAATAAAATGATTGGATTGCGGGGAGATAAATAATGGAGTTAAAATGAATTATCTTTTGATGGTCAATTTCAGTCATATGATGATTTTATAGATGCAAAAGCGATAAGAATAAAGAATCAAGTGTGGAGATAAGGTTGAAAAAGTTCATTTCAACCTATTGATTTGAGTACGCGCTGAAGCGCGCATGGGGTAAAAAAATGATTTATTTGGATAATGCAGCAACAACCAGGACTG
>Ga0154002_1000287_pt1 | contig 14185 bp, 11 predicted proteins | sample TSNY086MetaG_FD_102276 | JGI IMG/M metagenome (GOLD analysis project Ga0154002, IMG submission 102276) | Attine ant fungus gardens microbial communities from New York, USA - TSNY086 MetaG | ecosystem: Host-associated > Fungi > Mycelium > Unclassified | place: USA: New York, Robert Cushman Murphy... | reverse complement strand
TAAAAAAGCAATGCGGTACCTATGGAATGGGAATCCAGCAAATGGTGGAAATCGCAAAAGCAGTCCTCATTGATGCAAAACTCATCATCATGGACGAGCCTACATCCAGCCTTGGGGAAAAGGAAGTGGAGCAATTAATGAAAACGGTCCGTTCCTTAAAGGAAAAAGGCATTGCAATTCTGTTCGTGTCCCATAAGCTGGAAGAACTTTTCCAGCTATGCGACCGCGTAACGGTCATGAGAGATGGAGAACACATCCTGACCAAAAATACGGAGGAACTGGATAACGATTCCCTGATCTCTGCCATGGTAGGCAGAACACTGGACAATCAATACCCGAAAATTGAAGCGGAAACCGGCACGGAAGCGCTCCGGGTAGAACATTTAAACTCCGCAGGTGTTTTAAAAGATGTGAGCTTTTGTGCTTATCATGGAGAAATCCTTGGCTTTTCAGGTTTGGTAGGTGCAGGCAGAACCGAAACCTTCCGGGCCGTGTTTGGCGCGGATCCCTATGACAGCGGAGATATTTATCTAAACGGAAAAAAGGTGAACATAAAATCACCCAAAGACGGTATCCGCTGCGGGATGGCATTTCTGACAGAAGACCGTAAAGGACAGGGACTGGTTCTTTCTCAATCAGTCAGGACAAACCTGATCTTAAGTAATATGAGAAACTGCACGAAAGGGCTGTTCTTTGATGAGAAACAGATTGATCAGCTGGCGGAAGAAAACATCAGCGACTTAAAAATTAAAACTCCCACTGCCGATGAGGTGGTGGGACAGTTATCAGGCGGCAACCAGCAAAAGGTGGTTATCGGAAAATGGATCAATGCAAATGCGGATATCTATATATTTGATGAGCCGACCAGAGGAATTGACGTAGGTGCCAAGGTCGAGGTTTATAACATCATGAACCGTCTGGTTCATGCGGGAAAATGTGTTATCATGATTTCCTCCGAATTACCGGAAATTCTAGGAATGAGTGACCGGGTAATTGTCATGCGGGAAGGAAAAATCATGGGAGAACTTTCAAGAAAAACGGATGATCTGAATCAGGAGATTATCATGAAAGCTGCTTGGGGAGGTGAAATTCGATGAAAAAGAAGAAAATGAAAGATATTTTAGGAAAGGCAGCTCCTTTGCTGGCTCTGGTACTTTTGTTCATAGTATTGTCTTTGGCAACAGATAAATTTTTTACAATCAATAATATGATGAATATTTTAAGGCAAACGGCTGTTAACGGTCTGATTTCCGCAGCTATGCTGGTGGTGCTTATTACGGCTGGCATCGACTTATCGGTAGGTGCAAATGCAATTCTTTGCGCTTGTATGATGGGGATGTTAAAGACAACCTTTGGCATCACAAACACACCGGTACTGATTCTGGTTTGTATGCTAACCGGTGTTTTCGTTGGCTTTCTCAATGGTTTGTTACTCACAAAAATGCATCTTCCCCATCCTTTTGTTTCCACCCTGGGCATGAAGAATGTACTCTGCGGCCTGGCACTGCTGGTGGTCTCGACAAAAACAATCTCCGGCTTTCCGGATTCCGTAACATTTTTAGGTTCCAGTAATTTATTTAAAGTATCCGGCGGATTCTCGGGAGTTCCATTATGCTTTATTGTTTTGATATTGATCTATCTCGTATATCATTTCTTTTTAAATAAAACGGCTCTTGGAAGAATGATTTACTGCGTCGGCGGCAATCCGGAAGCTGCCCGCCTTTCCGGCATCAATTCCGATAATATACTGATCTTTGTTTACAGTTTATCCGGATTGATGTGCGCCATTGCCGGGCTGGTTATTGTGGGGCGTTCTGCGGTTGCCAATCCTTCTGCCGCCATTTCTCCATATGATACGGATGCCATTGCGGCATGTATTATTGGCGGTGCTTCCTTTATGGGGGGAAAAGGAACCATCTGGGGAACCCTGATCGGCGCTCTGATGATTTCTACCATTCGGAATGGGTTGACACTTTTGAATACTTCAAGCTCCGTCCAGTATATTGTGATTGGTCTGGTGATTATTACGGCCGTGTTTATTGATGTGACACGGACGCGGATGGAAGCGAAGGCTAAGCGGCTTGCGGCTAAATGAAAATCAATATTTTTAGCGTGTGAGTTAGTACATGGTGGCTGTTTTCTGGCAGGGCATAAGTTCTGCGCGAATCAATTCCGCATTTTTGAAATATGTACCCTATTCTTCTTGAAAATAGAATAGACTTTGTATTCCCAATGTGGTACAATCTGCATGATCAAAATGAATGCACAAAGGGGGACTTAATATGGCATTGACAAATGATGATTTACAAGCGATTGCTAATCTGATGGACAATAAACTTGATAATGCCCAAACGACACTTGAAAATCTGATAAATGATAACTCTAATCTAATTCTCGGTGAAATGGACAGGTTTGAGCAGCGAATCAATAACCGCTTTGAAAAAATAGATAAGGATATGCAACTGATCCGTGAGGATATACATAACATGAAAAACGTATTGGTGAGTTAGAAAAAATGGTTTAATCAGCACTTATAGTTCGGCTTGGGGGAATTCCGGATAGACCAGCCGGAATCCATTTTGAGCTACCATATCAACGTCTGCAGTTTTGCTCAGACAAGGCTGGATCGCACCGCTGACAGCAAAATAATTACAAAAATCAATTGTCAATAAAGCAGACAAGATGGTCTTGACCAGTTCTTGGCCAAGGCTTTTTTTAACCGCAACAAAAGAAGGGACCGTGAGAGATCCCTCATCTGGATACTGCAAAGTAAGCGTCTGACTGTCGGCCCGCAGGGCAAAGATGGAGTGCGTCAGAGAGACTGGAACCATGCCTTTTTGGACGCTGTTCAAGGACGGAACCGGAGAGTAATCTGGATTTTAAAAACCAGCTGATTGTCCTGGATACCATCCGCCGTTTGGCTGATGAAAAAGGAATCGGGTGTATTTTTAACACCCACTATCCGGGACATGCGCTGAAGATCTCTGATAAGGCGCTGATTTTACGGCGCGATGGAGAATGTGTCTTTGGCGGCGTTCATGAAGTGATTACCAAAGAGCGGATGGAAGCAGCATTTGGCGTGAAAGTATGTATTCAGGATATTCAGGAACAGGAGAGCCGGTTTAAGTCAGTAGTGGCATTAGCTGTTATATAGAAGTAATATAAAAAGGCATTGCCGCAATTACAACCATGCGGCAACGTCTTTCTCATGAACTTCGAATTGATTATGGAATTGATTGTCTAAAAAAGGATAGTAAAAAATATCATTCTATGATATGCTATTACATAGCATCTGATCTGCCGTCCAGTGCACAGTGCAAGGATAGAGAAGAAATCTGTAATTTTATCAACCAGCATGTTTCATGCAATAAATCCAATTTTTGTCATACAAATAATATAGTTACCGTAGTTATTGGCCTCTTTTCTGATTTCTATTACCCTCATGCTCTTTCTTGTGCCTGTAAATTTCCGCCGGTGTGATTCCAGTATGCGATTGTAATGCAAAACACTTTATGTTAAAATTGAGGAGTAAGCAAATGAACAAACACAAACTCAAATGTGAACCTGACACTATGGGGCAGACGCGCAGGGCAGAAGGGGAATATTTAATACCGAAGGAGCCGGGAGAACTGCCGACGGCATCAGTGACAGATAATGGTGGTTTGATTAAATCCTGCGAGGAAAGGGTTGCCGAGGCCAGAAAGTTCAATTTACTAAGTAATGTCTTTATGTCGGTTGCGCTGAATGATCCGTCGGCATGCCAGCATGTTATTAGGATTTTAACCGGAATTAAGGATCTGAAGGTCAAGGAAATACGGACACAGTATCGGATTTCCCAAATCACATCCCATGATGCGATATTGGATGTGCTTGCAGAAGACCGGGAAGGGAATCTGATTAATTTAGAAATCCAGCGGAAGGATACGGTTGACCATGCCAGACGTACCAGGTTTTACGGCTCCATGATTGACAGTACATATCTTGAAAAAGGCCGGGAGTATAATGAAATGCCGGAAGTGCATATCATATACATTAGCGAAACAGACCTGTGGCGGGCCGGGAGAACATCTTATCCGGTAAAAAAACATTTTGCGGGCACGGATGTTACATATGACGACGGAATCCATGTTCTGTATGTGAATGCGGCGGTTGATGATGGAACAGACATCGCAAAAATGATGAAATATTTTAAGAAAGCGGATCCGGAAGACATGAGCCAGGGTGATTTGTCCAGGCGGATCCATTTCCTAAAATGTGAGGAAGGAGGTTTTGAAGTTATGTGTCAGATAACTGAGAAATTTTTACAGGAAGGACGACAGGAAGGACGACAGGAGCAGGCTAGAGAAACGGTTCTGAACCTGGCGGAGATGGGTATGCCCGTGGAGAAGATAGCCGCAGCGGTTAAAGTCAGTGTAGCTCTTGCAAAACAGTGGCTTGAGGGAGCCGCTTCAGCAAAACATTAGTATCCCCAGTGTCTGATCCCATGAACATTCTACCGAAATTTGCCACTGGGCAAACGCCAGGAGCTGGCATACGTTTCGCTTTTTAAAGAGAGGATTTTACAGTTTCACCCCCCAAAAAGCCTTGCATTGCCCTGTTTTAAAGGGTCTGCAAGGCTTTTGCTGATGGCACCATCTTCTCCGTTTTTTTTATTCAGTGTCTGCCCCCATGAACTCAAGCCAAAATCGCAGGTATTCCCGAAAAAGAATTCCTTGTGCTATATCAAGCGTTTCGTACATTGTTCTTCGTGGTCTGTGTTCCGGCGTTAATGATGTCGTCTGATAGTACAGATTATAAGGCGTGAACGATGACAGCTCATTCTTACTAAAACTTGTTATAGAGATAATCGGCACTTCTAAAAGATTCAGTGCATGGATACTCTGAATGTATTCTTTAATGTCGCCGCTGTAAGAGGCGATGATAATCAAATCGTCTTTTTTCATAAAAGATACCTGAGTCTCCAGCTCTTGTTTAGCCGGAATTATGAAAACCTGTTTATCACAGGAGACCATATTGTGGGCAAATAAATTCAAAGCATGTTGCTGACGGTATCCGGTTCCGAATCCATATACCCGCTTGGAGCGATAGATCAGCGATAAAATCGGATTTAAATCAATCTGTTTCATAAGCTTGACCGTTGCCTGGATATCATTTTCCAGCATACCAATCCAATCCACAGTTTTGTCTGCGGATTGATTGGTTTGTGTCTGATTTTTCAATGCATATTTTGACTATACATACAGAAGCCGCCCCATCTATTGCATACAGAATAACGGATATGATATTCTTTAATCACAGTATTAAATGTATTCCGGAATACAAATGGTACAAACTATAATGGGGGTAAAATTATAATGAAGGTACAAAAAAACAGAAATATAATGAAGTCTTTTCAGAAGCTTGCAAAAGCATTTTTAATTCCCGCATCTCTGATTGCTGCCGCATCACTTATTATGGGAGTATCATCATTTTTTACAAATGAGCTTGTAATTGCTCAGATACCCGTATTCGGGAATTTCTGGATACAATATGTTGCAGGAGTGGTAAATAAGGCGGGCAGTATTGTCATGTCAAACCTTCCTGTAATATACGCAGTAACACTGGCGTCCGCTCTCTGTGATGGTGATCGGGAGTATGCAGCATTTGCCGGGTTAATGGGCTACATTTCTTTTATGGCTGGTATGAACATGCTGCTGGGAATGTTTCCTGCTGTTAGTGCAATGTATCCTGAAAAAGCATTGACTATGGTATTTGGAATCGAAACCGTCAATGTCGGTATGTTTGGCGGAATGCTGGTTGGAGTTGTTGTGGCAACGCTGCATTCTAAACTTAGACATGTAAAGTTCCCAACCGTATTTTCATTTTTTCAGGGATCCCGCTTCATTCCATTTGCCAGTACATTATTATTTACGGCAATCGGACAGGTGTTCCCATTTATCTGGGTATGGTTTTCAAAGGGGATTAATGCATTGGCCGGTGCTGTCAGCAATCTTGGAATGTTTGGCCCATTTGTATATGCAACCGTGGAGAAGCTTTTAATACCAACAGGCTTACATCAGATTTGGAATGCAGTGATTCGTGATACTGCGGTATCTGGTACATTCACCTTTGCTTCTGGTTTAGTTATTGAAGGTGCCCGGCCGGCGTATTTTCAGTATCTGGTAGAAGGACTTCCAGAAGGGGCACAGCTTGTTGATATTGTAAAATTCCTCCGCGGCGGGCAGATACCGATGATGATGTTTGCCCTGCCGGCAGTCGCTCTTGCGATTTATCATTGTGCTGATCAAGACAAGAAGGCATCGGTCAAACCGTTATTGATTGCAGGTGCATTCACGGCCTTCTTCTCAAATATATCAGAGCCCATAGAATTTTTATTTCTGTTTGCATCATTTCCGCTGTATGTGATTTACTGTGTGCTGAATGGTATCAGTTATATGCTGCTTTATATTCTGGGCAGTGAGGTTGGGGGAATTACATCAAGTGTGATCGGATTTATTCTCTATGGACCAATGCGTCCCGGATCCCGGTGGTGGTGGATTTTAATGGTTGGTGCGATAGAGGGGTGCATTTGTTATTTCTTGTTCAAATGGTGGATAGTGAAATTCAATGTAAAGACTCCGGGGCGAGGTGAGGATCATGAAGGGGCGATGTCTTTTGCGGCTGAAATTGGCGGTGTTACGATGAATACATCATCAGATGCTGCCGGAAAAGCAAAGGATCTTGCTGCGAAACTGAATCCGCTGACCGATATGGCAGTTACAATTATTGAAGGATTGGGCGGGCAGGACAATATCGCAGAGGTAGATTCCTGCATGTCAAGACTGCGGATCGAATTGCATGATGGAACAAAGGCAAATGACGCAATGCTTAAGTCCACCGGATGTTCCGCTGTAATCAGGCCCGGTGCAAATACGATTCAGGTTGTATATGGTTTAAAGGTGGGGGAGATTCGCAAAGCAGTGGAAAAGGTGTTGGGTATCACTGCTGATAAATCATCATAAAAGAAAGAGGTTGAATATGAAGAAATTTTCTGTTTTAATTGCCGGCGGCGGCAGTACTTACACACCGGCAATTGTCAATATGCTGCTTGCAAATCTGGAACGATTCCCGATTCGTAAGCTAAAATTTTACGATATTGATGAAGTGCGGCAAAAAATAACGGCTGATGCCTGCGCGATCATTGTCCGGGAACATGCACCGGAAATCGAATTTCTGGCCACTACAGATCCGGAAACAGCTTATACCGATGTTGATATTGTCATGGTACATATTCGTGTTGGCGGATTGTCAATGCGTGGACTTGATGAAAAAATATCGTTGAAGCATGGCCTTGTGGGTCAGGAGACTTGCGGTCCCGGCGGAATTGCATATGGGATGCGTTCGATTGGCGGTATGCTGGATAATATCGATTATATGGATAAATATTCACCCAATGCCTGGATGCTCAACTACTCAAATCCGGCTTCGATTGTAGCAGAGGCCTGCCGTGTCTTACGCCCGGATTCCAGAGTCATTAATATCTGTGATATGCCGGTCGGCCTGGAAGACCGGATGTCGAAGATGCTTGGCCTGGCTTCCCGCAAAGAACTCATTGTTCGTTATTTTGGCCTGAACCATTTTGGATGGTGGACCGATTTGACGGATAAAGCGGGGAATGATTTGAAACCGGCGATAATGAGCCATCTGGCTGAAAAGGGATATGTTGTAGATGAGTCGGAATATGCATATGACAACAGGGAAAGCTGGAAAGTTTCCCATCGGAAGGCCAGGGATTTGGTGAAAATAATGCCGGAATACATCCCCAATACCTATCTCAAATATTATTTATTCCCTGATGATGAGGTGGCACATACAGATCCGAATTATACCAGAGCCGATGAAGTGATTGGCGGACGTGAAAAGAGTGTTTTTGATACCTGCCGTGAAATAGCTGCGAAAGGAACTGCCGAAGGAAGCTTGATCCGCAAGGATAATCATGCGACATTTATCGTAGATTTAGCATGTGCATTAACTGCAAACACAAAAGAACGGATGCTACTGATTGTTGAAAACAAAGGGGCGATTGAGAATTTTCCTTCAGATGCCATGGTTGAGATCCCCTGCTTAGTAGGAAAAGAAGGTTATGAGACGCTGTCCGTCGGCAGAATTCCAACTTTCCAAAAGGGATTAATGGAAGAGCAGGTTGCCGTAGAAAAATTAGTGGTTGAGGCCTGGGCTGAGGGTTCTTATCTGAAATTGTGGCAGGCCCTGACACTTTCCAAGACCGTTCCAAGTGCTAATAAAGCGAAGAAAGTACTGGATGATTTGATTGCGGCCAATAAGGGGTATTGGCCGGAGCTTAAGTAGATTATAAAAAGACGTTGCCGCAATTACCATCATGCGGCAACGTCTTTCTCATGAACTTCTTATATTATGCTTTCTTTGGTCTCGGCAGAACCAGATTCAGGAAAATCGCCACAATCGTTGCAACAACAACCGGTGACTTACCGAAAATGGTGGTTACCCATACCGGGAAAGTAGCCAGCGAAGCAGATGCCTGGGTGATACCCATGCCCATGGCCGTAGCCAGTCCGACAACCGAGGTATTCCGGTAATTCATATCCTCCGTCATCACCAGCTTAATACCGGTCATAGCGATGGAAGCGAATACAGAAATAGTAGCGCCGCCCAGTACACACTGGGGAATCGTGGTCAGGATAGCGGAGAACTTGGGAACCAGTCCGGCTAACAGCAGGAAGATGGCGGCAAGTCCCAAAACGCAGCGGTTAATTACTTTTGTAGTAGTTACAATACCAACGTTCTGGCTGTATGTAGCGGTTGGAAGTCCGCCAAAGATGGATCCTAATATGTTGGAGATACCATATGCAACGATACCACCCTTAAGCTCGGGATTGGTTGGCTGGCGGTCCATCGAACCGCTGGTGGTAGCAGAAAAGTCACCAATTGCCTGAATGGAGTTGATGGCGAATAAAATTCCCATTGCCACACAGGAGGATGCCTCAAATTCCAGGCCAAAATGCATGAAGCCGGGAAGCTGGAAGAAGCCGGCAGCACCGACCGCACTAAAGTTGATCATACCAAAGCAGGCGGCTGCCGCATATCCGGCGAAAATTCCGATCAGAATCGAAGCCAGCTTGAAGAGGCCTTTACCAAAATGATTTAAAACAGTTACAACAACCAGCGTAAAAATCGCAACCGTCCAGTTCTGCCAGGAGCCATACGTTGGACTGGAAACACCACCGGCCATATAATTGACCGCTGTCGGATACAAAGAAAGACCAATTGTAAACACAACCGTACCGGCAATCAATGGTGGAAAGTACTTACGGATCTGATTAATAAACAGTCCGACAATGATTGCGATGATGCCGCCGACCAGCTGTGCACCGAGAATTGTCTGCAGGTTAAAGTTTTCGGCAATGGACTGCATACTGGGCAGATAAGCGAAACTGACCCCCATGATAACAGGCAGCCGCGACCCGAGTCGAAAACCGCTGTTCCCACCAATGGGGAATAACTGTATCAGGGTGGAGAGACCGGCTACTACCAGTGAAGACTGAATCAGAATAATCTTATCACTGGGAGCTAAACCGGCGACACCGGCGACGATGATAGCCGGGGTAACGCAACCGACGATGGCGGCGACTACGTGCTGAAGAGCCAGTGGAAGTGCCTGCCCAAAGGCCGGTATTCCGTCCAGGTCAAAGATCGATGCATGCTGTTTTGTTGTTGTTTGATTACTCATTGAGGGATCCTCCTTTTATTTGTGAATTCTTGTACCAGTATTTCCGTTGATGCCGTCCTTTGCTTTTTCCAGCAAAGTAATTAATGCAGTACGTCCAGGTGCGGACTGGGCAAATGAAACGGCAGCTTCCACTTTTGGAAGCATGGAACCTGGTGCAAAGTGTCCCTCTTTGATATATTGCTGCGCTTCGGCAACAGACAAATCATCCAGCCATTTCTCTTCCGGCTTCCCGAAGTTAATTGCTACTTTTTCTACTGCTGTTAAAATAATCAGGAAATCAGCATCCAGTTCTCTTGCCAGCAGACAGCTGGCAAAGTCTTTGTCAATTACGGCACTGGCGCCTTTTAAGTGATTTCCTTGTAACGTAACCGGAATTCCGCCGCCGCCACAGGCGATAACCAGCTGGCCATCATTGACCAGGGAGCGGATGGCTCCGATTTCAATGATTTCTGCCGGCATCGGTGAAGCAACGACACGCCGGTAACCCCTTCCGGAGTCTTCTTTCATTACATAACCATATTCTTCTTCCGCGTGACGGGCCTGTTCCTCGTTCATAAAATGTCCGATCGGTTTGGTCGGATTCTGGAACGCCGAATCATCATTGTCCACCCGGATCTGGGTTACCATGGTGGCAACCGGAATATCGCAAATGTTGCGGTTCCATAACTCTTCCCGCAGTGCGTTCTGCAAGTCATAGCCAATATAAGCCTGACTCATGGCAACGCAGACGGAGAGAGGGGTGTTGGGTTGTTTGGGATTCTCCCGGGACAGGGCAGCCATAGCATTGTTGATCATGCCTACCTGTGGCCCGTTTCCATGGACAACCACGACCTCGCAGCCTTCCTCGATCAGATCGACAATGGCCTTGGCAGTAATCTTTACGGCAATCATCTGTTCCGGTAAAGTATTGCCAAGCGCATTCCCCCCTAACGCGATGACGATGCGTTTTTTCTTTTTTTCCATGCTTGTTCTTCTCCTTAAAGGTCATTCCCTCATTGTCATAAACATAGTTATAAACACAAGGAGGGCCGCCTACCGGCAAGTAGAGGCGGCCCTCCGATAAGAGGTTCTAGCTATTACACGGTAAACTTACGAGAAGCGTTTCTTTCCTCCAGCTTTGCCAGAGCAGCTGCCGGATCCTGCATTTTAGCCAGGAAGATCATAGCAGCAATTACGTATGGCTTGTAGCTTGCTTCTTTGTACAGCGGATCACGGTAACGATCGAATACGGAAGCGTCTACTTCACCGGTTTCGCAGCTAACACCGGTAATATCAGCCGGCAGACAGTGCATATACAGCGCTTTGCCTTCTTTGGTGGAAGCCATCAGTTCTTCGGTACAAGCCCAGTCTTTGTGATTGGCGTTCTGGGCCAGCAGCTCTTTTTCCAGTGCTTTGATGCCATCGGAATCGCCGTCAGCATACAGGTTGGTACGTTTTTCCATCGCTGCAAATGGTGCCCAGCTCTTCGGATATACGATATCGGCATCTTTGAAAGCATCAGCCATATCATTGGTTCGGCGGAAGGAACCGCCGGATTTCTCAGCGTTCTTCTTAGCAACTTCTTCCACTTCCGGCATTACTTCATAGCCTTCCGGATGAGCCAGGACAACTTCCATACCCATACGGGTCATCAGGCCGATGATACCCTGGGGAACGGAGAGCGGCTTGCCATAAGAAGGAGAGTAAGCCCAGGTCATGGCCAGCTTTTTGCCCTTCAGATTCTCGATACCGCCACACTCGTGGATAATGTGCAGCATATCAGCCATACTCTGGGTCGGATGGTCGATATCACACTGTAAGTTGACCAGAGTAGGTTTCTGCTCCAGAATACCGTCTTTGTGGCCCTGGGTAACAGAATCAACTACTTCGTGCATGTAGGCATTACCTTTGCCGATGTACATATCATCACGGATACCGATTACGTCAGCCATGAAAGAGATCATGTTAGCAGTTTCACGAACCGTCTCACCGTGAGCAATCTGGGATTTCCCTTCGTCTAAATCCTGTACTGCCAGGCCTAACAGGTTACAGGCAGAAGCAAAGGAGAAACGGGTTCTGGTAGAGTTGTCACGGAATAAGGATACGCCCAGTCCGCTTTCAAAGATTTTGGTGGAGATGTTGTTCTCTCTCATGTAACGCAGTGCGTCAGCCACGGTAAATACTGCTGCCAGTTCGTCATCGGATTTCTCCCAGGTCAAGAAGAAATCACCTTCATACATTTCTTTAAAGTTCAGCTTATTCAACTTGTCGATATAACCCTGTAATACCTGATCCATTTTCATTTCCTCCAATTTTCCCCTAAGCCTTGGCGAAGGGGACTTTCCTTGTTTTCCCCTAAGCTTTGACGAAGGGGACTTTCTTTGTTGATAGTTTAGAAGCTTGGTTTTATAATAAATTTTCATTTATTAATCAGTTAACATTACTTGCAGTACATGGTTGGCAGAGCCGCATATACAGCTGCACAGGTCACCAGATCCTGCTTCCAGGTCTTCTCGTTGGGAGCATGAGCCTGCGCCTCGGCACCAGGTCCAAAACCGATACAAGGAATGCCGTTACGTCCCATGATGGAAACGCCGTTGGTAGAGAAGGTCCATTTGTCAGTCAGCGGACGGCCTTCCCGTACCGGCATGGTTACGTCAGCACCGATTCTCTTGTCGCCGTACAGACTCTTGTAAGCATCTTCCAGCGCCTTGGTGACATCATGATCCTCCGGAATTACCCAGGTCGGGAAGTAGCATTCGATCGGATATACCAGTCCCTTATAAGAAGGACGGGAATATTCATACATGGAAACAACCACATCATCACCGTATTTCTTTACGTTTGGCAGATTGCGGATTTCATCCAGACAGCTTTCCCAGGTTTCCCCGGCGGTCATCCGGCGGTCCAGCGATACGGCGCAAGAGTCGGCAACAGCACAGCGGCTTGGCGAGGTAAAGAAGATCTCGGAGGTAGTAACGGTACCACGTCCTAAGAAGTTAGCCTCTTTCCACTGGGGATTGTATTTCTCATCCAGCATTTTTACCAGGCCCTTGATTTCGGTCGTATCAGCAGCGTCATTCTCATTTAAGGAACGAACGTCCTGAAGAATGTCGGCCATTTTGTAGATGGCATTGTCACCGCGCTCCGGAGCGGAACCGTGACAGGAAACACCCTTAACATCTACGCGGATCTCCATCCGTCCGCGCTGTCCGCGGTAGATACCGCCGTCGGTCGGCTCGGTGGAAACGACGAATTCCGGTCTTACCTTATCTTCATTGATGATATACTGCCAGCACAGGCCGTCACAGTCTTCTTCCTGAACAGTACCAACGACTAAAACAGTATATTTGTCACTTAACAATCCCAGATCCTTCATAATCTTAGCGCCATAAACTCCGGATACGATACCGCCCATCTGATCAGAAGTACCGCGGCCGCCGATTTCCTCGTCGCATTCATAACCGTCGTAAGGGTCAAACTCCCAGTTCTTGATGTTGCCGATACCAACGGTATCAATGTGGGCATCAAAACCGATTAAGGTTGCGCCGGTACCCATATAGCCCAGAACGTTCCCCATGTTGTCGATGACAACTTTGTTAAAACCAACTTTCTCCATCTCTTCGGCAATACGGTTGATATGGCCTTCTTCGTCACAGCTTTCACCCGGGATCTTGACCAGGTCGCGCAAGAATCTGGTCATATCGGCTTCATAGCCTTTCGCTGCTTTCTTAATTGCTTCAAAATCCATGATTGTTTCCTCCTCTTTCTATGTTGCTCAATCTATCATTACCACTCATTACCGTCCCAGACGATGCTCTTATAACGTTCCGGATCAGTGTCCCCTTCGGTTGAGAACAACAGTACTTTGGATGATTCATCCAGTTCCAGGTGCTCCCGTAATTCTTTATATTCTTCCATCAGCATGATACAGGCCAGCACCCCGAACGGGGCGGCACCGGATTCACCGGATACTACCTGCGGATCACCCTTGAAAGGAGCGGAGAGCATCCGCATTCCCTTGGCAGCTACCCAGTCCGGGGCGGCTACAAACGTGTCCACGTGGTTGGTTAAGATATCCCAGGAAATCGTGTTCGGTTCACCGCAAGCCAGGCCAGCCATGATCGTCGGCATGTCGCCGTCAACGATCTGAATGCTGCCATCGCCTTTTTTAGCGCCTTTGTACAGACATGCTGCAGCTTCCGCCTCGACAACAACAACCTTTGGCGGATTCTCCGGAAAACGGTTAGCGAAATAACCCTGAACCGCACCGGCTAAAGAGCCGACACCGGCCTGCACAAATACGTGAGTCGGACGGCTGCAGCCATGACCGGCTAACTGTTCGTCGGCTTCCATCGCCATCGTGCCGTAACCCTGCATGATCCAGGCCGGAATCTCTTCATAGCCGTCCCATGCGGTATCCTGCACAACTACGCCGTTGGGGGTTTCGGCGGCAGCAGC
>Ga0154002_1000283_pt1 | contig 14212 bp, 12 predicted proteins | sample TSNY086MetaG_FD_102276 | JGI IMG/M metagenome (GOLD analysis project Ga0154002, IMG submission 102276) | Attine ant fungus gardens microbial communities from New York, USA - TSNY086 MetaG | ecosystem: Host-associated > Fungi > Mycelium > Unclassified | place: USA: New York, Robert Cushman Murphy... | reverse complement strand
GACTGCAGTATGGTCTTCCCGGGATACCAAGACTGCGGCAGGAGGGCGAACGGATATTTTTTGACAGGATTCACCAGGAGATATCCAGGAAGCCCGACATGCCGGTATGGGATGGTGAGCTATATTTTGAATATCACCGGGGAACCTTGACCTCCATGGGCAAGAATAAGCGCTCCAATCGCAGGAATGAGATGCTCTATGAGCAGTTGGAGACGCTGGGCGTGATGGCTGAGATTCATGGGCTGGAATATCCGTCTGCGGTGATTGAAAAGGGGTGGAACATTCTCCTGCTGAATCAGTTTCATGACATCATACCTGGCAGCGCCATAAAAGCGCTATATGACCAGGCAGATATGGAATACCGGGTTATTCTTGACGATGGGGAGAAGGCTGCCAAAACCATATCAGGGGAGCTTGGAAGAATCATCTGCGGCTGTGGGAAGGAGCGCGGGGAGTCCGATGCCCCCATGCAGGAGCAGATCATTGTATTTAACACTCAGGGATATGAGCGCGAGGATGTGGTGGAGATCATGGAGCCTCCCGGTGGGGACATATGCTGCGTGGAAGACGGGGTGGGGGAATCTTATCCGGTACAGTATACAAACGATAACCGCATGTTGTTCTGTCCATCCGGTATTCCCGGTGCAGGATATGCTGTCTATAAGCTGACAAGAGGGAGAGAGGCAGAACCGGTCTGTCCGCCACAGTGGACGGGCACTTTTGAAAATCCCTGGTACAGGGCTGAATTTAACCATAGGATGGAGCTGATATCCCTGGTGGAGAAGGAGACCGGCTGCGAAATCCTGAAGGAGGGGTGTCCCGGAAACCGCCTTATGAGCTTTGAAGACCGGCCAATGAACTGGGATAACTGGGATGTGGACATGTATTACCGCAGAAAGCCCTATGAGGCGGATTCTTCCACAAAGCCCGTTCTGAAAGAGTGGGGGCCTATCCGTATCGTAATGAACATTTCCCACAGATTTGCCGATTCCGTGGTGACGCAGGATGTGGTGATGTATCACAGACTTCCCAGAATTGATTTTAAAACACGTGCTGACTGGAAGAACCATCATGTGCTGCTGCGAGTGCATTTCCCTGTGGTTGTGAATGCTTCTAAGGCTGCTTATGAGATACAGTTTGGAAATGTGGAGCGGGAAACTACCAGCAACCATAGCTGGGACACAGCCAAATTTGAGGTCTGTGCACATAAGTGGGCGGATCTGTCGGAGAACGGTATGGGTATCAGTCTGTTAAATGACTGCAAATACGGTCACAGCATAAAAGACGGTGAAATGGCGCTGACACTAATAAAATCCGGCATCTATCCAAACGAGGAAGCGGATATCGGACTGCACGAATTCACATACTCCATTTATCCCCACAAAGGAAGGTGGCAGGAGGCCAGAACCGTTGAGATGGCCTATGATTTGAACGCGCCCCTTCTGCCGGCGGTTATATCCGGACGTGAGGTGAAAAAGCCATGGAGTATGGTAACGGTTGATAAAAAGAATTGCTTTGTGGAGATGATGAAGCAGGCCGAAGATGGAGACGGCTATATTCTTCGCCTCTATGAGCATCACAATATGAGAAACCGTCTGCGGGTCACATTGGGTTTTAACATCAGTTCAGCAGAGGAATGTGATCTGCTGGAACGCCCGGTTAAGAAGCTTGATACAGACGGGAGGTCATTTGAGGATTTTATTAAGCCTTATGAGATAAAGACATACCGTATCAGGAGATGAAAGGTTTCATGAGTATTATCAGCGTGTTCCAAAGGTCATGAGCTGACTTAAGGGACACGCTTTTTACATGATGAATAATAAAATTAAAAATTTTTAATTTTATATTGTATTATTTCAAACAGTGCTATATAATGATAATACAAACAAAGGAGCTGTTACGATGAGAGTTAAAAAGAATTTGGATAAGATCATCTATGATCAGGTGATTGACAGTTTTATCCTTGGTGAATATAAGATGGATGATACGATCTCGCTTGACCTTTTATGCGAGAAGTACGAGGTCAGCAGGACCCCGGTAGTTCAGGCGATAAAGCTTTTGGTCAATGATGGCGTATTGGAGAAGCTTAGCAATGGCCGGGTGGTCGTTCCCACCTTCGACCAGAGTCAGATCAAGAATATCTGTGACGTAAGGCTGATGATTGAGAAGCATGCCATTGAACATTTACTTACGGAAGCCGAAGATATTTCTTCTTTAAATGATCAGTTGGAAATCTGTGCCAGAAAGTGCAAGGAGTATCTGGAGCAGGAGAATTTCCTGGAGTTGTCCAAAGCTGACCTGCGTTTTCACCGGGTTCTGGTATCCGGGGCGAAGAATGAATATTTGTTTGAACTGTATAAGCGGATTCAGGGGCAATTTCTGATTGCCAATTATCTGGTTCTGCCGCTGAAAAACAGGGATTTTCATTCAACGGTAGATGATCATTATAAACTGTTGGGGTACCTGCGGGCAAGAGATATGGAGCTGGCCAATCAACTGATTGCCGATCATATCAACAATATATTTTATATTATTACCAGTCAAAGATAAGAATACCAACAGAGCTAAGTGTCGGGGAAATCGGGAAGATCGAAAACATACAGACCCCCGAAACTTAGTTTATTAAAGTATACTCTCAACAAAAAAATTTTAATTTTTAATTTATTATTTTGCCGTAAGAAACTAAAAATGAAAATTTGTTTAAAAGGAGAGAGCAAACATGTTTGGCGATAAGCATATTCAGGTAGGAGCTGGGCGTTATATCCAGTGCCGCGGTGCGATTGATCGGGCAGGAGAGGAGATGGTATTTTTCGGAAAGACTGCTTATCTGCTGTATGGGGATGAAGTGGTCCGGGAAAAGACTTGTGAGAAATTGGAGAAAAGTCTGGAAAAGGCCGGTATCACTTGCCGATGGGAGATTTTTGAAGGACCTTCCACCCAGAAAAGTTTTGATGAAGTAGCGGCCAGAGTGAAAGCGGCAGACGTTGATATTGTGGTCGGAATCGGCGGCGGACGTATTATTGATATTGCCAAAGCGGCAGGGGATATGGCTGGCGCCAGTGTTTTTACAATTCCGACTTCAGCAGCCACATGTGCGGCTTATGCCGTTTTATATGTGGTTTATGGCGAGGATGGCAATGTCGATCACAGTGGTTTTATGAACCGCGAGATCTGCGGTGTCATTGTGGATACCGATATTGTGGTTGGAGACTGTCCTAAGCGATACTTCATTTCGGGTATCGTGGATGCAATGGCCAAAATGCCGGAGTTCCGCTTTACCATGGATCACCTGAAGGAAGAAGGGATGATTGCTACTTCTGAGATTGCGACGAAGATAGCTAACTTTACCTATTACAAATACTTAAAGGATACGGAAACTGCCCTGCAGGATTTTGATGAGAACAAGGATAATATGCTGGTGGATGATATGGTTAATATGAATATCATGCTCACCGGTATGATCTCGGATTTGTCTACTGGCGGGAAACAGTTGGCGATAGCACACAACTTTTACGATGCTGTCTGCTATCTGTATAAGGATGTGCGAAAAAGATATCTGCATGGTGAAATTGTCGCCATGGCTTTGCCACTGCAGTTGGCGGTCAACGGAAATACAGAGGAAGAAATTACAGAATTAAAAGAGTTCTTAAGAGGGATCGGGATACCGGTCAGTATCAGGGCGGCCGGTGTACCGGAGGAGTCGCTGGAGGAATTGATTACGTATATCCATCAGGTAACAATTCCGGAGGATATGGAACTCCGGCAGCAGATTCGGGATGGGTTTCGTTATATCATGTAACCAAAATACACGATTCAAGTGAAAAGTAAAGGAGAAAGTATTATGTTAAAAAAATGGGCAGCAATAACACTTAGTACGTTAATGGCATTTTCTTTGGCAGCGTGTGGGGGACAACCGGCGACAACCTCCGGCAGTACCGCAGCACCGGCGGCACCAGCCGGCAGCACAGCCACCGGCGACACTTCGGCGGCAGCGGCAGCAGCTGCCACCGGTAATGGCGAAGTAATTAAAATCGGCCTGATTGCTATGATGACCGGCGATAATCCGTTAAATGGAGAACGAATGAATCAGGGGGTGCAGATGGCAGTAGATGAGTGCAATGCCGCCGGCGGAATCAACGGCAGCCAGGTGGAACTGATTGTTGTTGATGATCAGACCTTGCAGGATGTGGCGGTTACCAGTGCCAATAAACTGATTGGCGAAGGAGTGGTTGGCATCATCGGCCCCCATCGCAGCACCAATGCAATGGCTGTGGAAGCGGTTGTAAAACAGGCCGGCGTGGCAACCTTCACCGGCGGAACCTCACCGGCAATCAGCACTCTTGGCAATGATTATCTGTTCCGCTGCCGTGCTTCAGATGGTATCTTTGCGGAAGCCGCCGCCGCTTATGCCAAGGAACTGGGCTGCAAAAAGGTAGGTGTATTTTTCAATAATGATGACTTTGGTGCCGGTGCGGAAACGGTTATCAAACAGTATTGTGTGGACAATGGTCTGGAGTATACAGCGGAAGGTCACAATACCGGTGACAAGGATTTCACCCCGCAGATCATGAAGATGAAGGATGCCGGCGTAGATACCGTCATCATCTGGACTCATGATGCCGAGCTGGCGATTCATGCCCGCCAGATCTATGAGTTGGGCCTGGCGGTGCAGGTAGTTTCCTCACCGGGTGTTACCATGCAACAGGTAATTGATATGTGTAAGGAAGAGTACATCGAAGGCTGGTATGGGGTGACGGATTATGTTTCCACCAGCGATGAACCGACGCTGGTTGCATTTAAAGAAAGCTTCCAGGTGAAATATGGTATTGATCCGGAGCTTTATGCTGCCTCTTACTATGGCGGAACCGTAGCATTGTTAGAAGGGATCAAAGCCGCCGGCTCGACCGACCGGAAAGCAGTGATGGAAGCAGTTAAGCAGGTAAAGGATCTGAAAGTGCCGATTGGAACGCTTACTTGTGATGAAAATAATGATTTGATTCACAATATTAATGTAGCTCAGATTGAGAACAAGGTTCCCAGGTTCATTCAGTCTGTTACTGTAGAGTAGTCACAGTGGTTTAATCTGAGACAGGCGCCGGATATGATTTCATATGCAGCGCCTGTCTTGCTAAAAAGGAGGTAAATGATGGGTACCATACTACAGCTATTGATAAGCGGCATTGCGATGGGATTTATCTATGCGCTGGTTGCGATCGAGTACACCCTGATCTGGAATTCCACCGGCTTGCTTAATTTCAGTCATGATAAGATCATTACGGTGGGGGCATATATTTTTGCGGCTACCTTCATTGTTAAAATGAATATGAACAAGCCGCTTGCCATTGTCCTGACCTTTATGCTGATGGGAATTTTAGGAGCAGTGATTGCATCCGGTATCTTCAATCCGCTGCGACACATGCGTTCCAATATTTTTGCGGTTATGGGAACCATGATGCTGGGCCGGATTCTGGCGGAAGCGATTCGTCTGATCTTTGGCCCGGTTCCTTTCACTATTGATAACTGGCTGAGCGGCACGATCCGGATCGGAACACTGATGGTGACCAAAGCCAATGTCATTATTTGTGTGGTGGCGATTCTGGTGGTAATTGCCCTGCAGTTGTTTATGAACTTTACCAAAGTAGGAAAAGCCATGCGGTGTGTGGCGCAGAACAAGAAGGCAGCTGCGCTGATGGGAATCAATGTGGCCCAGAATATCTGTATTACCACGGCAATCAGTGCGATCATCTGCAGTGTCATTGGAATGCTCATTATTCCATTGTTCAATATCTCCACTACAATGGCGGCCAGCATTGGCCTGAAAGGCTTTTCAGCCGGGGTTATCGGCGGTTTTGGCTATCTGCCGGGAGCGATTCTGGGTGGGTTGTTTATTGGGGTGGTAGAAAATCTGGCAGTTGCAGTGCTTCCGGCCGTGTACAAAGATATTGTGTCCTTTGTCCTGCTGATTATCTTCCTGCTGGTACGCCCCAGTGGATTCTTAGGCAAGAAGGCGTGAAAGGAGTAGGGGAAGATGAAAATAAAACTGAAACCGCTGCATTATGCCATCGCAACATTAGCATTGGCAGCATTTCTGCCGTTTTTTATTACCAATGATTATTATATGATGCTTTTAAACCGCGTGCTGATTAATATTATCGTCGTTCTGGGCTTGAATTTCATTACCGGTCTGACGGGACAGATGAATCTGGGGACGGCCGGTATTTTTGCTTTGGGAGCATATTCTTCGGCCCTGTTCACCAAATATACCAATCTGAGTCCCTGGCTGGGATTGGTGACAGCGATTATCATGGGCGTTTTGATTGGCCGGGGGCTTGGATATCCAAGCCTGCGGGTGAAGGGGGTATATTTGTCACTGACAACCATTGGGTTTGGCGAGGTGGTCCGGCTGTTGATCGCCAATACTCCGAAGCTCACCGGCGGAACTCAGGGAGTCCGCAATATCAGACCTTATCATATCGGCAGCTATCAGTTTCAGACCCAGAAGGAGATGTATTATCTGTTTCTGGTGTTTACGGCGATTGCTTTCTTTTGTGCCTGGCGGATTGCCTGTTCCAAGTGGGGGAGGATCTTTAAATCGCTGCGGGACAATGCGGAAGCAGTGGAAATGAGCGGTGTGGATATCGCTTCCTGTAAGATCAAAGCGTTCACGGTGGCCTCCATATTTGGTACGGTGGCAGGTGCCATGTATGCCCACTATATGGGATACATCAACCCGTCTACTTTTAATCTGGATCTGTCTACCAACTATGTAATTATGCTGATGGTCGGGGGACTGGGTTCCGTGACAGGGACGATTTTTGGCTCGGCGGTTGTAACGATTCTGCCGGAAATGCTCCGGTTCCTGGGAAACTATTATCAAATTGTATTTTGTTCCATCATCCTTCTGGGGGCAATTTTCTTCCCGGATGGCTGGGTGAGTGCCGTGACGGTACTGTTTAAGAAAGTGTATCAGCGGGCCGCTAAAGGGCACTATGCGGAAGGTGGTGAATAAACGAATGGAAAGTTTGCTTCGAGTAACGGAAATCACAAAGAAATTCCAGGGCCTGGTGGCGGTGGACAATGTCAGTATTGACATGAAGGAGCATACGATTCATGCCTTGATCGGACCCAATGGTGCCGGAAAAACCACCATGGTCAATCTGATTACAGGGGTTCTGCCACTGACATCAGGCAAGGTGGAATTTGAAGGCCGGGATATTACCGGCATGGCGACCCATAACATTGCCAGGCAGGGAATCGGCAGAACTTTTCAAAACATTAAGGTATTTCCCACCATGACCCTGCTGGAAAATGTCATGGTCGGAGGCCACGAGCAGGCACCTATGGGCATGGTAAAAGGAATCTTTGATATCAAAGGCTCCCGCAAAGAGGAACGTCGGCTGAAGGAAAAGGCCGAAGCGGTTCTGACCAGGATCGGGATGTATGACCTGCGTAATCATTTGATGAAAAATCTGCCTTACGGACGTCAGAAGATTTCGGAGATTGGAAGGGCGATGATGAATGATCCTCAGCTGATCCTCCTTGACGAGCCGGCGGCCGGTCTGAATCCGTCGGAGCGGGCCGAGCTGGTAGAGGTAATCTATAAAGCTTATGAGGATGGCTACTCCTTCTTTATGATCGAACATAACATGGATGTTGTCATGAAAATCAGTGATTATATTACGGTGTTAAGCTTTGGGCGGATGATTGCCGAAGGGACACCGGGGGAAGTACAGAGCAACGAAGAGGTTATCCGCGCATATCTGGGCAGCCGGTATGTGGAGCAGGATAAACGGAGGGATTCTTATGTTAAAAGTGAATGGAATTGATGCTTATTATGGTGATGTCTGTGCATTGCATGATATTTCCCTGGAGATTGGTGATGACGAGATCATCTCCATCATTGGTTCTAACGGTGCAGGCAAAACTACGCTGATGAACTGTATTGTCGGTTGGGTCAAGGTAAGGAAGGGGAGTGTGGAGTTTCATGAGCAGGATATTACCAATCTGTCGACGCACAATATTACCAGAACCGGCGTAATCCAGATTCCGGAAGGCCGGGAGATCTTCTCCAATATGACGGTATTGGAGAATCTTGAGATGGGCAGCTATAGTATCAAGCGGTCGAAGAAGGAAATGAACGCAAAAATCGATGAGATGTATGATTTGTTTCCTCGTCTGCGGGAACGTCGGGCGCAGAAGGCCGGGTCACTCAGCGGCGGTGAACAGCAGATGTTAGCCATTGCCAGAGGTCTGATGGGGGATCCTAAGCTGCTGATGTGCGATGAGCCGTCGTTGGGGCTGGCACCGGTAATTGTGGATGATATGTTTGATATTTTTATCAGAATTAATAAGGAGAAGCATCTGCCGATTCTGATTGTGGAGCAGAATGCATTTATGGCGCTGGAGGTTTCCAGACGGTGTTATGTCCTGGAAAATGGCCGGATGGTGATTACCGCTGACAGCAAGGAGCTGGCCCAGAGTGATGCAATCCGGAAATCCTATCTGGGCGGGTAAGACGGCAGTGTATAGAACCCCTGGAGACCGGCATCTCCAGGGGAAATTAAAAATTAAAAATTTTTAATTAAATAATTGACATTTAAATGTGAATATGTTAGATTAAGTATAGGCAAAATAATAATATTAAATATTTAATTTTTTATTTTTAATTAAAATTAAAGGAGAATGATATGAAAGTAAAAGACACAATCAAAAAATCTTATGGTCTCTGCCCGGCATCAATGACAATCTGGAATGCGGATCAGACCTATAACAAGAAGGAGATGGAGAAATACCTGACCTGGCTGTTGGACAATGGAGCACAAACCATCTCCGTCTGTGGCAGTACCGGTGAAAATATCGCCATGAATATGGAAGAACAGAGAGAAATCATCGAGCATGTATCCGGTTTTCTGGGCGGTCAGGTGCCGCTGGTATGTGGTACTGGCCGGTATGATACCTTAAATACCATTAAGATGAGCCAGTTTGCTCAGGATCATGGAGCTGACTGTGTTATGGTCATTCTGCCGTTTTACCTGAATCCGCATAAGAAAGCTGTTATGCAGCATTTTCGGGATTTGAGAGCAGCTCTGGATATTGATATTATGATCTACAATAACCCATGGTTTGCCGGATATGAATTGACAGTACCGGAGATCAAGGAACTGGTAGATGACGGAACAATCCAGAGCATCAAGGCAGCTCACGGTGATCCTAACCGGGTACATGAACTGAAGTTCCACTGCAAGGAGGAGCTGACCGTATTCTATGGCCATGATTATGCAGCGATGGAAGGCCTTTTGGCTGGTGCTGACGGCTGGTTGTCCGGGTTTCCGGCAGTTCTTCCGAAACAGTGCCGCAGACTGCAGGATGCCTGCTTTGCCAAGGATGTGGATGCTGCGATTGCAGCGCAGAACAACATTCAGCCATATATTGACTACTTCTTCCATGATAAGGTTAACGGCGTTCCTCACTGGCAGGAAATCTGTAAATACACCTTACAGGCGCAGGGTCTGGAGGCAGGACTTCCCCGCAAGCCGCTAGGTGAGCTGGATGCTGCCAATAAGAAGAAGATCGAAAAATTACTTGCAGACATGGAGTAATTGACAAAAATCAGGATACGGTCATTTATGATATCGGTGCATGTACTGGAAACAGATGATACATGCACCGATTTTTAAGGAGAGGGATTTATGAAGTGCATAGTGTGTGTAAAGCAGGTGCCGGACGGGGCCAGCGTAGAAGTGGATCCGGTCACCGGGGTATTGAAAAGGGACGGTACCCAGTCAAAGCTTAATCCTTATGATCTGTATGCCATCGAAGCGGCATTGGAACTGAAAGAAACATGCGGTGCCACGGTGGATGTTATCACCATGGGGCCGGGACAGGCGAAGGAAGCGCTGCGGGAATGTATGTGCATGGGGGCAGATGGTGCCGGGTTGTTGAGCGACCGGAAATTTGCCGGGGCGGATGTGCTGGCTACCAGTTATACCATCGCGCAGGGAATTGGCAAGATGGGAACCTATGACCTGATCTTTTGCGGCAAGCAGACAACCGACGGGGATACGGCTCAGGTGGGACCGGAGGTGGCCCAGTGGCTGGAAATCCCCCATGCTGCCAACGTCCTGGAGATACAAAAGCCTGGTCGGGACCGGGTTACGGTTCGCATGAATATGGATGGATATGAACAGATACAGACAATGGCACTGCCATGTCTGCTGACAATAGATAAAGATGTGAATACGCCCAGGCTGCCGTCTTACAAACGGGAGCGGGAACTGGCGGAAGGGTATCTGCGGGAATTTTCCCTGGCCGATTTAGAAGATCGGGAAGAAAAGCATTATGGGCTTTCCGGTTCGCCGACCCAGGTGGAGAGGATCTTTCCGCCGGAAAAAAATGAATACAGACAAATCTTCGAGGGAACGCCGGCGGAGCTTGCCGGAAAGATCCACCAGGTGTTAAAGGAAACAAAGTTTTTATAAGCCGAGAAAACGGAAAGGGGAAAGGAACATGGCTGAACTGGTGATTCATCAGGAGCAGTTAAATAAAGACACAGCCTGGCAGCTTTGCCAGCTTTGTCCGTTTGGGGCAATCGAATATACCGGTGGGCAACTGACAATTAATTCTGGCTGCAAGATGTGCAAACTGTGTGTGAACAAGGGGCCGCAGGGGGCAGTTGAATATGTTGAGAAACGGGTGGTTGAAACAGATAAGGAAGACTGGCGGGGAATTGCCGTATATGTGGAGCATAATGGCGGTAAGATTCATCCGGTGACCCTGGAGCTGATTGGTAAGGCCAGGGAACTGGCGGCGGTGACCGGACATCCGGTGTCGGCACTTTTTATTGGCAGCGGGATTGATGGAGAAGCAAAGCAGCTGCCGGCTTATGGTGTGGATCAGGTCTATGTCTATGACCGGCCGGAGCTTGAGCATTTTTCCATTCTTACATATGCCAATGTGTTTACGGATTTTATCGATGTGGTAAAGCCTTCTTCGGTTTTGGTGGGAGCAACCAATGTGGGGCGTTCGCTGGCGCCCAGAGTGGCGGCCCGGTTCCGTACCGGTCTGACCGCGGACTGTACTGTGTTGGAGATGAAGGAAAATACGGATCTGGTCCAGATTCGGCCGGCCTTTGGCGGAAATATCATGGCGCAGATTGTAACGCCAAATCATCGGCCGCAGTTCTGTACCGTCCGGTATAAAATATTTTCGGTGCCGCCGAAGGTGGAGCATCCGGTTGGCGAAGTCTGCCGGAGGGAAGTGACCGATGGGATGATTGACCGGCGGGTAACGGTTGAAGAAATTATGGAAAAGCGCAAAGAGATTGATATTTCGGAAGCCGAGGTGATCATTGCCGTTGGCCGGGGCGTAAAGAATCAGGCGGATCTGGAACTGATCAGGGAGCTGGCGGCCAGATTGAACGCTCAGCTGGCCTGTACCAGACCTCTGATTGAATGTGGTTGGTTTGATGCCAAACGGCAGATCGGACTAAGCGGCCGAACCGTCAAACCGAAGCTTATCATTACGGCAGGGATATCCGGTTCGGTACAGTTTGCGGCCGGAATGCGGGGCGCAGATTGTATTATTGCCATCAATAAGGATCGGCAGGCATCCATTTTTGACATTGCCAATGTTGGTCTGGTGGGGGACTGGTATGAAATCCTTCCCCGGTTGCTTGAAACGATAAAGGAGGGCGCATGATGGTGTATAAGAAGCTGGATGAAACCGACATCACTTATTTAATATCGATAATCGGCGCGGAGCGGGTCCTGTCCGGAACCGATATCAGTGAGGATTACAACCATGATGAACTGGGGAGCGTGGAAGCTGCACCGGAGGTGTTGATCAAGGTCCGCACCGGTGAAGAGATAGCGGCTGTCATGACGTACGCCAATGAAAAGCGGATACCGGTAGTCGTTCGCGGTTCCGGTACCGGACTGGTTGGGGCAGCCGTTGCAATTCATGGCGGCATTATGCTGGAAACCACCCAGATGAACCGGATTCTGGAGCTGGACCGGAAGAATCTGACGGTTACGGTAGAGCCGGGGGTTTTGCTGATGGATCTGGCACAGTACGTGGAGGAACATAATTTGCTCTATCCCCCGGATCCGGGTGAAAAGTCAGCAACCATAGGTGGCAATATCAGTACCAATGCCGGTGGGATGCGAGCTGTAAAATATGGCGTTACCAGAGATTATGTCAGGGCTTTGACCGTCGTGCTGCCCACTGGAGAAGTAGTGGAATTGGGCGGTAAGACAGTAAAGAACAGCTCCGGCTACAGTTTGCTGAATCTGATCATCGGTTCTGAAGGGACGCTGGGAATTATTACGAAGGCAGTACTTAAGCTGGTTCCGTTGCCGAAGAAGACAGTGAGTCTGCTGGTTCCTTTCGCAAATATGGAAACGGCGATTGAAATGGTTCCGGTGATCGTGGAGGCCCAGGTTCAGGCCACCGCCATTGAGTTTATGGAACGGGGTACGATCCTGTTTGCCGAAGAGTATCTGGGTAAGCGGTTTCCCGATACCAGGAGTGAGGCATATATTCTGCTTACATTTGACGGCCGCAGCGGAAAGCAGGTCCAGGAAGAGTACCAGGAGGTTGCGGACCTTTGTCTGCTTCATGGCGCCGTCGATGTGTTTATTGTTGATACTGATGAGCGCAAGCAAAGTGTCTGGAATGCCAGAGGAGCATTTTTAGAGGCAATCAAGGCTTCCACGACGGAGATGGATGAGTGTGATGTAGTGGTGCCCCGGGACCGGATTGCGGATTTTATAAAATATACCCATGAGGTGGCCGGGGAGCTGCAAATACGGATCCCCAGCTTCGGCCATGCCGGGGATGGCAATCTGCATGTGTATCTGTGCCGGGATGATCTGCCGGAGACAGAGTGGCAGGAGAAGCTGGCGGCTGGGTTTGCGAAGATGTATGAGCGGGCCAGGGAGTACGGCGGTGCGGTATCGGGAGAGCATGGAATCGGATATGCCAAAAAGCTATATCTAAGGGAGCACTTAGGTGATGTTCAGATGGAGCTGATGAACCGGATCAAGAGGTCATTTGATCCCAATCTGGTGCTGAATCCGGATAAGGTTATCTGAAGCTTCCTGTTTATACGTAAAATGGCCAGGTGGAATGTCTGAAAGGATGGATGAGATGAAAATATTAAACTTTGGTTCCCTGAATATTGATTATGTATATCAGGTGGAACATATGACCGGCGAGGGAGAAACGCAGAAATCCCGGGAAATGAATGTCTATGTAGGCGGAAAGGGGTTGAACCAGTCGGTTGCCCTGAAGCGGTCCGGGATGGAGGTTTACCATGCCGGGCTGGTGGGGGAAGATGGTGACTTACTTCTGAAAACCTGTAAAAAAGAAGGAATTGACATCACGTATGTGGACAGGGTGCCGGGAAAATGCGGCCATGCTATCATCCAGGTGGACCAAAGCGGGCAGAACTGTATTTTGTTGTACGGTGGCAGCAATGACCGGATGACCGGGGAGTTTATTGATAAGGTGCTGGAGGGGTTCACTGCCGGTGACATTTTGATCCTGCAGAATGAAATCAATGAGCTGTGCCAGATCATTGACAAGGCATATGCCAGGAAAATGAAGATTGTGCTGAATCCGTCACCCATCAACGGGCAGCTTGATGCATGCAGGATGGAGAAGATTTCTGTCTTTATCATGAATGAAATTGAAGGAAGACAGCTGAGCGGCGGTAAAAATACACCACTGGAAATTTTGGAATCCATGGCAGAAATATATCCGGAAGCGCAGATTATACTTACCCTGGGCCACCGCGGGTCTTATTATAAGGATAAACAACAGTTTTATTATCAGGCGATTTATTCTGCGGAGGTAGTGGATACTACCGCTGCCGGTGATACCTTCACTGGTTATTTTATCAGTGGGCTGGCGGAGGGCCAGGCGATTCCGGCTTCCATGCAGCGGGCGGCCGCCGCCTCCTCCCTGGCTATTTCCCGCAATGGAGCAGTGCCTTCGATTCCGTGGCGGTGGGAAGTGGAGGAATTTTTGGAGAGGAAGGTGGAAGCCCTCCTTGATTGATAAGAAATCGGCTAAAATTTCCTCCAAAAAAAATCGGCTAAAATTTCCAAAAAAGTGTTGACAACAGAATTTTTATGTGTTACTATACCAAAAGATAAAGGAAGTGCCTGTCCGATGTCTACGACTATTTGTCGTGGATTCGCGCAGGCTTTTT
>Ga0154002_1000279_pt1 | contig 14330 bp, 13 predicted proteins | sample TSNY086MetaG_FD_102276 | JGI IMG/M metagenome (GOLD analysis project Ga0154002, IMG submission 102276) | Attine ant fungus gardens microbial communities from New York, USA - TSNY086 MetaG | ecosystem: Host-associated > Fungi > Mycelium > Unclassified | place: USA: New York, Robert Cushman Murphy... | reverse complement strand
GCACCCTGGCTTTCATAAGCCAGCCCCTGATCCTGCAGGTCCTGAATCAGCCACGGAATATAGGGCTGGGCATCGCTTTCGCCTTTCCACAGTTCAAAATGTACATCCAGATTACCATAATTCTTCTTTAAATCAGCCAAAGACACGCCCATAATGTGCTTCCAGATTGCCCTGTAGGGCGGATATTCATTCTGCAGCAGTAAGGTCGCCTGATGCGCCCGCGCCTTAAATGCTTCATCCTCTTTCGCTTTGCCACTGGCGGTCGGATAGATATCCTCCAGCTCACTGATGGTAAAGGGCGCTTCCTCCGGATATTCTCCGCTATATAACGCATCAAAGTATACCAGCTCCGGCTTCCGGTCACGCAATTCCTCAATAATCAGCCCCATCTGCAGACCCCAGTCGCCCAGGTGCACATCACCAATCATCGTATATCCTAAAAATGCCCCGAGACGTTTCACGCTTTCGCCAATCACTGCCGGACGCAGGTGCCCGACATGCAGCGGCTTGGCTACATTGGCACCGCCGTAATCGACAATTACCGTCTCGCCGTGGCCGATTTGCTCCACCCCCAGTTTTTCTTCCTTTTGCATGTCATTCATGTAATCCGCCAGATACTGCGGATTCACGCTGATATTAATGAACCCCGGCATCACTGCCACAGCCTGGGAAAACATCGCATTTCCCGCCAGCTTCTCTACTACCTCACCAGCAATATCAAACGGTCTCTTTTTATATAATTTCGCTGCCGCCATCGCCCCGTTGCACTGATACTCGCACAGATCCGGACGGTTGGACAACGTAATCTTGGCATAGGACTCTTCATAGCCGCTTTCTGTAAATGCAGTTTTCATCTCGGCTGCAATCAGGTCAAGAATTTTCTTCACGTTTCTGGTCTCCTTTTTTCTTTTCTTTCCTTGTCAATCTAATCATCATATTATAAGGGATATTGATAAGAATTGCAAGGCATTCCAACTGTTCTCGCGAATTCTCTGGCATAGCACAAAAAAAATCGAGTAGGATAATTTTAGCTTTATCTCACTCGATTTAAAAAGGGGCTGACTCAACTATTTAATATTAAGTCCATCCACCATCACACACCGTCTCTTCCGGCAGAACGATCTGGCCGAAGTCAAACCTTCGCCGGTGGGTCCGGCTATGGTGAATGTGGTATGCCCCTCACCACCGGCTCCGATGCCCGCATAGGACGGAGCATTTTTCACAAATATCGTGGTTTCCAACAGTCTCGCCATCTTCGTAATCTTATCAATATTCCGCGAATGGATCATGGCGGTATGACGGTTACCGTGTTCGGCAATATAGGCACATGCAATCGCCTGATCCACGTCAGACACTCTTACCAGGGGAAGAATCGGCATCATCATCTCTTCGTTCACAAAATGATGATCCGCCGTCGTTTCCAGAATAATTACCCTGGCCGCACCGACACCGTACAGACCCAGCTGCTCCAGAATATATCCCGCACTTTTACCCACAAATGAAACCTTCGGGCCACCCTTTTCATCCGTTACCATCTCCTGCAATTTAGCAGTCAGCACCGGATCTGTCATCAGGTAAGCCCCCTGTTTTACCATCCCGGCAACCAGCTCATCAAAGATTTCAGCAACTGCAAATACCTCTTTCTCCGCAATACAAGGCACATTATGATCAAAGCTGCAGCCATCCACAATATCTTTTGCCGCCTTTTCAATATCCGCCGTCTCATCTACTACCACCGGCGGATTTCCCGCACCGGCACCGATTGCTTTCTTACCACTGGACATCACCTTATGGACAATCGAAGGACCGCCGGTTGCCACCAGCAGCCTTACCAGCGGATGTTCCATCATCCGGTTGGTATTCTCAATGGAAGGCTCTTTCACCGTGGCAATCAGATTTTGCGGTGCCCCGGCCTGCTCCAGAGCCTGGTTCAGCAAGGTGATCAAATGGATCGTCACCTGCCGGGCCCGGGGATGAGGGCTGAATACTACCGTATTACCGCCGGCAATCATACCAATCGAATTACTGATTACCGTTTCCGTTGGATTTGTTGTCGGGGTAATCGCTCCAATTACACCAAAAGGGCAATACTCCGTGATCGTAAGGCCATGGTCACCCGACTGCGCTTCTGTAATCAAGTCTTCCATCCCGGGTGTCTTTTCCGCTGCCAGCCGGTTTTTGATCAACTTGTGATCCACGTTGCCAATGCCGGTTTCCACCACGCTTTCCTGGGATATTGCTTCCAGATTCTCCGGTTTAAGCACCGTTTCCCGAATTGCCCGGATAAACGCCTGGCGCTGTTGTAAAGTACATTCCGCCAGTTCCCGGAAAGCTGCTGCACTGGCTTCCACGGCCTCATCCATGGTATCAAAAATACCATACTGGTAATTCGCTGTCTGTGTCCGTCCCGGGGAACCAGGATTTTGTCCCAATTGGCCGGCAAAATTACGGATTTCCACCTCTTCAACCACCTGCCTGATCAGGCGTTCGATTATATTAACATCCAGACTCATGTAAACACCACCTTTGCTCCTTTTTTAATATCACAAAATCACCGTTTTTTAAGGCACAGGCATTGGCTTCATCCACATCGACATGAAGTTCCAGCCGGAAATCATCCGATACCCTCACCAGAACATCCCCCAGAATCCCTTTTCGCTCACCCAGGGTTTCCACGCAAACGAAGTCCTTATCGGCGACCCCCATTCGGGCTGCATCCCCGGTCGTCATGTGAACATGCCGCAGGGCCACGATCGTCCCCCGGTTCAGCGTAACACTGCCGTATGGTCCGATCAGACGGATTCCCGGTGTCTGATCCAGACATCCCGATTCCTTAATCGGCGCTTTGATCCCCAGACGGTAGGTATCCGCCAGTGAAATCTCCACCTGACTTTCCTTTCGTACCGGCCCCAGGATCCTGACGCCGGCAAACTCACCCTTAGGCCCTTGTATCGTTACGGTCTCTTTTGCCGCATACTGACCTGGCTGCATCAGATTATTTTTGCAGGTCAACTGATAACCCGGGCCAAACAATTGCGCCAAATCCCTCTGACTCACATGAACATGACGGTTTGAAACGCCGACATGGATCTTGAGCCCTTCCAGCTCCTGCATTCGTTCCATCACAATCCGGGTAACCATATCAATTACCTTTTTTTCAGTCATTACCATGTTTCCCTTCCTCCGTCATACCTGGTGATTCGTCATACCTGGTGATCCGTCTTGCCCCAGCCGTTTCGCCAGGTATCCTACCGCCTTATCCCGAATCTGATCCACCCGGTCCGTTCGCTCCCACATAAACCCCTTGTCTTCTCTGCCAAAATGGCCATAGGCAGCCGTTGCCAGAAACTGCGGCTGACAAAGCTGTAACTGACTGATCATATCGGATACGGCAAATGAAAATGTCTCATTCAGAATCTGGTTGATCATATCCACCGGTATCGTTTCGGTATGAAAGGTATTGGCATAGACAGCTTCCGGCTGCGGACTGCCAATCACATAGGCAACACAAATCTCACAGCGGTCGGCAAGTCCGGCCGCCACAATATTTTTTGCTGCATATCTGGCCATGTAAGCGGCTGAACGGTCTACCTTCGTAGCATCTTTACCAGAAAATGCGCCGCCGCCATGCCGCCCCACACTACCGTATGTATCGACCATAAGCTTTCTTCCGGTCAGCCCGGTGTCACCAGCCGGGCCACCCACCACAAATCTGCCGGTGGGGTTAATATGAATCCGGGTCTTCCGGCCAATCCACCGGGAATCAATAACCGGTTCCACTACATGGGTCATCAGTTCTCCCCGCAAATACTCCATATCAACATCTTCGTGGTGGGCGGAGATCACCAGACTAAGCAGCGATTGGGGGCGCCCACTGTCATCATACTCCATCGTCACCTGGGCCTTGCCATCCGGATATAACCAGGGGATAAGCCCTTCTTTACGCACCTGGGCCATCCGCATAACCAGACGGTGCGCCAGGTAACAGGTCAGCGGCATATATCCGGGTGCTTCCCGGCAGGCATAACCATACATGATTCCCTGGTCACCGCCGCCTGCTTCGTTGTTCCGGTTCACCCCCAGGGCGATGTCCGGCGACTGACTGTTAAGGTGGGTAAAGATCAGGCAGCTTTGATCATCAAAGCCCAGTTGTGGATCCGTATAACCAATATTACGAATAATATCTCTGGTGATCCGGGCCACATCAATCTGCGCCCCGGCAGTTACCTCGCCGGCAATCACAACCGTATTGCCTGACACCAGGGTCTCAACCGCCACCCGTGCCTGAGGATCCACCGCCAAATACGCATCCAGTATCCCGTCGGATATCTGGTCGCAGATTTTGTCCGGATGACCTTCCGTCACCGATTCTGAAGTGACATAATAAGACATCATCATTCCCCCTCATTTACCGGACAAGACCTTCGACATCGATGGAATCAATGATACCAATAATCGCCAGATCCACCGGAACACTTTTTTTATCATCTCTGACCCGTACCGATGACCCCTGGCCAACCAGTACATAGTCGCCAATTCCGGCACCTACATAATCAGCGGCAACCTCATCCATCCCCTGTTCCTGTTCATGAGCATTCACTCGCTTGATCACCATAAACTTAAGCCCGACCAGCGAATCTTCCTTCCTGGTTGCGACCACATTGCCTATTACCCTGGCCATATACATCCCAAACCACCGTCCTTCCTCCTGCCGGTCAAATTGCTGCTGTCTTACCCGCTGGTTTCGCATCGGCTTTTACTACCGGTTTGGTTTTTTCTTCAGTTTCTGGTTTTTTAGCCGCCACTTTACTGGCCTCTGCCAAAAATACCGCCGCCAATCCTTCGGCCGGCCGGGCAATTACCGAAGAAGAAATGTATTTTCCATTCATCACCCCGGCCTGCTTTCCAGCGTGAACAGCCGCATTGACGGCACCCACATCACCTGTGATTTTCACGGTCATATAACCCATTCCTTTCGCCGGCTCTACCGACCTTACTGATACATTAGCCGTCTTCACCATACAGTCAACCACTGCAATCGCCGTTGCCAGACCCTGAATCTCAATAATCCCTAAAGCTTCCTTCATACGCTTCCTCCGTTCAGTTCTTTCACTGAATCAATCATCCCAATCCCATATTCCAACAGGATCCGGTGGTAATCCAGGATCCTTTTCACATAAGCCTTTGGTTCCTTGCCGGTAAAGCGCTCCAGTCCCCCCTTTAGGATCACTGCCTTTACCCCTTGTTCCAGGGCTGATATCAGCCAGATGGTATCCGGGGTATCACAGATCCCCAAAGCAGTCTTTCCAATCAGATTGCGGGTGCCTTCCAGGAACAGATAAATACTGTCTTCCGCTGCCGGATCCGGCGCTCCTTTACCGGTCAATACCTGATCCCAGCCATCAAATCCTTTTATTTTCATTTCTAATTCCGGTTCATATACGGCATCCGGTATTACCGCCGTACAGGAAAATCCATCCAAAGTACTCAGTTCCTCAAACAAAGAATAATAACTGTTTTTCCAGGTATTTCCGAATATCACATATAATTTTTTAACACTTGCTCCGGTACTGATTATCTGGCTGCGGCTGTTTAGTATCTCAGCAATCATCACTGCCAGATCATTGATTTCTTTGTCGCTCATTTTTCCCACTGCCAACCAGCCCTTCCGGTAATCCTTGCTCCTGTTATCGATCACACTCTAAAAGTGAGGAAAGGGAGAGGTATCTGCTTCCAGGATGCCTCTCCCGCTTTCACCCTATAACTTGGGAAGCATTTTTTCTGTATCGGTGTGAGGTCTTGGAATCACATGGATGGAGACCACTTCACCTACTGCCTTAGCGGCGGCAGAGCCGGCTTCTGTAGCTGCCTTAACCGCCCCGACATCACCTCTGACCATAACCGTAACAAGACCTGAGCCAATCTTTTCATAGCCGATCAAATCCACATTTGCCGCCTTGACCATCGCATCCGCTGCTTCGATTGCCCCTACCAAACCTTTTGTTTCCACCATTCCCAATGCTTCTGAATTCATATCATTTCCTCCTGCTTTATTAGTCAAACCGAATCCTGATGATCCGTTTGCTGCTTATCGGTAACCTTCTGCGAGGTTAAATATATGGGACGGAACCAGATCGCGGCGGTGTATCCAACGCACCCAATAATTTCTTTCCTGTCTCAATGGATGCCTTCACCGCCTGGCGAACTGCCCCGGAATCCCCGGAAAACATTAAAGTCACTTCATTGCTGTTGCTGTTCCCCTGTTCCGGCGAACGATAACCGACAATCTGCACTGCCGCCGCTTTCATGGCGGTATCCGCCAGAACCGTACCAATCACCGCCGGCGCGCCGGTCACAAGACCAAACGCCTGACCCAGCGGGGCACCATAAGCTTTTTCCAGGCATTCACTGGCCCTGGCGGTGTACTGAAACTCCAGATGTCCGGCTTCATTGGAATAAACATCACCAAAAAACCGCTCCACCTGGGCCAGCGCCGTTGCCACTGCATTACGGGCATCCGAAACGTCCTGGGCACCGATATAAATCATGCTCCCCCGGCCGGCACCGCCCCTGGTATCCCGGGGATACTCCACCTTTATTACCTGGGCATTGGCCGCCTTTACCGCCTCGTCAACCGCCATGATCTGCGGCCCCGCACCGGTTCTGCTGCCAATCATGCCCAGCGACCGGTATGTTCCCACCTGCATGGCCTTGCTTAAGTCCGGATCCAGATTCGCAATCAACAGTCCGATGGTATCGCCTGCTGCCGTACCAACCAGTTCCGGTATGCCTGCCGTTTCGACCGTTTTGACCGTTTTGACAGTCTCCAGATCAGCCATAACCTGGTTCATTACTCGTTCAATTAACTGCTGGTTCATCCTGCCCTCCTGTCATCCGCCGATGATACACCGGCAGCCTTCGTCTTCCACAACCCTTGCTAATCTGGCAACCGTCTCTTCCGTCAGTAACGGAATCCCTTTCATGGGGTAGCTTCTTCCCAGCGAACCGTACTTTGCTTCCCCATAAGTATGGTAAGGCAGCAAATGTACGGTATCAACTTCCTTGATCTGTCTGATCCACCGCATGATCCTGCGGATTTCATAAGGATCGGCATTAAAACCGGGAATCAGCGGAATTCTGGCCACTACCTTAGTGATGGAAGCAGCCAATGCCGCATGCGCCGGTACCATCCGATTGGAACAGCCGGTCTGCGCCTTATGTAACTGCTCATCGGCACTCTTAATATCAACTAAAGCCAGATCCACATAAGGAAATACCTGACGGATCACCTCCTCTGATGTAATCAGCGTTGTTTCCACTGCCGTATGCCATCCCAGCGCCTGACAGGCCATCAGCAGATTCCTGGCGAATTCAGCCTGCAATAGAGCCTCTCCGCCTGACAACGTAATCCCGCCGCCTGACCGACGGTAATAAATGCTGTCCTTTTCCAATTCGGAGATTACCTGCGCCACCGTCATGCTCTGTCCCTCTCGCTTCAGAGCCCCGGTCAGACAAACCGATTCACACTTACCACAACCAGTACAGACTTCCCGGTTGATCCATCCATCATGGACCGGCCCGATCGCCCCTAGACTGCAGGCTGATACACACCGCCCACAGTGGATGCAGAGAGACTGTTGATAACTCATTTCCGGCTTTGTCCTCTGGGATTCCGGATTGCTGCACCACCGGCAAGTAAGTGGGCAACCCTTAAAAAACACAACAGTGCGAATCCCGGGGCCATCATGAATAGAATACCGTTGGATATTAAATACGGTTCCTGTAAGCTGGTCCTCTCTCTTTCTCACATCTGCTCCTTTCACCACAGTTTCTTTGGCCAATCGGCTGCCATCACATGCCATGCTCCGTGCGGTTGATAATATCGTCCTGCACTTCTTTATCCAGGACAATGAACTGAGCGCTGTATCCGGCCACCCTGACAATCAGGTCTTTATATTGCTGTGGATCCTTCTGGGCGGCATACAGGGTCTCTTTATCTACCACATTAAACTGAACATGCATTCCCTTACGGTCAAAGTAACCGCGTACCATCCCGGCAAAGTTTTGCAGTCCGGCGGATCCGGCCACTGCCGCCGGCAGAAACTTCTGATTATACAAGGTGCCGTTGGAAGCGGCAAAATGATCCAGCTTTGACACGGAATTGGCGGCGGCTGTCGGTCCATGACAATCCTGCCCCGCCCGGGGAGAAACACCGTCGGCCAAAGGCCGGCCGGCCAGACGGCCATCCGGCAAAGCCCCCACATCCTTACCAAACAATACATTGGAGGATACCGGATACATCCCGGCATGGAAGATACCACCACGGGGATTTTTATATTTTTCCACCTCGCGGCAGTAAATCTGTCCACATCTGCGTACCACCAGGTCAACCTCATCCATATCATTGCCAAAGGATGGCGTTTTCTCCATAATCCTGCGAATTTCCTGCAGCTGCGCCTGGTCTTCACCATTACCTGAAAGACGGTTCCCCGGCTCCAGCCGCGCAGTCGCAATCGCAGCCGTTCCTTCCATCAACCGGGATTGGATTTGATTCAGATCAATCGCACCACCGGCGGAAATCATGTTCTTGATCACATCATAAAGTTCTTTTTCCGTCATGCTGCCGTCGGCCCTTTTGCTGCCGTCGGCCCTGATACTGCCGCCGGCGGTGTGGCCGGGATCCGCCGTTCCGAACCCAAAGTTACCGTCCAGTGCCTGTTTTAACTGCTTCATCGTGATTTTCTGATCTTCAAATACCTGTTTTTGGATTGCATACAGGGAATCTCCGGCATCGGCCACTCCGACGGCCTGGGGACCACTGAAATTGTAAAGTGCTCCCGCCTCCTGAAGGGTCTTCCCCCGGCCCATACAATCATCCACCAGAGCCGACAGATAGGGCAGCGGCGCCCGTTGGGTGTGCGCCAGATCAGTGCAGTTATTGGCCTGGGCCAACAGTTTTACAAAATGAGCTGTCTGTTGCTGATAAGCGTCAAACACTTCTTCCATATTTTTAAAATCCTCTGCCAAAGGTGTCACCGGGCCTGCCTGCCGGTCTCCGATTCGACCGGCGTTCAAGGTGATCTCCAGTACCCTGGCCACATTAAAGAAGGCCGAATCATGCCATCCTTCGGTTTTTCCAGGGATGCTGGGTTCCACACAGCCAATCAGACAGTAGTTTCTGGCATCCTGCAAAGTTACTCCTCGGTTCACCAGTGCCGGTATGATTACCTCGTCATTGTACATCGCCGGCACGCCCATCCCCAGCCGTACTACCTGACAGGCCCGCAGCAAAAACTGATCCGGCGTTCCCTGCCATACTCTGATCGTAAAAGAAGGACTGGGCATCCGCACCCGGGCTGCTGCTTCCATACACATATAGGAGATGGCATTTGACGCATCAAAGCCCTCCTGATTTTGTCCGCCGACACACAGATTTTGAAAAGCCTGATAGCCGGCAAAGGCCTGCGCAAATTTTTCATCCCGAATTTTATTTATATCATTGAACTTCACCCAGATACAGTCAATCAACTCCTGTTCCATATCGGGTGTCAGGCTGGTATCACTCTGATAATAAGGATCCATATACTGGTCAAACCGCCCCGGTGAGACAGAATGGCCATTGGATTCCAGCTGGATGATCAGATGCGTAAACCAAAAGGACTGGCAGGCCTCATAAAAATTCTCCGCCCCATGTGCCGGTACCCGGCGGCAATTCCTTGCAATCTGCTCCAGCTCGGCTCTCCGGACCGGATCCGTCTCGGCACCGGCAAGCCGCTGCGCTTCCTCGGCGTATCTTCCGGCAAAACAAATAACTGCTTCATATGTCATCATAACCGCTTCATAAAACCAGCGTTTTTTAATATCCTCCGGATCAGCTGCCGACAGCTTCTCCATCTTTTCCCTGGCCTCCGCGATCATCCCATGACAGCCGATTTTAAGCATCTTCCCATAATCAGCGCAGATATGTCCGATTCCCCCATACAGGTAGTTACCGGTAGCATAGATTCCGTCGGCTACGCAGTCCTTTGCTTCTTCCGACATATAGGACAGCGCCAGATCGCTGACCGTCCGGCCTTGCCAATAGGAAAAAATATCCTTTAATTCACTGACCGTCTCCGGCATAATCCGAAATGGGTCAGCCGTTCTCGTCCCCATGGTTGCGAACTCTTTCCCAATCCATTCGCAGGAAAACTCCGGATAAATCTGGACTGAGCGGGGATGCACACTGGCCGCCCCGACAATCAGCTCATCCGCCCGTATGGCCACCGGCAGCTCCTTTAAGATCCGGGCCATCGCCATCGCCCGGCGCGTCACTGCCGGCAGGTGTTCCGTGGTTTGATAAGAGCTTGTGATGATGCGGGCCCGCTCCGGTTCCACATAAGGTACCGCATTCATCAGCAATTCTCTAAGCCGGAGAATCCGGGCTGACGGCTGACTAAATTCTGTTTCCATAATCTCTTTTGCCATAATGGATCACCTCCTTTTTAATATAAATTCAAGAACAAATCAGGGTGTGGACTGGGTATCACCGCCTGGTTCACCAGCATTCCTTCGGCCTGTGCTTTTTGGCCGCCGGCCTGCACTCCCGCTTCGACGGAAGCCACATCGCCGGTCATAATCACAAAAGACTTTCCGCCAATGCCGGCTCCTAAGCGAAGCTCCAGCAGGGTAACCCCGGAATCCTTCGCTGCCGTATCAGCAGCATAGATGGCAGCGGCAATACTGTAACACTCAATGATACCGACTGCATTCAGCCGTTCCGGCAGCGATGTCATATTTATCGCCGCAATCACCTGCGGATGGAGGCGGGGAATGACCAACTGGCCGATTGCATTTTCACCGGACAGCCGGTATCCGGCTTCCATAGAGGCTTCCACTGCAGTCACTTCGCCGCTGATCAGGATATTGTATTTCCCCGGACAGCCGGGTTTGGCAGAAATCAGTTTCACATCAGCGGCCTTTAGCATCCCATCCACCGCCAGCATTCCTTTGGCAATGCTGTTAAGTTCTAAAAAACCAATCGTTTCCACCAGCTACCACCTCCCCTCGATCGCAATGACATCGCCTGAATAAGTTACCGTTCCATCAATACTGGCATGTACGAAAGCCCCCAGCATACCTTCCGGGCATTGGCCAATCAGCTGTCCGCAGACCACCTGTTCACCAACGGTTACCAGCGGCCGGGCCGGAACGCCGATATGCTGTTTCAAAGGGATGATGACCCGATGAACCGACGGCTCCGACAAAGTATCGATCACCTGGTCATAATATGGTTCCACCCCCAGCCGGGCCGCCAGCCGTTTGGACGGTGGGCGCCGCAGCTCCCGCTCCGGCCGTTTGGTATAGACATCGGTGCCCTCCGGCCGGGAATAGCGGATTTGCTTCTGGGCCAGAAGTCCTTTAATATAACGGTTTACCTCCCGCGGCATCAGTCCCATCGGGCAGGCAAACACTTCGCAAACCCCACATTCACTGCAAATCGCCGCCTGGCGGATATCCGCAGCTTCCAGATCTGGTCCGTCCGCTCCGGCAAATGCCATCTTGCGCATGATCCGATGTGGCTCCAATGGGTGTCCCGACAGATATCGGGGACACATATCGGTGCAATTACGACACTGAATACAGGAAGATTTGGCCCGTTTCAGAACTACCGATAACGGGATCTTTTTATTCTGAATCAAGGGAATATCCCGGGCAACTACAATCAATCCCGAAGTGGTTTTGGTAACCGGCCGGTTTCCCAGTTCTTCACGGGGCACCTGTACCCCCATCAGCGGACCGCCGGCAATCACTTCATAATCATCAACAGTGATCCCGCCGGCAGCCTTCAGACAATCCCCAAAAGTAGTTCCAATCGGCACTCTTAAAACGGTGGGTGTCTTCACTGCGCCGGTCACAATCAGATACTTATGGGTAAATGCGGTGCCCTGAAAGCTCTCATAGATTGCATACATGGTTGCTGCATTGGACACTACGGCCCCCACATCCAGAGGAATTCCTGCCGGTGGAACGGTGCGGCCGGTTACATCACATACCAGCATTTGTTCATCACCCGCCGGATAATAGTTGTTAACCAGAAATATGGTGACATTGCGTCCGCTTTTTTTTACTTCTGCCTGAAGGCTGGCGATTTCCTCATGATAGCTCTCTTTCAGGACAATCACCCGTTCCCGCGCCCCGGTCATCTCGCCTGCCCGGTCAGCCGCTTCCACCAGCGCATGAGCCTTATGCTTCATCAGCCAGCGGTCGGTCCGCAGCAACGGTTCACATTCCACACCATTGACAATCAGATATTCGACCTGACAGTTCAGCTTCACGTGGGTTGGGAAACCAGCCCCGCCGCAGCCGACGATTCCGGCTGCTCTGATCTGTTCTAATTCATTCATCCTGCATCTCTCCCGGTTTATTGACTGCCGATCTTGTCGGCTACCAATATTGCTACATAGACATCTCTGGAGGTCACGCCGCCAGGCATGTTGTGGATGGTTTCATCCGCTTTGCAGCAGGCCTCCGCCACCGCCATAACCTTCTCCGGCGTCACATCGGTAATCCCCAGTTCCTTTAAAGTAACCGGCAAACCAAGCTTTTTACCAAAAGCCAGCACCGTCATCAGCTCTTCATCTGGCACCTTCTCCAGCACCAGCTGTACCAGCGTGCCAAAAGCAACCTTCTCGCCGTGAAGCATCTTATGGGTTTCCGGCAATACCGTCAAACCATTATGGACTGCATGGGCAGCGGCAAGGCCGCCATTTTCAAAACCGGTTCCACTTAAATAGGTATTGGCTTCCACCACATGCTCCAGAGCGTCCGTAACCGTCTTTTGTTCCGCCGACTGTCTGGCTTCCCAGCCATACTTCAGTAACGTCTCATAGCAGGTCTTGGCCAGAGCCAGGGCGGAGAGAGAGCATACTCCCCCGGCCGAGGTCCGCGCCCCTGATTGAAAGCAGGCCCGGGCTTCAAAATACGTTGCCAGAGCATCTCCCATCCCGGCCACCAGCAATCTGACCGGAGCATGAGCAATGATATCCGTATCCACCAGCACCATATCCGGATTTTTTTTCAAAGGCAGGTAACAGTCAAAGACTCCCTCTTCCGTATAGAGTACGGATAAGGCACTGCAAGGTGCATCGGACGAGGCTGCCGTCGGCACAATGACCACCGGCAATCCGGTATAATACCCCACTGCCTTTACCGTATCCAGAGTCTTGCCGCCGCCAATACCAATACACATACCGCTGCCGGCCTCCTTCATGGCTCCGATAAGCCGGCCAACCTCTGCGTTACTGCACTCGCCCGCAAAGCGGCCGATGGTCAGGGGCAGAGCCTTGCCGGAAAAGCTCGTTTCAATCACCTCCCGGTAATTGTCCAGAATGAAGGAATCCACCACCGCATAGGCACTTCTGGCGGACAACCCGGAGACGATGCTGCTTAAATTACCTAACAGACCTTTTTCCTGTTGATACTGAGCCGGAGCTTTTATAATTTTTCTCATTCTATTTTCTCCTGAAAAGGGCTCCTAATCGGTCAGAATTACTTTTATATCCTTAGAGTTTCCGCTGGTCAGTTCCGCCATCTTCCTGCCAATCTGATTAAGCGGCACCACCGAAGTAATCATTGATTTAAAGTCATACCTGCCCTGGGCCAATAAATCCTTAATCTCCCACAGCTCATCTACATAACAGTAGCTGCCGGCTAATTTGATCTCTCGGGCAACACAGTCCTTGTATTCAAACCCGTCGATCTTTGCCATTGCCATACCAATCATCGATACCGTACCGCCGTTGCGGGTCATCTTGATACAGGCGTTCAGGCTGACGGCGATACCGACTGCGTCTGCCGCAGCATAAACCCCCAGACCATCCGTAAGTTCTTTTACCTTGCTGACGACATCTTCTTCCTGCGAGTTGATCACGTAATCAGCGCCGCATTTCATCGCCAGTTTCAGACGGTCATCAACAATATCAATCACAATGACTTTCGCTGCGCCCAGGATTTTTGCCGACTGCAGCGTCAACAGTCCAATCGGACCGGCACCGAAGACAGCTACGGTTTTGTCCTTGATATCCCCCATCATCTTCGCCCCTCTAAGGCCTACCGATGCCGGTTCAAACATGGACGCCTCTTCAAAGCTGATACTGTCCGGCAGCGGAATCAGGTTTTCTGCCGGAATTACAACATATTCGGCATAAGCGCCGTCGCGGCCGCCAGCCGGCATGGTGGTTCCGGGTATGTAACGGTGATCACAGATATTCGGGAGACCGGCTTTACAGTCCGGACATTCGCCGCAGGCAATGTTGGGATAAACCGCCACCCGCAGTCCTTTTTGCGAT
>Ga0154002_1000278_pt1 | contig 14337 bp, 14 predicted proteins | sample TSNY086MetaG_FD_102276 | JGI IMG/M metagenome (GOLD analysis project Ga0154002, IMG submission 102276) | Attine ant fungus gardens microbial communities from New York, USA - TSNY086 MetaG | ecosystem: Host-associated > Fungi > Mycelium > Unclassified | place: USA: New York, Robert Cushman Murphy... | reverse complement strand
ACTGCCATTGCCGCCATCAGATTGTGTCCGCAGGCATGTCCCATTCCCGGTACCCCATCATATTCGCCGAAAAAACCAATATGGAGGCCTGGTTTTCCCGTATCCCAGACAGCTTCAAAGGCTGTCTCAAGCCCGGCAACCGGTGTGTTTACGGTAAAACCGTGGCGCTCCAGCAAGGCCCCGGCCGCCTTACATGCCCGATGCTCCTGAAAGTTATACTCCGGATTTTTCCAGATTTCATCTGCCAGCCAAAACAATTCTTTACTGATTTCGTCTATTCTTACCTGAACTGCCGTTTTTAAATTGTCCGCCATATCCGCCACCTACTTTTTCATTTTAGGATCCAGCACGTCCCGGATGCCGTCGCCAAGTAAATTAAACCCAATTACCGTCAGCAATATAAAGAGCCCTGAAATTGCGGCAATATGGGGCGCCGTGTTTAAGCAGTCACGCCCTGACCGCAGAATGCTCCCCCAGGAAGCAGTCGGCAGCTCAATTCCCAGCCCCAGAAAGCTTAAGGAAGCTTCGGAGATAATGGCACTGGCAATATTAAGCGTGGCATATACGATTACTTCCGATACCGTATTCGGCAGAATATGAAAAATCACCATCCGCGGATGGGAAATCCCGATTACCTTTCCCGCATTGCAGTACTCCTCCTGCTTGACAATCAGCACCTGCCCCCGGACCACCCTGGCAAAGCGCGGTATTTCAGCAATGCCGATGGCAAGGATGACATTGAAAATGCCGGAACCCAGCACCGTCATCAGGATAATTGACATCAAAATAAAAGGAAATGCCAAAAGCCCGTCCATAATCCGCATGATGACCGAATCAATGACTCCGCCGGCATAACCGGAAATAAGCCCAAGAGCCACCCCGAAAAATCCGCCGACGATCGTTGCACCGACCGCCACCAGAAGTGAAACCCTTGCGCCATAGCAAATCCTTGTAAATAAATCCCGGCCAAATTCATCGGTGCCGAAAATATGGCCTTTTTCAAAAAATTTCAGGTATGCATCAACCGGATGGATCTCATTGGGTTTTCCGCCGGTAATCACCGGTGCCAGAAGCGCTCCCAGAACCATGATGCAGATAACCACCAGGCCCATCATTGCTGTTTTGTTTCGTTTTAATTTATTCCATGCACTATTGGCCTTCCGTTCCCGTTTCACGATCTCTTCTTGAGATTGCTGATCTAATCCAAGTTTTTTTTCCATTTATTTCCCTCCTTCATAGCTGACCTTGGGATTAATCATCATATACACAACATCCACGATCATATTAATCACTACGAAGGCTAATGCAATCACCAGAACTGCGCCCTGAATCAATGCATAATCACGGTTATCAATTGCACCAACAATTAATGTGCCCATTCCCGGCCAGGAGAAAATGGTTTCTGTCAGAATCGCACCGGCAAAGCAGGAAGCCAGCTGAAGCCCCAAAACGGTAACAATCGGCGGCAGTGCACTTTTGAGTGCATATTTCCAAACAACAATGGCCTCTCTGATTCCTCTCGCCCTTAATGCACGGATGGCATCTCCATGGATCGATTCCAGAATACTGGAACGGGTAATTCTGGCAAAGGTCGCTGTCGGAATGGTAGAAAGGCAGAAACACGGCAAGATCATATGGCGGATCACATTACCAATTCCCTTCGCTGCCGAACCCATACCAATCGCCGGCAGCCATCCCAAATTGACACTAAACAGCAGTACCAGCATCAGGCCCATCCAGAAAATCGGCATGGATACCCCCACCAGAGCCAGCATCATAAATACATAATCAAACCAAGAGCCCTGGTTGACTGCCGACAGAACTCCGATCACCAACCCGATGAGCAACGCAATCCCGATTGCCGGCAGTGCCAGAAGCAGCGTATTGGGGATCCGGCCGGCAATCAGTTCCAGTACCGGTTTATTATAGGAATAGGATTTCCCGAAGTCCCCCCGCAGCACGTTCAGCATATAATCCCTATACTGGATGAGCATTGGCTCATCCAGTCCCATGGTCTCACGCATCCTTTGAATATCCTCAACAGATGCCTGCGGCCCTAAAACAGCCCTGGCAGGATCTCCCGGAATCATCCTTGTTAATATAAAAGTTATCGTGATAACCACAAACAGGGAGGGGATGATCTGCAAGCAACGATTTAAAATAGTTTTTATCACCTTATCCACCCCCTCTTTCTGCTACTTAGCTAACCATATGTTAATGTCGGAGGTACAGATCTTTACTTTTCCATCCGCACGCTGGATCAAACCTTGTACATCAGGAGTTACTCCCCATTCCACATTTTCATTTGAATAGAATATGCCGGGGTGTTCCGTGACAATTTCTGCTAATGCTGTCTTATACAGCTGCGCTCTTTCGCCCTGATCCGTGGTTAATAATGCTGCATCCAAAGCTGCATCTACCGCCGGTTTGTTAAATCCCTGTCCGTTGCCTAAGGAGCCAATGGCATTGGAATGGAAAATTTTGTTGAGGAAAAAGAAAGGATCCGGATACCATGTCCAGGACATGGCAAAGATATCAGCCTCGCCGGAAGCACCGATCTCACTGAAGGTTCCCCACTCACTGGTGTTGATGTTTACTTTTACGCCCAGATTCTGCCCTAAATAAGCCTGGAACAAGGTGGCCATCTTTACCCTTGCCGTTGTGTTGGAGATGTGGAGGTCCAGTTCAAATCCATCCGGATATCCTGCCTCGGCCAACAGTGCTTTTGCCCCTTCCGGGTCATAGGCCGGTATTGTGGCTTCCAGGGAAGCATCGTATCCCCAGGAACCGGGCGGCAATGGCAGGCTGGCCGGCTGTGCCTCACCGTACTGGTAAACGCCAGCCGTTAATTCTTCTACATTTACCGCTTTTATCAGGGCTTCTCTGACCTTTATGTCAGCAGTCGGCCCCTTCACCATATTAAAATAAATATAGGCCACATGAAGTCCTGGCATTTCAAGGAGTTCCACAGCTCCATCTTTTCTTATTACTTCAACCGCTTCACCGCTTAAGCTGGTGGCAATATTGACCTCACCCGTACGCAGTGCGTTAGCCGCCTGGTTTGCATCGCTGACCAGTTTAAATACGACGCCATCCAGATATGGCCTGCTGGCCCAGTATTGATCATTCCGAATCAAGGTTGTCTGTTGATCCAGTTCAAATTTTTCAAGAGCAAACGGTCCGCTTCCAATCAGATGGGTTCCGAAATCTTCGCCCCAGCCTTCTACCTCTTCTTTGGGTATGATAACATTTCCCGCATCCGTAAGAGCGGTCAGGAACACTGCGTTTGGCTCTGCAAGATAACAGACCACCTCAAAATCGCCGGTCACTTCGCAGTGATCCAGCATATCCAGACGGTTCATCGCCGAAAGCTGATTGGAACGCTCCAGGGAATACTTTACATCTTCTGCTGTCAGCTGTCTGCCATCCTGGTATTCGCCTGGATGGAAATAAACATCTTCCCGTATTTTAAAAGTGTAGGCCCGACCGTCATCACTGACCTTCCATCCTTCGGCTACCGCCGGATAAATCTGGGTCAGGCCGGAATCATATTCCACCAAGGTGTCACATACGGTTCCGATAATCTGAGACTCATAGGTACCGGTATACTTAACCGGATCTAAATTCTTCGGAGATGCCGGCAGGGAGATCGTCAAAAAACCGCCTTCCACAGGCTCTCCGGTTGCTTTTGCTTCCGTCTGGGCAGACTCCGCCGCCTTCGTTCCTTCCGCTGACGTTCCGGCCGTGTTCTGGCTCCCTCCGGAATTGCCGCAGGCACTTAAGGAACCCGCGAGCAGAGCGGCAATTGATATAATTACCATGATTTTTCTCTTCATAACACTCCTCCTTTTCTTTTTCAGGTTGTTTTGATAATAAAAAACGACAGTTAAAACCCGTAGTCGTCCTTAACCGTCGTGTAAATATTTTATCATTTTGGAGTCCTCTCCGTAAATAGCACAGTGCACAGTAATATTTCTTTTCAATGCTCGATATGCACATTAATTACAGATTTTGGCTATTTTGGCACCGCCAGGCACAAAAAAAAGGAAGCCCTTCCATCAGGAAAAGGCCCCCCCAAGATGTTCAATACAGTTAATTTCATCAGCCAGCCGGGCAATCGGGTCCGGGCAAACCTGACCGGTCATCAGGATCTGCACTTCATCCCGGCAGTTTAAAATGCCGGCAAGCTCATCGCTGCCTAAAAAGCCCTGATCCACCAATCCCAGGACTTCATCCAGAATCAGCAGGTCACACTCGCCGGTGGTCAGTACCTTTTTGGCATAATTCAGGCCATTACGGATATTCAAAAGTTCTTCCTGCTTCTCCGCTTCCGACAAATGTTCAAAATAACAATCGGATTTTTCAAAGCGAAATACTTTCAGCTCTGGCTCCAGCCGCTTTACGGTATCCAGATCGCCTTGCTTCAGGCTGCCTTTCAGAAACTGGATCATGATCACCTGCTCCCGCCGGCCAAGCGCCTGGAGCGCTCTGCCCAGGGCCAGCGATGTCTTCCCTGATCCGTGGCCGCAGATTACTTCGATTTTTCCTTGATTCATCATTATGCACCTCTGTTTCACTTTATCCCGATCAGTTCTCTTGAAACTTTTTCATCGTAACACACTTTTTCGTGATTTGCAAGTTTTCTGCCGGATTTCTACTCTTCCAGTTCTTCACCGCAGTCTAATTTGCTTACCGATACTTCATATGCAACTCGCTTCTCACATTCTGTTTCCGTCAGTTTTTTGGTATATTCACGGCTCTGTACCCGGCCCCAGACGCGAACTCTGGTGCCGACCTCAAAGCTGGAGGCAAAGCGGGCATTCCGGCCCCAGGCAATACATGGTATGTAATCTGATTTTCCGTATGGACGGTTCACCGCCAGCAGCAAATCAGCAATTTCCCGGCCCAAAGGGGTTTTGCGATAGATCGGCTCCTTGCAGATATATCCGTCTAAAAAGATTTGATTGGTTTTGGTATAGTCCGTAAACTCTTCTATAAAATTAATCTCACGGACAAACACGGACAGAACCAACCGGTTCTTGATCCCCTCGTGCCGATTATAGGACCGGAACTGACCAAGCGCTTCAACGGTACAGCCCTGATAATCCTCATCTATATGAATCAGCCGCTCTGATATCATCAGCGGAATGACATCCGCCTGCTCACTAAGACGGTTCACTGCGACATCAACAACATAAAAACCTTCCCCAAACACTTCATGGCTAAAGGTAAATCCCGAAATAATCGTTCCGATTACACTCACTTTGTTATTTTCCATTACTTTTTCTGGCATGGTACTTTCTCCTCTTTTCATAAACATTTTTTGCGTTATCGCTATTAGTATGTTTATGAAAAAATATGCTGTTCTAGTACAAAATAAAGTCGTGAAATTCCGACAGGAATTTCACAAACCAAATTTTATTTTTTCATGGAAGCACGTTTTCTCATGGTTGGATCCAGGATTTTCTTGCGAATCCGCAGACTCTCCGGAGTAATCTCCAGCAATTCATCGGTATCAATAAATTCCAGACACTGCTCCAGGCTCATCACTTTCTTCGGGACCAGCTTTAAGGCATCATCGGCACCGGAGGAACGGGTGTTGGTCAGCTTCTTCATCTTGCATACATTTACCTCAATATCCTCGGCTTTCGGATTCTGTCCGACTACCATCCCGGCATATACCTTTTCACCTGCGCCGATAAACAGGAGGCCGCGCTCCTGCGCATTAAACAGGCCATAGGTAATCGCCTCGCCGCTTTCATAAGCAATCAGCGACCCGGTCTTACGGTAATACAAATCTCCTTTATAAACACCGTAATCATCAAAAATGGTATTGATAATACCGTTTCCTTTGGTATCCGTCATAAATTCACCGCGATACCCGATCAGACCACGGGATGGAATGGCAAATTCCAGGCGGGTATATCCGCCATTGGCCGGACTCATACCTTGTAATTCGCCCTTACGGGAAGTCAGCTTTTGAATCACGGCACCGGAAAATTCCTCCGGTGCATCAATGTAAGCAATCTCCATTGGCTCCAGCTTCTGATTCCGTTCGTTATATTTATACAATACCTCCGCCTTGCTGACGGCAAACTCAAAGCCTTCACGACGCATATTCTCAATCAGCACCGACAAATGCAGCTCACCTCGTCCGGACACCTTAAAACAGTCCGGGGATTCCGTTTCCTCAACCCGCAGGCTGACATCCGTATTCAGCTCTTTGAATAACCGCTCCCGCAGGTGGCGGGAAGTCACGAATTTACCTTCCCGTCCCGCTAATGGACTGTCATTCACCATAAAGTTCATGGCAATCGTCGGTTCCGAAATCTTCTGAAACGGGATTGCTTCCGGCTGCTCCGGCGAGCAGACGGTATCGCCAATATGCAGGTCCGCAATTCCGGAGATGGCGACGATATCGCCAACGGTTGCTTCTGTCACCTCTACTTTATTCAAACCGTCAAACTGATACAGTTTACCAATCCTGACCTTATGCACCTTATTCAGATCATGATGGTTTAATATCACGCAATCCTGATTGACCCGAATCGTTCCGTTATCCACTTTACCGACCCCGATACGGCCTACATATTCATTGTAATCAATCGTGCTGATCAACATCTGGGTGCCTGCCTCCGGATCCCCTTCCGGAGCCGGGATGCATTCAATAATTGTCTCAAACAAAGCACTCATATCATTGTTTTCATCGGCCATATCCCGTTTGGCATAGCCATTTCTTGCCGAAGCAAACAAAAACGGGCAATCAAGCTGACCGTCAGTTGCATCCAGATCCATCAGCAGTTCCAGAATTTCGTCAATGACTTCTTCCGATCTGGCTTCCGGACGGTCAATCTTGTTGATACAGACAATGATACTCAGATCCAGCTCCAGGGCCTTCTTCAGAACAAATTTGGTCTGGGGCATGGAACCTTCATAAGCATCCACGACCAGAATCACGCCATTCACCATCTTAAGTACACGCTCTACCTCGCCGCCGAAATCAGCATGGCCGGGCGTATCAATAATATTGATTTTGGTATCTTTATAAAATACGGCGGTATTCTTAGCCAGGATCGTAATTCCCCGCTCCCGTTCAATATCACCTGAATCCATGACCCGTTCGGCCACGTCCTGATTCGCCCGGAATACGCCGCTTTGCTTCAATAATTCGTCTACCAGAGTCGTCTTGCCATGGTCAACGTGGGCAATAATGGCTACGTTGCGCACATCTTCTCTTTTCATATTCATAAAATTTCACTCATTTCTTTTGTTTTTACTGCTTGTCAAAATAAAAGCTAAGTAACTATATCACTCCCATGGGCAAAATGCAAGAAAAAATTATGTTTCAAACAATAAAACCTCCTGCTCCCACAAGGCATAGTACAATTTCTTCTGTTCCTGGATCCGGGCCTGGCCGCCGGTCTTTTCCGTCACCCGGGCAATCAGCCGGGGAAATTCTTCTTCCGGCACCATCAGGGTAACGGACACCTGGTCGGTATACTCCGTATCCAGAATCTTTACCCGCAGCTGTCCGGCCAGATACTGGATCTTGCCGATCCCATGATAATCAGTGGTGATCTGCAGCTGCCGGCCAGGAGCTTTTTCAATCACCACACTGTGCTTAAGTCCTTCCTGCACTGCCCCGGTATAAGCCCGGACCAGGCCGCCGGTACCCAGCAAAGTGCCGCCAAAGTATCGGGTCACGACCACGCAGATATTACGGATTTCCTGTCCGGTCAGCACCTCCAGCATCGGCCGGCCGGCCGTCTGACCGGGTTCGCCGTCATCGCTGCAGCGCATCGTCTCACCGCGTTCACCAATGACATAAGCCGAACAGTTATGCCGCGCGTCCCAATATTTCTTCTTCATCTCATCAATAAAAGCAAGCGCTTCTGCTTCCGATTCCACCGGTCTGGTCGTGGCAATAAAACGGGATTTTTTTTCAACAATCTCGCCTTCCCCGCCCCGATACAGCACTTTATATTTGGTAATCATTGACTGTTCTCCTTATAACATTGCGGTTTTTGGGGATATACTATATGATAACAGGATTTCTTCAATAAGTAAAGTTTCGCTGCGGAATCGTTGAATTGTGAAAAAATATTTGTTATAATGCTAAATAAGGTTTTTCTGCCAGCAGAAATTCCAAAGGAGGTTTCTATGAATTACGGAAAGCAAGCAACTGAAAAAAGGATAAAGGCGATGAGTTCCAAGTCCGGTAAATATTCCACTAAAATATTTCTGACCATTTTCAAGACCTGCTTTATTCTCATCTGCTTTTGTATTCTGGTGCTTGGAAGTATTGCATTTGGAATGTTTAAGGGAATTATTGATGCTGCGCCGGACGTTAATGTGGACAGTATCGTTCCCATTGGTTATGCCACTACCGTCTATGACAGTGCCGGGAATCTGACCGATACCCTGGTCACCGCCGGTTCCAACCGGGAGGAAGCCACTTATGACGAGCTTCCCCAGGATCTGATCGATGCCTTTGTGGCCATTGAAGATGCCCGCTTCTGGACTCACAACGGCATTGACCTGCGCTCCATCGCCCGGGCCGGCGTCGGCATTCTGACCGGTGAGAACCGTGGCGGCGGCAGCACCCTGACCCAGCAGCTGATCAAGAACAATGTCTTTAACGGCGGCATGGAAACCAGCCGCGGCGCCAAAATTGAACGCAAATTACAGGAGCAGTATCTGGCCATCCAGCTGACCAAGTCCATGGACCGTCGGCAGATTATCACCAACTATCTGAATACCATCAATCTGGGCAGCGATACCTTAGGTGTAAAAGTTGCCGCCAGAAGATATTTTGATAAAGAAGTATCCGACCTGACCCTTTCCGAATGTGCGGTGATTGCCGGCATCACGCAGAATCCGTCTCGCTTAAACCCCATTACCGGACGGGAAAAAAATGAAGAAAAGCGAATCGTCATTCTGCGGTATATGTATGAGCAGGGCTATATTACCAAGGCGGAACAGGAAGCTGCACTGGCGGATAACGTCTACGACCGGATTCAGGATGTGAATACCGTCACCAAGGAAAATCCCACATCTTACAGCTATTTTACGGACGAGCTGACCCAGCAGGTGAAAGATACCCTGATGGAAAAGCTGGGTTATACCGATACCCAGGCCTACAATCTGCTTTACAGCGGCGGCCTGCAGATTTACACCACCCAGGACCCGGCGCTTCAGGCCATCGTGGATGAGGAAGTGAATGATCCGGCCAACTACTCGGCCGCCCGGTACTCGGTTGAATACCGCCTGTCGGTGGAACGGGCCGATGGCGCTACCGAACATTTTTCGGAGGAGCATATTAAAAACTGGCATAGAGATGTATTAAGAGACTATTTTGACGGTCTGTACAACAACGAGGATGCCATTCAGTCGGATATTGACGCTTTCAAGGCTTACCTGCTGGCCGAAGAGGATTCGATTATTGGCGAACGGTTAACCAAGACCCTGCAGCCGCAGGTTTCCTTTGTTATCATGGATCAGAAAACCGGACAGGTCAAAGCCATCAGCGGCGGCCGCGGAGCCAAGACCGCCAGCCTGACCTTAAACCGGGCGACCAGTACCCGCCGGCAGCCGGGGTCTACCTTCAAGGTGATCACCTCTTTTGCCCCGGCTCTCGATACCTGTGGCGATACCCTGGGTTCCGTTTATTATGATTCCGTCTATACCATTGGCAGCAAGACCTTTTCCAACTGGTACAGTCAGGGCTATCAGGGGTTTTCCAGTATCAGGGAAGGCATCATTTACTCGATGAACATTGTCGCTCTCCGTTGTATGATGGAGACGGTAACGCCACAGCTGGGCGTGGAATATGCCGAGAATTTTGGGATTACGACCCTGACTCCGAAGGATGTAACCGCATCAACCGCGCTGGGCGGCGTCACCATAGGTGTTACCAATCTGGAATTGACCGCCGCTTACGCTTCGATTGCCAATGACGGGGTTTATACAAAACCAATTTTCTTCACCAGGATTCTGGATCACAATGGAAAGATTTTGATCAATAATGAACCGGAGACACGCCGGGTATTAAAAAACAGTACTGCGTTCCTGCTGACTGACGCGATGAAAGATTCCCTGGTCAGCATGAGAAAATTTGGTTCCAGTGTCGGTTCAACCAGTACCAGGGCCAATATCCCGGGCATGTCCAATGCCGGAAAAAGCGGTACTACCAGCGCTAACAATGATATCTGGTTTGTCGGTTACACACCTTACTATACGGCGGGTGTCTGGGCTGGCTGTGACCGCAATCAGAAGCTGACCGGGCAGAATGGGGGAACCTCGTTCCACAAGGATATCTGGCGCAAGATTATGACCAGAGTTCACGACGGATTGCCGGATATCGGTTTTCCCGTGCCACACAATATTGAGACGGCGGTGATCTGCCGCAAGTCCGGTAAACTGGCGATTGCGGGCGTCTGTGACAATGATCCCCGGGGTAATGCCGCCTATTCGGAATACTTTGCCAAAGGAACCGTTCCCACGGAAGTCTGCGATCACCATATTCTGGCAACTGTATGCGCCTCCAGCGGTTTGCTGCCGGACACCTGGTGTCCCAAAACCAGCCACATCCGGATTGCGATTCCGTCAGGGGAAGAAGGTTATACCGGCGACTCACAATATGCCATGCCGACATCTTATTGTCCCGGGCACAGTTCCATCGTGATTCCCGAGCCGGAGCTGACGGATGGTGATCTTGCGGAGACGGTCGGTCCGGGGGGGTATAATTCCAATCAAAACTCGATGCTTGGACCGGGATACAACAATTCGGGAACTTCTTCCGGCGGTGATAACGGAGCCAGTATCTCACAAGGACCGGGGCTGGACAACTAGGACAATGAACCAGGGGATGTAAAAGCGGACATATCTGTCCCGTCTTACATCCCCTGGTTTTTTACCTGGTACTACTTCATCTTCGATTTAAAAATCAGTGTTCCCATATATCCAAAAACCAGTGCTCCGGCAATTCCTGCCGAACAGGCGGTCAGACCGCCCTTAAAGATTCCCAGCAGTCCATCGCTGCCGAGTCCTTTTAACACTCCTTTCCACAAAGCGTTGCCAAATCCTAATAACGGCACTGTGGCTCCGGCTCCGGCCCACTGGGCAAACGGTTCGTACAGGCCGGCACAGCCCAGAATTACGCCGGTCACCACCAGCAGAACCATAATTCTGCCCGGTAACAGTTTTGTCTTGTCCAGCAGGATCTGTACGAATGCACAGATCATACCACCTACGACAAATGCTCTGATATATTCCATCTCATTGATCCTCCTCGTTCTATGCGCCCGGACCTTCCAGAATGACCCCATGGGTAATACCTGGAATGCTTTGTCCTTCGTTGTAGCTGACTGTTGACAGTAATGCTCCTGTCGGCAGATATAATACCCGTTTCCAGGTTCCGTCCAAAAGCTTTGGTATGATATAGGAACACAAGGTTACGGCCGCGCAGCCGCAGCCGCTCCCGCCGGCATGAGTATCCTGACTGTCTTTATCATAAATTTCAATGCCGCAGTCAGCATGTTTTTCCGCCAGGTTGTGGTCATCGTGTTTCATAAAGTCCAACAGAATTTTCTGACCTACTTCACCCAGGTCACCGGTGATAATCTTGTCATACCAGTTGGCATCAATGCCGAAGTCTTCAAAGTTCTGACAGATGGTATTCCATGCCGACGGTGCCATGGCGGCGCCCATGTTCATGGAATCTTTGGCACCCAGGTCGACCAGTTTGCCGGTGGTGATTCCGGCCACCCGGATATTGGAATTATCTCCGATTGCCGATAACACTGCCGCACCACAGCCGGTTACGGTCCAGCTGGAGCTCTGTGGGCGCTGGCTGCCATATCCCAGGGGAAAGCGGAACTGCTTTTCGGCAGTGGCAAAGTGACTGGATGCCAGTGCCAGTACCCGGTCGGCATGTCCGGCATCAATACACATGGAACCAAGACTCAACGCTTCTCCCATGGTGGAGCAGGCGCCATATAAGCCAAACAATGGGATATCCAGATCCACGGTACCAAATGAAGTGGCAATTAGCTGCCCCAATAAGTCGCCGGCAAACAGGTACCGGATATCCTTGCGGTGTACATTGCCCTTTTCCAAGGCCAGGTCGGCGGTCTGCTTTTGCAGAAAGCTCTCGGCCTGTTCCCAGGTTTCGGCTCCGAACATCGGATCTTGTTCGACCACATCCATGCTCTTGCCTAACGGACCCTCCCCTTCTTTTTTTCCTGCAATACAAGCTGTACTGGTAATATATACCGGCCGTACAAACTGCAGGCTTGCTTTTCCTTTTTGCATCTTATGTCCTCCTTTTCAGTCACCCGGATTAAAGCATTCCGCTTAAGTGTAGCAACCAATAACCCAGTCCCAGAATCCAACTGGTAAAAATTCCATATAAAATGACCGGACCGGCAATGGTGAAGATCTTGCTGCCAATGCCGTATACCTGGCCTTCCACCTTGTATTCAATGGCCGGTGCCACAACGGAATTGGCAAAGCCGGTAATCGGCACTAAAGCACCGGCACCGCCCCATTTGACGATCTTCGGATAGATATTGAATCCGGTCAGAACGATACTGATTAAAATCAATTCCAGCTGTGTCCATGTTGCCGCCGCTTCCTGATCCAGTCCCCACAAGGTCATCATCCCATTATTCATCAACTGTCCGACGGTACAGATGGTACCGCCGGTGATAAAAGCCTTGAGCATCGTTAACCACACCGAATGTGTGGGGGTCATCTGTTTTACATACTCATCATATGCCTGTTTATTTAACTCCATTTTCTTACTCCTTTCGTACCAATGTTCTTTTTATCCCATGCCTCTGGCAAAGTAAATCAGGGAACCAAACATTTTCCCCAGTCCCATGGCCAGAATCATATACCGGATCCCGACGGCCAGATGTACCCGGCGGATCAGTATCGGATATGCCTTCAAGGTTTCAGCCAGTGACATCGCCAGACAGCCGACAAAGATTCCCACCGACAATCCAAATGTGCCTAACATCAGTGACCCGCCAAACCTGATGGGAAGCTCATAAAGATCGACGATATTTCCCATGATGCCGCCCAGGATAATCATTGTTTCAAATAAAAGAATGTGCATTTTGGTATCTGTTCGGCCAATCACCCGTGGATACACACCAATAATAGCAAGGAATGCAAAGATACCGGCAGCGGCGATGACGCCAGAACTCAGCCCGACAAAAGCCAGGACAATCTGTAATAGACTATTTGACATCCATCTGCTGCTCCTTCCTGCCGGCATTCTGGATCAGCGTCTTACTGATATCGGTTTCATAAGTGCGCATCTCCACTTCCAGCGGAGTCGGGTCGGTATTTAGTTTCCATTTTGCAAAGTGATTGAAGAATACCAGGATTCCCAGCCCCAGGCCAATCGAATAGCTAAGCTCCAAAATCGTAAAGCCGGAGGATTCCTGACCGGTTACCAGCTGATAGATTTTACCAAAAATATCCTTGACACCGGCGTCATTGTTAAACGTCATAATCGCAAATGCGGCTCCGCAGAAGCTGATCGCACAGACGGCAAACGTTTTCAGCCACTGCCAGATATGATTAGGTGGCGCCTGGGGAATAAAATCAATAATATAATTCACTTCGCCGATACTGTTTACCTGAACAGCTGGATCAACCGCCTCCAAAAGCCGGATCATTTCCATGGTGCTTTCCACATAACGCCAGGGCTTTTTGTCTTCCTTAATACTTTTTATTTTTACAGTATTACATCGGTTTTGCAGGTTTTTATCCCGGCAATACACCTTGGCCACATCTTTCACAAAGACATCGGCCTGTCTTACCTCGGTAATCTGCGAAACATTCAGGTAAACGGTTTCTGCACCACTCATAGTATCACCTTTTGACAGTGGTGCTCCACCATGACTCCATCCGGGTTTTTTTTCTGTGTCATGCCAGACAGACAGAACCAGATCACTGCCGCAATTACACCAAGGCACAACAGTGCCGTTAAGATTCCTGCTTTATGCTTGCTAAACTCCATCGTTTATTCTCACTTCCTTTCCCGGTTTTCAGAGATTAGTATGGCTTTTATTGGCCCAGATATTCTCTCATCTGGCGCAGAATCTTTTTTTCTAATCTGGATACCTGAACCTGGGAAATATTCAAATCCGCCGCAATCTGGCTTTGTGTCTGGTTCTCATAATATCGCCGGAAGATAATTTCCCTGTCTTTTCCAGATAATTTTAGCAATAATTCTTTTAAAATCATCTGATTCATCATCCGTTCCTGGGCCTCATCCTCATCCGGGATCTTGTCCATCAGACAGATATTCTGCTCATCACCGGT
>Ga0154002_1000277_pt1 | contig 14378 bp, 20 predicted proteins | sample TSNY086MetaG_FD_102276 | JGI IMG/M metagenome (GOLD analysis project Ga0154002, IMG submission 102276) | Attine ant fungus gardens microbial communities from New York, USA - TSNY086 MetaG | ecosystem: Host-associated > Fungi > Mycelium > Unclassified | place: USA: New York, Robert Cushman Murphy... | reverse complement strand
TGTATGTCTGAGGATAAACCTCAGACTTAACAACATCTTTTGCTACTGTCTAAACTTTGCTTTTTTGAGCCTTTTGATTATCAAATCATCAACTCACAAATCAGTAAGTGGCCATTTGTGATAATATCTCTCTCAACATTTTAAATGTCCTCTTCAAGTTGCTCTACTTACCCTCCTCTCTTGCTGTACTTTTGTCTCTGTAGGCCATACCACTACTCCCCAATTCCACCACTCTCCTTTTCTTCCTATCCTACATTCTGGGCATAAGATCCCTCTCCTTTCCTGTTCTGATATCTTTCTTATAATCACATCTCTTCTTCTACACTTTACATATTCCACTCTTGTCATTTCTCCTCTTCTTGCTTCTCCTTCTCTCCAATTCCATGCTTTTTGGTATGAGTCACACCACACATTTCTTAATTGTTTCTCAAGGAGGAATCCTTGTCCTTGATTTTTATGGACCTGTACTTTCTTGCCTTTGTACCCTCTACAGTTTACATACATCGCCACCATCTCTCTTGTTATCCATCCTCTCTCAAGTAAGAGTGTCCCTTTTGGAGACACATTCCACTTTCCATAGTACTCCTGTATCTTTTTCTGTATGGGACTTACTAGCCTCCTCTGCTGTTGTACCTTTTGTGGTCTGGCCATACATGCTGCCTCTTCTTCTCTTCTCCTCTTCTCCTTTCTGTAAGAACTTAGACTGTACTGTCTTAGAACTACTCCTAGTCTAAGTTGACAAGAAGAACTCAATAGAATCCTCATTTGATTGCTGTACACCACTTATACACATTCTGTATTTACTTCTATTTATAAAGTCACACACATCTTTTTTGAGTCATTCCCTCTTGCATGGCCATTGACTTCCTAATTAAATGAAAAGAAAAAGAAAAGAAATATAAATAATAACTTAGCTATTTGGCCAAGTCATGACACTACCTCTTTCTCAAGGTTCCTTATCCCAAGGATTTTTATAACTCATAATAGAGATCAAAAATGTTCTCTATTTCATTGTCATTTTCTTTTGTCCATTCTCTGAGTTCTGGATTTTTTTGCTTAATTTCTTCTTTTTCCTCTTTTATTGTTTCTATTGTTCTTTGTCCTCTTGCTCTTCCTCCTTTCCATCATCTTCAATTCCTTTCTAACCTTGTCCAATATTCCTCATCATACCTTTTATCTGACCAACCAAATAGCTTTCTTGCCATAAATCACTCTAGCAGTTCCTCTCTTCTAAATATTCTCTTTTTCTTTTCCTGTTTCCTAATATTTTCCATATCTTATTGGTATTCTTTCTTGAATTCTTCAACTGCTTTTTTTGCATTTTCCAAATTTTCCTTCTCTTCCCAAGTATTGGATTCAGCTATAAACCCTTTCTACTATACCAAGTATTTATCCTTCCCCTTTATTTATTGCTTGTTTAGAATTCTCTCGACCTCCTATTCTTCCTCTCCCTTAATTACAACTGGAGCTGGTTGTTCCTTTCTCTACCCCTCTACTTGCCCTATATATTTTTGTATCCTACTAACATTTACTACTGGATGTATCCTGATTGTACTTAGTAACTCCAATTCAACCACATTTGCTGATACAATTTTTTTCACTTTATAAGGATCTATAAATCTTTCTATCAACTTTTCTGTCCTTCTATTAACTATTTGATATTTCAAATCTTTGGTGCTGAGCATTACCAAATCTTCAACCTTATACTCATCAGCTTCTTCTCTCTTTCTATCTGTATATTTCTTTATCTCTTCTTGCACTTTCTCTAGTACTGCCTTTGTTTCCTCCTGAATCTCTTTCATTTTCATCACAAATTTCTCTACTCCTTTATATTTCCCCTTCTTTCTTACTTTGAATCCCATCCTAGGATCTTGCCCATAATTTGCCTTGAAGAGCAATATCTTTGTACTTGAGTGTACTTTATTGTTATATACAAACTTTGCTATCCCTAACCAGTCTGGCCATTGTTCCTGTCTATGGTCAATAAACATTCTTAAGTACTGTTTCAACTCCTAGTTGACCCTCTCTATCTGTCTATCTGTTTGAGAGTGGAATACTATTAATATCTTGCTTTTGATCCCCAACATCTTGTTTAACTCCTTCATTAACCTTGCCACAAACTGTGGTCCTCTATCCAATATGATACTTTCAGATAGGCTATGTAGTTTTCACATATTATCTCTAAATAGCTTAGCTAGTCCTTCTGCTGACATCTTTTCTGTAGTTGGAATAAAGTATACCATCTTTGTTAATCAATCTACTACTACTAGAATAGAATCATGTCTCTGAACTAATGGCAATTTTGTAATAAAGTCTGCCAAAATATATATCCAAGGTCTCTCTGGGATTAAATTGGGCATTATCTTGCCCACCAGCTGTTCTATATAGTTCTTGTTTCTCTAGCAGAAATCATATCCTTCCACATATTGCTTTATCTCCTTTGTCACTTCTAGCCACCAGAAGTTCCTAGTAACCAGTTCTACAGTTTTCTACTGCCCTCCATGTCCTCCCACTGGTGTATTATAATATAGCCTGACAATTTCTGCTTTCAATTTGTCATCTTTTGGCACATATATCTTTTCTTCTTTGTACATTACACCATCTACTTCTCTCCATTCTTTGTTTCTCAACATCTTTACTCCTGTCTACTTCATCTCTTTGATGGCCTTTACTACCTCATTATCTCTTACTTTTGACTGTTTTACTTCTTCTAGCAGATCAACTCCTTCTATAATGATTTTTACTTTTTCTATTCTTCTGACTGCTAGCCATTCAGATTTTACCAACGTCTCATTCTTATTGTCTCTCTCCACCCCCACTTTCCAGTCCAGTCTCCTACTCAAGCTATCTGCCTTTCCTATCTTACTTCCTGGAACATGTTTGAGCATAAAGTCAAACCTAGATAGATACAGAGCCTATCTAGCTTGTCTCCTATTTAACTTTTGCATTTTCGTGAAATATTTAAGATTCTTATAGTTTGTCCAAATCTCAAATTTTATTGTTGTTCCTTCCAGAAAATACCTCTATGCTTCTAGACACCTGACTATTGCTAGTATTTCCTTGTCATAAATCTCATAGTTTCTCTCTGTGTCACTTAGAGATTTGGAAATGAAAGCAACTAGTCTCTACAATCCATTGGAGCACTTTATTGATAATATCCCTCCAGTAGCATAGTTCAAAGTATTTGCTTCTACTCTAAATTCTTTGTCTAAATCTGGGACTGCTAATACTGGCCTGGTTGTAAAAATTTCTTTTAGCTCATCAAATGCCTTTTGCTGCTCTCTTCTCTACTGCCACTTTACATTTTTCTTTGTCAACACATTTCCTGACCTTGCTACTTGAGCAAAGTCTTTGATAAACCTCCTATAGTAGTTGGCGAGGCCTAAAAACTTTCTAATGTCTTTTACATTCTTTGGTTCTGACCAACTTAATACTCTATTTACCTTTTCTTTTTCTATTTCAATTCCATTAGGTCCTATGACAACCCCTAGGAATCCAATCTTCCACACTTTCCACACATACTTCTCCAGCTTGATGTATAAGTCATTTTCCTCTAGTTTCCTTAATACTTCTTCTATGATTTCATTATGCCTCTCTTCTATCTCTATTTCTACCAACATGTCATCTACAAAAGCCACAACTTTTCCTTTATTAATCATATCCCTTAGAATTTTATTCATTATTGCCTGGAATATAGCTGGTGAATTTGTTATTCCAAAGAATATGACTATTGGCTCAAAAAACCCTATATAGATCATGAATGCTCCCTTCCACTCATTCTCTTCTTTGATCCTCATATTGTTGAACCCCCACCAAAGATCTATCTTAGTGAATACTCATTTACTCCCTATGTTGTCTATTAAGTCCATAATTAATGGAAATAGATAGTTATTCTTTACTGTTTGGTTATTCAGGTTGCAATAGTCCATTACCATTCTCTTTCCTCTATCCTTCTTGCTCACAAAGAATACCAGCAACATCTGAGAGGATTTTAATGGTCTAATGTACCCCTTCCTTAGCTGATCCTCTACAAAATTCTGAACCTCTTCTTTCTTATTCTTGGACAAAGGGTAAATTCTTCCTTTTTTGGATTTAAATATCTCTTTAAGATCTATAGTATGACCCCAAACCTTTCTTGTTGGCATTCTCTCTGATTCTACCTTCCCAAATACCTTTTTCCACTTCAAGAATTTTTGCAGTACCATCTCTTTAATTTTTCTATAGTCCACTGCAACTTTCTCTTTTCTTCTCTAATCTTTTTTGTTATCTACTGCCCATCTCACAATCTTTTCCTCTTCTAGAGTTACTATCATTTTTCCTTTCTTCATTCTTTTTTCTTTTTTCAGCTTTGTATTTCTTCTATACAATAGTAAATACCTTGTTATTTTCACTTCTCCTGTCTCCCAGTTTATCTCTGGGTTGTATGCTTGCAACCACAGTATCCCCAGTATTACATTTGTTCTTCCTAGGTTGCACACATCCATTCTTGTACTTCTCCCTGTTTAGGGTACACCACTACTTTTCAATCCTACTATGGCTGCTTTCTTCCTGTCCCACATTCTGGGCACAGAATTCTCTTCCTATCTTCTTTTGACACTCCTACTACCATATCTCTTTGTCTACACTGAGTATACTTTACTTTAACTGTTCCTTTTTCTTTTGCCAAATTTTCTCTCTACCTCTATGCTTTAAGACATCAGCTATACCAAATATTCTTCAGCTGCTCTCCAGAGACAAAACTCTATCCCTGATTCTCTTGCATTTTGGTGGTTTTGTCCTTGCACCCCCATACTCCACAAATATTACCATCTCCCACCTTGTCTTCTATCCTTGCTCTTCTAGAGCTGCACCCCTTGGGAGCATACTCCTCTTGCCACAATACTCCTGTATCTTTCTCCATAAGAAATATGCCAGCTTCTTCTCTTGCTGTGCCTTTTGCAGATTAACCACATACACCACTTTCTTGCTTCTTCTCCTTTTCTTCTCAACTTTAATATTTGGACATTCCTACTTGTAGTGTTCCACTCTCCAACATCTAAAACATCATATCTCTTCCTTTACTGTCTTCTGTTTCTTTACTTTCACTTCTTCTTTCACTTCACACTGCATTACCCTACTTGCTATTATCTCAAATATATTCTGGAAAACCAGTTTCCCCTTTGCCTCCTCCTTCTTATTCCTGCAGTTATGGGCCAGGTGCCTGAACTTTCTACATTCCCAATACATTCTTCCTTCTCTTCCTTCTATCTCTACCCTTAGTTTAGTAAGGGTATACTGTTAATTGAGCATACTGCTCATAAGAGAGTTGTATTGTTCCAGAGACATTATAATGTATCCCTAGAAAAGTCAAATAAAAGTTTGATCTCACTAATTACACTACATCTGCTGGGGTGTAAGATCTTTATCCAGCCAGGGTCCTACTGCTCTACTTGCTACTACTCTAATACTATGGTTATACTATTATCCCAAGGAGAGGATCTCTAACCTAAACACCTTTCTAATAATGTAGCGTTACTCCTCTACATGTATAGCCCACAATAGGACTTTAACACAAGGTTTATAGAGTGAAAAGAGTACAAGTAAACTACTGAGCACCACTCAATTGTAAGGTCTAGTCTCAGACACAATACCTAAGCTTAGTACTGCACTTCCACCAATAGTCCCTAACTAATTATCAAGTCCTCTTAAGCCAAGGGCCTGGCTATGTATAGAGGTGACTAGTAATCATGATAACCACTGGTTGAGGGTCAAAAAGATTATGAGAGTTAAGATAAGCAAGGTCCAAGGCAGATAGTGCTCTAGATATGAAATCAAGTTCTAGTATAAGAACTTAAACTGTGCTATCTTAGAACTACTCCTAGTCTGAGTTGACAAGGAGAACTCAATAGAGTTCTCATTTGATTGCTGTATACTACTTATACACATTCTGTATTTACTTCTATTTATAAACTTCTATGCATCTCTTTTGAGTCATTCCCTCTCATGCATCTGTTGACTTCCTAATGAAATGAAATGAAAAAGAAAAGAAATATAAATAATGACTTAACTATTTGGCTATGTCATAACACAGAATTTGTTGCAACAACAGTATTATTTGATAAAATAACCTTTTCTAAGTGTTCTAATAAAAAGAAAAAAGGATATACTTAAGTAGGCAATAACTATACTCAAGATAATTCTGTAGTAAATCAACTACAGACTTCTTTAGAGAATGACGACTCACTTTATGCTCCAATAAGAAATCCTAAAAATAAGAAACCTCATCATAATAATAATGAGGATAAGAATAAGACTCCAGGAAATGATAAACAGTCTACTATTTCTGGTCAGCCTATTCCATATCAAAATCAAGAACATAAGCACCATGAGGACCTACTACCTCTAGAATACAACCAATGCCCTCAGAGAACTTGAAATACTGTTGTACAACCTGGTAATATCTATGGTGAGACTAGAAAATCTATTAACATTGAAAGAAACATATGTCAAACAAGAAAATGGAAGTGCATTGTTGGTGACAAATCACTAGATGCCTCCATTGCAAAGATCAGAGATCAAATTCCTGGACTGAGTTCTAGACCTTCCACTCAATCTAATGCTCAAGATAAAATAAAGGAAAAAGAGACAGATATACTAAAACTAATCCAAGAAAGGGGAGTACCATTGATCTCTTTTCTACTTTCCAAAGCAATTGATAACAAAGAGATAATTCCTGATAATATCAGAGAATGAACCTTCCAAGATATTGCATGCTTACCAAAGCTGCAGTAAGAAGAGTAGAGAAAAGCCTGTTACAAAGAACTAGATGCCCTAAAAAAGAGAAATGTCTATGTAATTGTAGACTTATCTCAGGCACAAAAAACCATCAAATGCAGATAGGTTTTTGACCAAAAGACAAATGGCCAGAAAAAGGCATATCTTGTCACTAAAGAGTTCTCTTAAGTTAAAGGTATTAACTTTGATGAGATTTTTTCACCTATTGTGAGATTTGAAACAGTATGACTAGTACTTGCTCTTAGTACTCTTGAAGATTGGTATATCACTGGTCTTGATGTCAAAAGCACCTTATATAGTAAGCTAGATAAAGAGATCTTTATGGAGCAACCAGAAGAGTTTAAGATCAGAGGAAAAGAGTATAAAGTACTTTGTCTACAAAGAGCTATATATGAACTTAAACAGGCTATCTTAGCATGGTGGAAGCAGCTCACTAAATCTATGGAAATCTTAGGATTCAAGTGACCTACTTCAGATACAGGAGTTTTTATATGCCAAAAAAACAATAATATTGTTATTGTTATTGTATATGCCAACAATGCTCTATTTTTAGGAAAAGATAAAATACTAGTTAGTAAGTTAAAGGCTGATTTTATAAAACACTAGGAATACAGAGATCTTGGAAATACCAGAGAATTTCTGCACATGTGTATATATTGAGAACAGCATAAAATATATATTGATCAAGTACTCTATCTTGACAAAAAAAAGAATATTAGCTAGTACTGTTATGACTTGACCAAACAACTAAGTCATTATTTATTTTCTTTTTCTTTTTTCTTTTCTTTTACTAATAACCAATGGATACGTGAGAGGAAATGACTCAAAAGAGACATACGGGACTTTATAAATAAGAATAAATACAAAAACATATATAAGTAGTGTATAGCAAACAAATAAGAACTCTATCGAGTTCTTCTTGTCAACTTGGACTAGAAGGGTGATTAAGTTGCCTTAGACTAAGTCGCTACAAGTACTTTATAAAGGATCTATTAATCCAGAAATAAAATCCAGATTTCAATCTGTTATAGGCTCATTATTATACATCATGTTGGATACACAGCTTGATATTGCATATGCTATAACAAGACTATCTCAGTTTTCAGTGAATCCTTCTAAGAAACATCTTAGTAAAGTACTATATATTTGTTGCTACCTTGCAGGTACAAAGGATTATGTACTGATCTATAATGGTAATATAATCAAGGACTGGAAAGGTATACAAATACCAATTGGAGATCAAACCCTACTACAAGAAGATCTACAACTGGATTCTTCTTTCTTCTGGAAAATAGAATTATTTCCTGAAGATCATGAGCTCAGAAGATAGTTGTCTTGTCATCAACAGAAGCTGAATATATGGCACTGTCTAATAGAAGCTGGTAGGCTGTTTGGCTTCACAATGTATTCAATGAACTAGAATATAATCTAGGACTTATCCCACTTGCTGGTAATAATCAAGGGTCAATTTTCATGTTCTCTAATGCAGTACAAGAGATAAGATCTAAGTATATTGATATTTGCTATCATTATGTGAAGGAATGTATTGAGAAAAAGAAAATTGATATCTTTTTCATTGAAGGTACAAATAACCCTACAGACATGTTCACAAAAAATCTTGACCATGTTAAATTTCTAAAATTCAAAGAATCACTTGGTCTTGAGTTCTACTCTACATAAACACTTATATATCTTATATAATATAGCATTTAGTAAGGGGGAGTATTGAACATATATATCAAAAAACTATGAGAATATACTGACTAAGGTATATCATTTGATGTAATCAATTTTCTACTACTTAGATATAATTAAATATATATGAAATGTATATAAGAAGAACATCTATTATTCTAATAAATTAGGTTCTTTATTTTGTAGATATTCTAGAATACTTAAGTGACTAGCCTGTATCTAAGGTAAGCCTAAGGCTATCTACTGTGCCTGTAGATAGACTGTTCAACAGAATACATCTTTCTTATGTTTTATATCTAAGATTTTGAAGTATTGTTACATAGGACTCAGATTGGATTGACATAGTACCTGATAGTATAGATTGTAGCCAACATATTGTCATAGGCAATGAAAAAGGATTAAAACAATGATGATGCCTACTTTTGTTTCCAATCATATTATGTGGCTGTAACCTTTTGAGGAGTGTTGGAAAGTGATATATTATTGTTAAAGAGATAACTACAAGACTTAGCAACTTATTTTACATCCAAATCTTAGAGTCCAGCTAGCTGGAAGATATAAAGATGTCACAAGACATTATATAGTCTTATGTATAAAATAGAAACAAAGTTTCATGAAAAAGTGAAAGCACACAAGAGAATGTATATTGATATCTTGCAAGGCTAACTTAGAAATGAAATTGTCTATAAGACATATCTCTGTTATAGATGGTAGTAGAAAAGAAATCAATATATTCACTCTATTAATTAAAGTGCATAGGCTGTCATACAAGACTATACTAGGTATAATCATCAAATGCTTGGATAGCAGAATTCCTTTCATATCGTTTAGCTCTCCTAAAAAACCAGAACTAAAAGTCTCTTTTTTAGGCTATAGTGTTATCAATAGGCAGTAAATGCTCTTAGTGATCACCCTAGGTGGATGTTCAAGAAGAACTCGATAGAGTTCTTTATTGGATTGGACTACTACTTATACTATTTTACAGTGGCTGTGCTACTACTACTAGTCCATGATCACATGTTTTTCCAGAATGTTCTATGATCACTTGACCTTGTCATGTGATTTGGTTACCTAAGTTCCCACACTATTTATATCTTGATCTCATTGTATGACTTGAGATTTTGGATTAAGTATTTAAATACATAGAAGACTATTTCCTTCTTGGGGCTCTCATAACATGGCCCCTTCTTCAAGTTTCCTCGTTCCGAGGAATTTTTCCATCGACTCCAGTTTTCATCCCACCTCTTTTCCCTTTCCCTTTCGTATCTTCCTTTTCTCCAACCATATAGCAATTTTGCTGTGAACTCCCTAGGTAATCTCCGACTAAATTCCTTTTCTTCTTCTTCTTGCTTCTGTCATTTTAGTTCTTCAACCTCTTCTCCATATATTCTCTTGAACTCTTCTACCAACTCTTTTGCATTCTCCAAGTTCTTTCTACTATCCCAAGTGTCTTCTTCTACTGTATACCCCTTTCACCTTACCAGAAACTTTTCCTTCCCTCTAACCGTTCTTTTGTTTATGATTTTTTCTATCTTAAATTCCTCTTCTCCTTCGATAATGACTGGTTTTGGTGGTATCTTCTTCTGCCCTTCTACCTGTGGTTTATAGAGTTGTACTCTACTTACATTAACCATAGGGTGTATTCTAATAGACTTAGGTAGTTCTAACTCTATTGCATTGCTAGAGACGATTCCCTTAACTTTGTAGGGGCCCACAAAATGCTTTGTCAATTTCTCTGATCTTCTCCCCTTCATCTGCCATTTTAAGTCTTTCGTACTTAGCAGTACTAAGTCCCCCACTCTGTATTCTTCTTTCTCCTTTTGCCTTCTTTTTGCAAACTTCTTCATTTCTTTCTATGCTTTCCCTAGCACTGCTTTTGCTTCCTCCTGGATTTTCTTTATTCTTTCCACAAATTTCCCTGCTGCTTCATACTTCCCTTTTCTCCTTCCTTCAAACCCTGTCCTTGAATCCGGACCATAGTTCGCTTTGAATGGCAATATTTTTGTTACTGTGTGGATTTTGTTATTATATGCGAATTCTGCTGTTCCTAACCAATCCGGCCACTGCTCTTGTCTATGGTCAATGAAGACCCTCAGATACTGCTCTAACTCCTGGTTTATCCTTTCCATCTGCCCATCTGTTTGGGGGTGATAGGCCGTTGAGAGTTTCATCTAGATTCCCAATAAGTTATTCAGCTCCTTTATCATTCCTGCCGCAAACTGCACTCCTCTATCTGATATAATTCTTTCTAGAAGTCCATGTAACTTCTATACATGATCTTGGAACAGCTTTGTAAGTCCTTCCGCTGATGTTTTCTCCATTGTAGCTATAAAATGCACCATTTTGCTAAAGTGGTCGCACACCACCAGGATAGCATTGTATCCCTGGGCTAATGGCAGCTTGGTGATAAAGTCTGCTGAGATGTGGCTCCATGGCTTTTCTGGGATGGCATTGGGCATCAGTTTTCCCACTGGTACTTCACTTCAGTTTTTGTACTTTTGACACACATTGCATTCATCCACATATCTCCCTACCTCCTTTGTTACTCCTTGCCACCAGTAATTCCTGACAACCAACTCTGCTATCTTCCATCTCCCTCCATGTCCTCCTACTGGGGTGTCGTGGTGCAAATGTATTATCTCCCTCCTGAGTTCCCCTTCTGGTACGTATATCTTCCCTTTTTTCATTACTATCCTATCCTCTATTTCCTATTCTTCGTCTTTCAGTGTCTTTATTCCTGCCCTCTTCAGCTCTTCTACTGCTTTCACTACCCTTTCATCCCCTTCCTGCGCTTTTTTGATTTTTTCTTTTAGGTCTTCTTTCTCTACCATTGTTTTAGCTCCCCTAATCCATTCTGGTTTTATCAGTTTCTTGTCCTCATTGTCCTTTTCCACTCCCTCCTGCCAGTTGGGTCTCCTGCTTAGTCCATCTGCCTTTCCTATGCTCTTTCCTAGAACATGTTTTAATGTAAAATTAAATTGTGATAGGTATAGGGTCCATCTCACTTGTCTATGGTTTAATTTTTGGCTCGTCATAAAATACTAAAGGTTCTTATGGTCTGTCCAGATTTCAAATTCGAGTTTCGCTCCCTCCAAGTAGTACCTCCATGCTTCTAGACACCTAATAACTGCCAGTATCTCTTTATCGTGAATTTTGTAATTTTGCTCTGTAGTGTTCAATGATTTAGAGATGAAGCCACCAGTCTCCACTTTCCATCCTCACACTTTGTTGACAATACTCCCCCCATTGTGTAGTCTGAAGCATCTGCCTCCACTCTCATCTCCCTATCGATATCTGGAATGGCTAAGACAGGTTCTGTGGTAAATACCGCCTTAAGCCTTTCAAACACCTCCTCCTGTTCCCCCTTCCCATTTCCATTTCTGCTCCTTCCTGACCAGCACGTGCAGTGGTGCTGCTATCCTAGCAAAGTCTTTTATAAATCTTCTGTAATAATTGGCAAGACCTAAAAACTTCTGCACTTCCTTGATGTTTCAGGGTGCTGGCCAGTTTAGTACTCCCTCCACTTTTTCTTTCTGCATTTCCACTTCTCTTGGACCGATTACTACTCCCAGAAATTCTACCTCTCTTACTTTCCATTTACATTTTTTGGGCTTTACAAATAGGTCGTTCTCCTCTAACCTTTTTAGTACCTCCTCTACTAACTCATTGTGTCCTTCTTCAGTGTCTGTGGCTACCAGGATGTCATTGATAAATGTCGCTGTGTCTCCCTAGTTTATGAGATCTCTGAATAGGTCATTCATTATTGTTTGGAAGATAGCGGGAGAGTTTGTTAACCCAAAGTACATGATCATGGGTTCATAAGCTCCAATATGTGTTGTAAATGCTACCTTCCACTCATCTCCCTCTTTGATCCTAACATTATTGTATCCCCACCTTAGGTCTAGCTTTGTAAACACCTTCTTCTTTCCTACCCCGTCCAGTATGTTTGCAATGAGGGGTAAGGGATACCCATTCTTTATTGTCCACTGATTTATGTATTGATAGTCCTGCACTATTCTCCATGTACCATCCTTCTTTGCTATGAAGTGTACTGGTGATGTTTGGGGTGACTTGGAAGAGCAGATGTATTCTTTCCTTAGCTAGTCTTCTACAAATGCTTGCACCTCCTCCCTTTCCTCCCTGGACAGTAAGTATATCTTTCCCTTTTTTGGTGTAAATCCTTCCTTCAACTCTATGGCATGGTCCCAGGTTTTTCATACTGGCATTCTTTCTGACTTCTTTTTCCCAAATACCTTCCCCTACCTCCAAAACCTTTTAGACACCAGTTTTTTCAATGTTTCTTCGTCCTCATTCCTCTCCACTTTCTTTACTTCCTTTCTCTTCTCTTCTTGCTTTCTCTTTCCATATATAGGTGGACAGTATGTCATTTCTACCTCTCCTTTCTCCCAATCTATCTCTGGGTTGTGGGCTGCTAGCCATGGCATTCCCAGTATCACCTCTGTTTTCCCTAAGTTACATACATCTATTCTTGCCCTCTCTACATGTCCTTTGAAGAACATATTGCATTCTACCTGGTGTGTTATGGCTCCCCCTGCATTTACTGTTCCATCTACATTTCTAACTAGCAGAGGTTTCTTTAGTTTCTCCATTTTAAACCCCTTTTCTCTAGCAAAGGTTGTGTTCATGAATAGGTCTGTTGCCCTACTATTTAGCAGTGCTCTTACTGCGACCCCTTTATGGTTTTCCAGCTTCTTTAACCCTACCTTTATCCAAACTTCTCTTAGTGGTCATAGAGTGTGCTGTACATCTCTTACTCTCTTAGTTGTATTGGTGCAATTGAATTTATTTCCCAGCTTTTCTGGGCATAATACACTGTACAGATTATTGGAGGCCAGCCGAGAGCTCACTGCCCTCTATTTTCTTTTGCCAACTTCTGCAGCATTTCCACTACTCTTCCTTTATGCCTTTCCCAACAATTTTTGGCCATGTGGCCCTACTTTCCACATACGTAGCATATCCTATCTCCTCCTCTTTCTCTATTTATATCTATTGCATTTGGGTCTCTCCTTGGACCCACTTGAGTTCCCCCTTTATTAAATATATTCTCTTCTCCTCCTCCTCTGTACCCTCCTCCCATTCTCCATGTTATTTGCCCTCCTCTTCCCCTATATGATCCTCTCCCTCTAGGCTGTGCATTTCCTCCTGGGCATGCCGCATTCCTCCCCAATATCCTCTTTTCTATTCTGCTTTGCCTCTGATTTCTATCCAGCCTCACCGCTCTCTCTTGCCACTCTCCAATGGTAGTTGGTGGTTCTTCTGCTTCTGCCAGCTTCCTCCTAATACTTATATTCAACCCTCTCTTAAATTCTTCAATGAGGGGTCTTCCCTCATAGCCGCTTCTCCTGGCGACCTTTTTGAATTCCTGCACATACTCATCGCAGGTCCTCCCTCCTTGCTCAATTGTTCTTAGCTGTTCTATTTTCCTCTCCTCCTCTGATGTTTCCCCAAAGTCATTTCTTATCTTTGTGAATAGCTGCTCCGCCAATTCCACTTCTGACTCTCTCTTAGCCAACTCATCTAGCAAGTTATCCTTCCATGCCTCCGCTATTCCTCCCTGCACATATAACAATACCCAGGCCACCTGGGTTGCTATTGCTTCTTCTGTCATCTTCATTCTAATGTATAGGTGAGCCACATTAACAAACGCACTCACCTCTTTCATCTTTCCACTGAAAACTTGAGGTCTTATAACCTCCACTCTGCTCCCTTGTTGCTGAAGAAGCATGGTATTGACCTGCTGCTGCAGGATTGTGTCACAAACTTCATTCAGACCATAACTCTAGGGATACTTGACCAATTTCAATAATCTAAATGGCCACCAAAAGCCCTTAAGAAGACCTTTCAAACAGTACCAAAAATGTCTCAAAGCAATCAGTATTCACTGAGTT
>Ga0154002_1000276_pt1 | contig 14392 bp, 9 predicted proteins | sample TSNY086MetaG_FD_102276 | JGI IMG/M metagenome (GOLD analysis project Ga0154002, IMG submission 102276) | Attine ant fungus gardens microbial communities from New York, USA - TSNY086 MetaG | ecosystem: Host-associated > Fungi > Mycelium > Unclassified | place: USA: New York, Robert Cushman Murphy... | reverse complement strand
TGTAGTTGCTATTATAGTGGAAGACCAGGAGTTTGCCGCTGCGGTTAATGATATTCTGCATCAATACAGCAGTCATATCATCGGCCGGATGGGTCTGCCTTATGAAAAGAAGGGTGTCAACATTATCAGCGTGATCATGGATGCCCCTGCCGATGCCATCAGTGCGCTGTCCGGCAAGTTGGGCAAGCAGCAGGGGGTTAGTTCCAAGGTGTTGTATTCGAAAGCATAGGTAACTGTTAAGATTGAGGCTGCGGTTCATTTTATGGATCCGGTCTCTTTTTTTATGGTAAAATTTCAAAGAATTGTCTTGACACATGAAGTTATTGTGGATTAAATTAGGATGAAGAGGAGGATTGTGTATGCTGAAAGTTGCCATTTGTGATGATAACCGGTTTATGCAGGCAAAAATGGAAACGCTGGTAGAGGAACTGGGAGAGAAACATCATGTAAGGCTGGAGATTGAGGTGTTGGGCAGTGGTGTTGAACTGCTAAATGATGTAAACAGAGGAGAGGGATACGATATTATTTTTCTGGATATTAGGATGGGGCATATGAACGGCATTGAGACTGCGATAGAAATCCGGAAATTTGACAGAGCCGTGCAGATTATCTATGTGACATCGTATGATAAGTACATGAGGTCAACATTTCAGACGTTGCCGGTCGGTTTCCTGTCAAAACCGGTAGAAGTGGAGGAACTTGAAAAAATTTTCCTGAAAGCAATAGAATATGTAAGTTATCATAAAGAGTATTACCATTTTGAATACAAGAAAAAAGGATACCGGGTACCGCTTAAAAACATTTTATATTTCAAAAGTGACCGCAGGGAGGTGAAAATTATAGGTATAAATGGTACTTTTCAACATTACGAGAAACTGTCAGCCGTTGAAAACCAGTTAGCCGCTTATAAAACACAGTTTATAAGGATACATAACCGTTATTTAGTGAACTTAAACTATATTGAAAAATATACCCCAACGAGTGTAATTATGGCCAATGGCGTTTCTTTGCCCATTAGCCGGGATCGTAAAAAGCAGGTACATTATGCTCGAAGATAAGGAGGATAGTCAAGAATGTATGGATGAGGATGCGCCTTTTACAGGCGGATCTTTTTTTGTTATAAAATTTTAAATTTTACCAAAAAATACATTATAACGACAAAAAATTACATTGTCCGAGAGCTTGTCGAATTCCGTGTTATAATGGGTGAAAATTGCAGGAATGAGGAATAAAAAAGGAGAATTATGGGGATGCAGGCGGATATATCAATATACTGCGCCCGGCAGGGAAGGAAAGGGAGAAAATGAAGAAAAAGATCCATGATGAGATTCAATCCATCGACAGTTTGGAAGAACGTGTTGCATTCAAAGAACTGATGGAAGAAGTCTTTTTGTCGCTGTATGAAACAAATGAGAGGATGTATCAGGATTTAGAACAGCGTGTGATGGATGAACTGGCCTATGACGTGAACCGGTATCTGATAAAAACCGGCCTGATCGAAAAACGATATCTGGACGGCTCCCATCATTTATTATTTCCAATGGATGAGAACGATTTGAAGGAAGGACGGTATCAGTTATCGGATATTTTGGATGCAGTTGCACAGGATGGGAAGTTCTGTCTGATGAAAGTGATGGTACAGTGTGATTATTTACAGCTGCAGGAGTTGTGGAACAATCATGTGCAGTTTAAGGGTGTATTGGATACGGGTAAGATATCAGAGCTGACGGTGGAACTGCATCCCAGTCTTAGCTATTTAAACCATATTAGCAACCTGTACCGCCTGTTTATAAAAAACGGGATTCCGTGGCAGACCATCAATGCCCCGTATCTGTATAAAATGGCGGAGGTGGTAATCGTTGGTGTTCCGGAGGGCATGAAAGGTGACGAGAAGATAAAAAGCATCCGCATTGATTTTGGTAAATACAGTTCTTTTATCCATTATGACATGATTCCTGTCTGGAATATTAAAAAGCTCAGATTGGATACCGTTGGATTTCCCGTTCCATGTGAAGATCATAAAAACTTTGAGCATGAAGTGCTGATCCGGGATTATGGAAAGGAGAATGCTTACCTGATCGGTGAAGATCTGGACATTCAAAGTATTACTCAAAGGGAACATAAGCTTTATATTGTCAGCGGAACAGAAGGCCCACAGAAATGGGATATCTATATGATTATAAATGGAAAAGATAAAAAGATTGATCATTACACCTATCCGATCATGAGGAATTTGCAAACCGGGCATTTTATGGAACGGTTTCAGCGGAAATGGAACCAGCCAATCAAAACAAGAGTCGAATTGATTCGTTTTATCAAAGGCTTTGGACTGGAAAAATACCTGGAATATTATGATTGTAACGTTGCAGATGAGTTTGATGGGGAAATAGAAACTTATGGGATGAATACTTTTATTGAAGATGAAATAAGGGACAGCAGAGCCGCTAAAAAGCTGATCCTGTATTTTAAGCCGGGGACCGGTGAACAATGGCTGCTCCGGGATATTGCAAGCTTTATTGTCTCGGAGGTTCAAAGAATTTATCCGGAATATGAATGCGGAGGTAAATTCCTATGAATTATTTATGGGAAGTAGTCTTAGAAGCAGGAAAATCGCAAATTGACAAAAATGAAATCCGCTTTAAACACACTTCGTCCGGCAGTGCTTATATGGAATTATCACTGGAATATCTGAATCAGGAAAACCTTACCGGTATGCGGGAGATTGAGGTTAATACTTATTACCGGTTCTATGAGATTTTTAAGGATATGTTTGGACCAGAATTAAACGAATTTGCCGGGCTGCGTGGGAGTCTGACAAATTTAATCCTGCATTTACTGGCTGAAAATGATGCACGAAAGGGGATGACAAAAGAGGAATATAACAAAAAAATGCTTTCAGACAATATCCGGGAGGGGGATTTTGGCGCGGAAATCAAGACGGCGTTCGCCCTTTTTGACCGTGAGCAGCAGGAACAGCTGTTAAGCGGCTGGCTGAAAAGCTATCGCACCGGCAGTTCATTTATCATCTTCATTGATATGATCCATAAATTAATTGATGACAGCATTGTCTATCGTAGCAATGAGTCACCGGATGAAATTCTGATCTATACGGGGCAGAAAAAAACCTGGGAATTAGAACAAAAACTATGGCTTTTGGTTGGGATATTTTTAACATTAAGGTATCAAGTGGAAATTTTCTATGAATATCATTTTGGGATTATGGGAATTGAATGCACAATGATTATGGATGAAATCGCAATGTATTGACGAGGAGAAGAATGATGTTTAAAAATACATATCCGATATTTGAACAAAAACGGCTGTTAAGGATTGAAATGCTTCGTAATCTGAGAGATTTTCCCAGAGACCTGTTTCAGATTTTTTATCAGGAGTATCACAACGGAATTCTTAGGGGGGCAGATTTGACGGTAACAGATGACGGTCTCATCATTAGCCCGGGGCTTTTATATTGGAACAAGATACCTTATGTCATGGGTGAAACGGTAACCATAGCATATGAAGCTACTGGGAAAACAGCTTACTTAAAAGTGAGATTTTTGGAAGAGCTGCAGGGTTCAGAAAAGAAAGAATATTTTACTCAAATTTATATCAATGACACTCCGCCAGATCCGCTGGTTGAAATAGAACTTTGTCGATTCAAACTGCAAAAGGGGGCACGGCTTCGGAGTCAGTATACTGATTTTTACGATTACGATACGGAATTTGATACAGTAAACCGTATTTATGCACCATTTGCGTCACCATACCAAAGTACGGTATGGCCGGAGATTTTAAAGGCGTTTGCAAAAACCCTGATGGAATATTCCGGGGATCATCCGTGGGACGGTTCCTTTTGCTTAAGCTGCTTACGGCTGGAGAAAGGGATGAATTATGAAGAACTAAAAGGGTATCTCAATAAAAGGCTGCCGGAAAAACGGACCCATTACTCAAACCATGAGATTTATATTGCTTTAAGGAGAATATTAGAACTGGAAAGAAATGGTGCGCCCTATCAACCAATCCCAAAAGGGGAAAGAAAGATCATGCTGTTGTAATTTCTGCAAAAGTATAAGGAGAAGATCAATGTTTTTAGATGAGAAGCTGGTTCAGATGGAATTAAAGAGACAGGCAAAAGCAGATGACGGAGAAGAACTGGAGAGGGCGAAAGAAGAAATCCGTCATCAGGCAGCGACACAAAAAACGGTATATCAATTTATAGATGAATTGAGGGCCGGAGCGGTGGTCATAGATGAAGTGGAATACCGCTGTGAAAAACAGGAGCAGTTATATCTATTCCCTGATGATATCGAAAATATCGTCAAACAGGAAAATTCAATACTCGTTGCCTACAAAACTTTGGAAATGGGAATTAACCGGATGTATCTGGCAGGAGCTTTGGTGGTTAAAAATGAGAAAGAATACCAAAAGCAGATGCAGGCACATTTCAGGCAAAGCGGAGTGCCTTATTATCCGATTGACACCGGAAAATTAAAATCGGGAAACACCAATATTTTTTATGCTGTCGGTCTTACGACCAGCCCGATCGGGGGGATTTTTGTGCTTCATTATTACTATAAAACCAAGACTGGTTTTGCCAGCGGCAATTATACCTGCAGACTGTTAAAGCGATATTCTTTTGAACATCTGTTTTTGGCAATGCTGCATCTGATGTGCGAGGAGGAAAATTGATGGCAGATGATACAATTACATATGAAAACCTGGTACTGAGTACTTATGAAACAGAACATATTTTATCCCTTGATATGGAGAAGGAGAAAAATCAACATGCGTTCATCCATGTCACGGCAATTCTATCCGAAGAGCGTGCAGAAGAGTATCTCTATACAACGGGAGCCATGACACCGATTACCTTAGGGTATCAAAAAGAGGGCGGCTCCCTGGAGTTGTTATTCAGAGGGGTGGTGACCAGTATTCAGATCGTACGGAATGGAGATGTGTATTATATGGATTTGTATGCCCACGGCAATACCTGGACCATGGACATCATTCAATGCTCCCGTTCCTTCCAGAACATTGGCATGACGACTCATCAGTTAATTAGTGAAATCATGGCATCGTATCATGGTGGGGCATTTAAACTGGAAATCCCGGATGAGCCCATCGGAAAACTGGTGGTCCAGTACAAGGAGACTGACTGGGAGTTTTTAAAACGGTTTGTTTCAAGATATGGAGCAGTGATGATACCAGATGTGAGAGCCGCAGGACTGGCCTATTATATTGGGGTTCCGGAACAGGGGGATATATATGAGGTTTCTGCATTTCGTTACAGCATGAGAAAATCCATGGAGGAATATCTGCGAATTAAGGAAAACAGATGGAGTGACGTAAATGAAATAGACTATATCGTTTTTCAGATTCAGGATCCCAAAGTTCTGCAGGTGGGAGATCCTGTCAAGCTGGGCAACAAGAACCTGCACGTGGAAAAGGCAATCCATACATTGAGCGATGGAATATGGAAGAACACTTATTTACTAAGGCGTAAAAACGGATTCAAATGTCTGGAATCCCATAATTCGGGAATAATCGGTGCTTCCATAACCGGAAGTGTTGCAGATGTATCAAGGGACAGGGTGATGGTGGATTTGGAAATTGACGGTGCCGGGAAAGCGGCCTACTGGTTTCCTTATTCAACGATGTCGGCATCACCAGATGGCAGTGGCTGGTATTGTATGCCGGAGAAAGGGGATCAGGTGAGAGTATATTTTCCTACCGGTAATGAAAGCGAAGCTTATACAGTCAGTTCGGTGAGCGGTTACCAGCCGGCTGCGGGAGATACGCAAGATTCCATGAGCAACCCGAATGTAAAATACCTGCAGACGGTTCATGATCAGGTAATAAAATTTGCGGAAAATGGAATCATCATTAATTCCGGAAGCGGACAGGCTACGATTTTTTTGGGGAACACCGGAGAAGTATCGTTGTATGGAAATAATAGCATCAATGTGACGGCAAAAAAAAGCTTATCCCTGGTATCACAAAGCCAGCTGTTGCTGGGAGCGCAGGAATCGATTACATTGAAGAACGAGGCCGGAGCAAGCATTACTTTGGACAGCAGCGGAAATATCAATATCGCCGGAACCAAGATTTACAGCAATTAAGGGGGGGATGTATGAACCGGGAAGAAGCACTTTGGGATTATAAGAATAAAATGCAGCCGCAGTTAGAGCAGACGCAATGCCGATTGGCCAAACGCTATCTTGCTTTGGAAAAAGAGTTTCAGCAGAAAATACATGGAGAAATAGCCTGTTTGTGTGGAAAAATCGAGAAACCGGTAAAGTATTTTCAAATATCTCTGCTGCGTTCTCCGATGAGCCGGGATATCTTTCAGATCATGCTGTCTGCCCATGATGAGGAATACTTTTTAGACAAGGAGGCAACCAGCACGGTCTTTGATGCAGGTGAGATATTTCTGCCATTAACAGAATTAAGAGCTCATCTTATTGGTGAACGCAGCTTCTATATGGGAAAGGTGCAAAAATTTGATGCGGATCAGCTGGTCATGCAGCTGGCCATGACATTCTTTAAAAAGCAGGCGAATGACTTTCGATGGTACTTTCAAGATTTTGCCAGATGGGATTGTATTGAAAAGATACCAAAAAGCACGAAGCTGGTTGTCAAGTGGGGCGAACACCGGGAACAGAGCGAGACTGTTTTTTTGACCTGTACGCAGCCAAGGCTTCAGGAACAATTTATCGAAAGCAATCAGAACAATTCGCTGGAAACATGGGATTCCCGATATGTCTATCAAAGTCTTGATGACATGACGATAAAAGAGGCCGTCATGGAGAAAAAGAACTTTATGTTTCTGGGCATGCGTTATAGCCGGCTGGAACGGTCTGTCTGGGATGCATGTATGCTATATGGGGCAGGTTTTCGGGAGAGTGGGATGGAGCAGGTGACCTTTGTCGGCTGTGACTTATCAAGGAGCGATTTTAAGAATTCTGCCTTGCGGGAGGTAAGGTTTGTTAAGTGCAGACTGTCAGAGGCTGATTTCCGGGGTGTTTCATTAGAAGAAACCAGTTTTGAAGAGTGTGAGATGGAGCGGACCTTATTTTCGCGGCAGGATCTGGCTTATGCAGGACTGAATGCCCGGCAGCTCCAGCAGGTCAGAATCGAGGAGGAGCCATATGTATTTCATGATGGAAGAGGATAAACGGATTACCAACAGGATTAAATTCAGGGATATCGAGAGTAATACCTATGTTGAGATTTTGCCGGAGGAGTATGGACAGGTCCATGATATCACCGTGCTGTTCATGTTGGGAAATAAGGACAGTATCTATCCGGACGTGATTGAAACTCCGGTTTTTCTTGTATCGGAAGCCTTGAAGTGTCTGATGGAACCTTATGATACGACGGTAACTTACCGGCGGGTGGTGTTGAATCAAACGAAAGAATCCAGGCAGGAGAATTACTGGGTCTTAATGCCGGAAAAAATGGATTGTCTCCATGAGGATTCCAAGTGGTATCCCAACGGCTGGGATAAAACAATCATTCTGGACCGGCAAAAAACAGGAGCAAGAAGAATCTTCCGGGCAGAAGGAATGCAGACTCCCAAGGTGATTGTCCATATGGATGTATCGGAGAGTATTATGCGCAGGGACTTTTGCGGAATCAGTTTCCGTCCGGTAGAAATGAAATAGGAGGCATAAAGATGGCAGAAACCAGAAAGGAAATAATCGATGGAGCAGAGGTCATCATTGTAGAGGATTCCAGAGACAGCGGAGATGGTGAAATTCGTGATTTTCTCGGACAGGCACAAGAAATTGACAGTCTTGACAAGGAAGAAAAAGATAAAAGGATTACTGAGATATTCAGCTCGAAAAAGGAGGATGAGACAGAAGGGGAAGAAGAGCCGGAGCCTACTCCGGAGCAGCAGGCAGCAGCCGATGAGAGGGAGCAGCAGCTGACGGAAAGAACGGAATCCTCCCGGGCAAGCTCGGATGTGGCATTGGCAATGATGCTTGCAGACAAGGCAGTCGCAGATGCCGTCCAAAACGCCTGTTATGTGGTGCATGGAGCAAAGATGATCTGTTCCTTTGGCTCCCGGGAAGCGAGGCTGGTGGTACCATTGGATCACGGAACCTGTCTGACCCAAATCCCGCAGATGGTCGATGAGGATTACAAGGAACTGGAAAATGTGAAATGCTTTGGGAATTGCTTCAGTCCGGACAATCCGAACATGGAGCAGGCGGCGATTGAGACAACCAATCAGTACAATCAGGCAAAATCGCAGACTTTCTGGGGCAAGGTAAAGGGCTTCTTTGGTGTAAAGCCCAAGGTGGTGGAATCTGCCAGCAGTGAATTAACAGCAGCGTGTATTTGCGAGTGTACACCGAAATTTCCCCAGAAATGGAATGACGGGAATAAAAAAAGCAAGGTTGATGGAAAAAATACGTTGATCCAGACATGTACACTTGTGTGTGAATACGGCGGCATCGTTAAGATTGTTGACAATGGGCAGCAACAATAAAGGAGGCGGGACTAAATGAAAGTGACATATCAGACGCTGCATCTTGAACTGCCATATCCGGTTGTCGAGATCGTGGATGTAACCAGGCAGGAGGGATTGAACCAGCATGCTTATTTGTCGGTTACGGCTGTTATCGAAGACAAAGATGCGGAAGACTATTTATATCAGGCGGTAGAGAGCCAGCAGATCAAGGCAGGTTTTGGGGAAGCCGGGAAGTCTGTCTTTTTTACGGGTCAGATAGAATCGGTTGCAGTATTTTATGATAAAGGGCAGGCGATGCTGCAGCTTAAAGCTGTATCGGCAACAAAGAAATGGGATATTGTGAAAAAACAGAGAAGCTTCCAGAATCAGGATGCTACTTATGGTGATGTGATCAATCAGGTTTTGGCAGATTATGACAAGGCCTTCTGGATCAGCAAAACAGAGACGAATCGCCCGGTACCGGGGCTGCTTCTGCAATACGATGAAACGGATTGGGAGTTTTTGTGCCGGCTGGCATCCCATTTCGGAACTTATGTGATGGCTGACCCATCACGAGAGATCGGACAGATCTTCTTTGGCTTGCCCGAACTTAACAACGGGCGCCAGATCGAGGGGAATAACTATGCAATTTCCCAGGATATGATCCGATATCAGACTTATACCAATAATACCTCCGAAGAATTGATGATACAGAATAATCTGGGATGGGATATAACCGGAACAGGGAGTTATCAATTAGGCGAGCAGGTCCTGTGGCGACAGGTGGCGTGTCAGGTGACCGGTATCCTTATGGAAACGAAAGGATCGCAAATCCTATATACCTGCCATCTGGAACGCACCGAGGGCGTGAGGAGCCGATACTATGGAAATCAGAACATATCCGGTCTAAGTCTTCCGGCTTTCATCAAAGAAAGAAAGGGAAACTGCCTGCGGGTGCATTTCTCACTGGATCCGGAGTACCGTTCAGGAAATAATATCTATTATACCTTTGCAATAGAAACGACCAGCTGGTATTGCTTACCGGAAGAGGGAAGCCTGGTACATATCTATTTTCAGAATTGTGATGAAGCATCTGCGATTGCAATCCATGCCTTGCGGATGTCCGGTGGTTCGGGGGCATCCAAATCCGTTTCTGCCCAGGGGGCGGTGGGGGATAAGTCATTTTCCACCAGTGACGGGAAGGCGATGAAATTTACCGAAACAGGGATCATGTTTGTCTCGGATGAATCGGCGGCATCCACCATCACCCTGGCAAAAGACGGCAGTCTGAATGTAGACGGGCAAACGATTATTTTAAATTCGCCGGTTCAAATGGAGATTGGTAAGGCAACCATAGCCGCCGGAGAAGGAGAAACGGAAGTAATCGCCAGGAATCTGAGCATAGAATGTAAGGAAGGTCCTGTGGCCATCGGGATTCTCAGCTTAGGGGAAGAGGAGGTTACGCTGGCGGTAGATAAAGGAATTGTGCTGGGCGAAAAAGGGGAGGTCTCTCTGATTGCATCGAATACGCTTTTCTATGACGGTGAACAGAAAGACCCGCCGGGGGTGCAATATTCGGATGCGAAGTTAAAGGAAGAAGATAAAGCGCAGCGGGATGATCACAATCAAGAGGTTTTTGAAGTAAGGGAGAGAGAAGCAAAGTCAAAATTCACGGTTGGTGCTGTAATTGCCGGAGCAGGTCTGATTTTGGTGGCAGGAGCCGTGACTGTATTGAGCGGAGGTTTCGCAGCCCCGGCTGCGGCGGCTCTGGTTGCCGGCAGTATCGGCGGACTGTGCGGGGCGGCTCAAATGGACGAGGCATCTCTGGATATGGCCAAGATGGAGTCGGGGGATTTTTCGCAGTCATATAATGCCATCCGGGACGGTGTGTTTGGCGGCAATCAGGCCACTTATAATATGGTTATGTACGGAAGTATCATGATCGGAGCTTCCCTTTTACTGGCTCCTTTAGGGGCAAAACTATCGCTTGTTGCAAGAGGGATTATGCAGGCAGCGGTGTCGGGTACGTTGTCAGCAGGAACGATGTTTTTGCAGGATGTCACAGATGGGTATATCGATGCAGGTTGGCAAGACTATGCTTTGACATTTAGGCAATCAGCGGCAATCGCGGGATTTGGATTTGTAATGGGAGTGGCTGCGGCAGCAGCAGGCCGGAATCTGAAAATAGTCAATGATGTTCTGAAAAGTGCAGGAAAGTATACACCGGCACTGATTATTGGTGCCGAGACATTGATTGATGTAGGTGTAGACTATGCTTCCAGTCAGATCTTTGGAACGGATTTTGACTTGGGAATGTCCGTTTTAACCAATTTGGCAAGCAACATTGCATTCTCTATTGATCCGGTGGATATGGCAACCGGAGGTTTCTGCCTGGCAGCAACGGATCTGTCACTGCCGGACTTATGGGATGACCGGTTCCGTATCCAGCGCTTTTACAATTCCCTGGTGCCCTGTAAAGGAAGCATGGGGAAGCAGTGGATCTTCTGCCTGGATTCCCGTTTGTTTTTACAGGATGAGGAACAAAAGGTAGATGTGGTATGCGTAGACGGGCATACAGAACGGTTTGCCATGGAGGATGGTGCATATCAGAACCAAAGACAGGGCGACTTGAGATATCAGCTTCATAAATTACCGGAAGAGGAAGGTTTTGTGCTGCTCTATGCTCCGGAGCAGAAACGTTATTATTACGACAGCATAGGACGTCTCCTGTCCATCGGGGGCAGGGGGAAGGGCAGCCTGACGGTTCAATACCAGGAGGCCCATATCAGCCGCGTGACTACATCGGCCGGATATGTACTTGATTTCCTGTATGAGGAAGACCGCATTGTGGAGATCCGGGATGAACTGGGGCGGTCGGTCCGCTATAAATATGAAAATGGATACTTAAAGGCAGTCTGTCATGTGGATGAAGGGGTCACGACTTATCATTATGATGCGAAGCATCGCATTACTCAGGTTATTGACCAGAACGGACATGCGTATGTGACCAATGATTATGATGAAAAAGGGCGTGTGTCGGTTCAGCACTATCTGGATGGCACCAGGAGCACACTGGAGTATCATCCGGAAATAAGGGAGAATACAGTCTATATCGAAGCACTGGGAAGAACCGAGCGCTACTGTTATAACAAGGAGCATCTGGTGACCCATAATTATTATGATGACGGAACCGGATCCGAGATTGGTTATGATGAATGGACCAACCGCATTTATGAAAAAGACCGGAATGGCAATGTTACCAGACGACGCTACAGCGTGTTTGGAACCGTACTGGGGGAGGAGCTTCCATCCGGCCAGGTCTGGGAATACGAATACGATGGAAACCAGAACCTGGTATCGAAAAAAGCAGACACCGGAGAGGAGTACCGGTATGGCTATGATACCGCCGGCTTATTAGTGGAAGAACAGGTGAAGGTAAAGAAGGGAACCTGGAAACGGAAGTCTTATGAACGGGATGCTTATGGACGGATTCTGAAAGAGACCGACAGCCAGGGGAATACCGCCTGCTATGCTTATCAGATGAAGGAAGGGCATATCCTTACAGAGCCGTCCCAGATGATGGATGCCCTGGGACAGAGAACTCTATATGAATATGATAGGGCCGGGCGGAATGTTTCGGTGACAACGGAGTCGGGAACCGTGGAGCTGGGATATAACCGGCAGAATTACGTTTCCTATGTCAGAGATGCCAAAGGAAATGAAACCAGGAGAATCTACGACCGGATGGGGAATCTGACGGCATTGTTCCCGCCCAACCAGGGAGCCGGCGGACATGCCTGGATGTACCGGTATGACTTTTTTGACCGTCTGACAGAGGTGCGTGACCCGTTGGGGGATATCTGGAAAAAGGAGCGGAATCTGGCGGGGGATATCACCCGGGAGATTCATCCCTGCGGTTATGCCGAGGCAGGGGAGGAAGGATACGGAGTCCGTTATGAGTATGATACGGACAGCCGGAGGATACGCACCCTTTATCCGGATGGTTCGGCAGAACGTTGTTTTTACGATGGAAATGGAAACCTGGTGAAAAAGGTACGCCCGGCGTATTATGATGAGGGTACCGATGATGGCAGGGGAATTGCTTATCAGTATGACGCGATGAACCGCCTGAAACAGATAAAAGATGAGGACGGTGTCATCCGGAGTGCGTTCCTTTATGATAAATCCGGAAACCTGGTGGAGGAAAAAGCTGCCGGAGGATACAGCACTTATTATGCTTATGACCTGCTGGGAAACTGCGTTGCCGCCTGGGTGCCGGTGGAAGAGGCAGAAGGAGAGATTCTGTACCGGATTACCCTGTTTGAGTACGATACGGAATCCAACAAAATCAAGGAGAGTCGGGGGCTGGATAAGGTCTTCAGGGGCGGGTATTCTGTCCGCTGTCATGAACTGTCCTTTACCTATGATGGCCTGAACCGTCTGACCAGTGTTAAGGATGCGTATGGTGCAAAGGCTTCCTACCGGTATAACTGCCTGAATCAGAAGGTGTATGAGAGTTTTTGGATCAGTAAGGATGTGAAAAAGACCGTCTGCTATGAATATGATGTGGCCGGAAATATGACAGAGAAACGGGAGGGCATTGAGGAACGTTTTTTAAAGCACCGCGGCAGCGGAAAGGTCATCTGGGCGGTCACCCGGTATGAATATGATGCCAATGGAAACTGCATCCGGACGGTGAGTCCGAAAGGGTATCGGAAAGAGTTTTGTTATGACATGCTGGACCGGGTCATTCGGGAAGAGGAGCTGGACCGGCAGGGCGGGATCCGGAGAAGATACCGCTATCAATATGATGCTGCCGGAAACCTGCTGGAGCGTGTGGATGAAAGCCTGGAGGGAAGTCCTTACAGCTGGAAATACCGGTATGATAAAAAGGACCGGCTGACCCATCTGGCGGATGAAAGCGGAGCAACTACGAGGGTGTTCTATGATAAGAATGACCGGATTGAAAAAGTGGTCAGGCCGGAGCAGTTCCGGGCGGAAGAGGATGACGGGGCCGGAATGGTCTATGGGTATAACTGCCGGGATCAGGTACTGGCTGTTACCGGACCGGATGGAATGCCTGTCCAGACAAATGTGTATAGCGCTGCCGGAAACCTGCATGCAGTAAGGAAAGGAAAGAGGCAGTATACGGAGTATGCTTATAACCTTGCCGGTCAGCCGCTGGCGGTATATCTGGGCGAGAAAAAGGCCCGGGAGAGAGAGGCGGCCCAGAGCTTTGCTTATGATGCCTGGGGAAATATCACCGGGGTGGTGGATGGAAACCGGAACCAGACCGGATTTGTGCTGGACGACTGGGGAAGGATCACGGAGGTTCATACGCCGGAGGGCGGAGTGGAACGGTATACTTATGACTATGCCGGGAATATCATCAGCACCACCGATGCCAATGGCGGAACCATCCGGTACCGGTATAACAGCTTTGGCCAGGTGAGTGAGATTGTGGATCAGGAAGGGGACAGAGAATTCTTTTATTATGATGAGGAAGGGCGGCCGGAGATTCATATCGACCGGAATGGAAATACGGTGCGGACCCACTACAATATGGACAACCGCCTGCTGTACCGGAGAGCGGAAGATGCAAAAGGGCGGAACGCCGTTACCAATCAATATGTATACTACCCGGATGGAAGACTAAAGGAGGCTGTCGGCGGAGGAGTTACGTATCAGTATGATTATACTGCCAATGGACAGCTAAGGAGCAAGTCATCATCAGGGAAGTCACTGCTGGAATATGCCTATGACCGAAATGGAAATATAACAGAGCTGAAAGACCTTACCGGAGCTGTTACCCGTTATACCTATGACAGCATGAACCGGCTTCTCCGGACAGGGGACGCAAAGGATGACAAGCTGCTGGCGGCATACAGTTATACCACGGGCGGCCAGCAGCAGTCCCTGAGCTATGGAAACGGAGCC